>Ga0007792_10000702_pt1 | contig 12096 bp, 9 predicted proteins | sample CryBogmetaGMA6M_FD_60371 | JGI IMG/M metagenome (GOLD analysis project Ga0007792, IMG submission 60371) | Freshwater microbial communities from Crystal Bog, Wisconsin, USA - MA6M | ecosystem: Environmental > Aquatic > Freshwater > Lake | place: Crystal Bog, Wisconsin, USA | collected 2009-07-06
GCAGATTTCAACGGCCGGCATGGAGGCTTCCGGCACCGGCAACATGAAGCTTTCCATGAACGGAGCCCTGACCATCGGCACCATGGACGGAGCCAACATCGAGATCATGGAGGAAGTCGGGGAGGAAAATATTTATATTTTCGGACTGTTGACGGCGGACGTGTTCCGCTTGCGCCGCCAGGGATACCGGCCGAGGGATTTTTACGAACGGAGCGAACGGGTGCGGCGGGTCATGGACGCCATCGCTTCCGGCATGTTCAGCCCGGGCGAACCGGGCCTGTTTGACTGGATTGGCCATTCCCTGCTGGACAACCCGGACCACTATTTTCATCTGGCCGATCTTGACAGCTACGCCGAAGCCCAGGCCGCGGTCACCGCTGATTTTTCCCAACCGGAACTATGGGGAAGGAAAGCTATTCTCAACGTGGCCCGCATCGGCAAATTTTCAAGCGATCGCACCATCCGTGAGTATGCCCGGGATATTTGGAACTTGACCTGACGCACGTCAGCACCTGGTAAGGAGAACAAGAATGCAATTCGAGGAACGTCAGGAAGGTGCGGTTCTGGTCATCAGACCGCTGGAGAAGCGTCTGGACGCTCCGGTAGCCCAGGAATTCAAACAGTACATGGCCGGGAGGGTCGAGGCCGGCCACCGGCTGATCGCCCTTGACCTGGGTGAGGTGGAGTTTGTTGACAGCAGTGGCCTGAGTGGTATTATTTCCCTGTTAAAAGCGGTTGGCGAAAGCGGGAATGTCGCAATTTTCGGCGCCGGATCACAAGTATCGACCCTCTTCCGGCTAACCAGGATGGACCGGATTTTCCCCATGATGGCCGGTGTTGAAGAGGCGCTGGCATTATTGATTCCGGTTTGCCGCTAAAATTGATTCACCCAAAGCTCCCCCTCTTAAGATAAGAGGGGGGTGGGGGGAGTTACGAGCCTCATGACGTTGGAAACAGTGTGTAACGGATACAGAGCACAAGGTGATACACCAATGGAAATACCCCGAACAGGTAGTGCCGTGTCAGGTATGCTGTTAATCGCCGGCGAAGTACGGACGTTTCTACGCAGAGGTGGCGCACAATGATCCGGCTGCCCTTCCGCCATACCATCCGTGGGCGCCTGTTGCTGCTGGCAATCGGTGTGGAACTACTGATGCTGATGATTATGGTTTCCAACAGTATGCGCCTGTTTCACGGCGCCATGACCGACCAGACGCGCATTCAAGTGGAGGAATATACCCCTGTGCTTACCGCTGCTCTGACCGCTCCGCTGGCCCAGCGGGATTACGTTACGGTGCAGGCAATTGTCAATGAAAGCCATAGTTCAGGTGGCGTCAGTTACATTGTCATCGTAGACAGGGCCGGCAAGCGAGTTGCTTCCAACGGCTTGGCCATCGACCAGCCGCTGCCGGAACCGTTTAATAAGCTGCCACTGCTTGTTACTGATAAGAACATGCGTTATGACGTGGTAACCCCGATTTCACTGGCTAATCAGTCACTCGGCACACTTCATTATGGCTTTGATTTATCTCATATTAAATCCGCCCGAAGGACCCAGTTGATTCAAGGCTTATGTATCGCAGCGGTCGAGATCGTCCTTTCTTCGCTTGTCTTGCTGCTCATCGGCTACTGGCTGACGCGTAACCTGACATCGCTGACCGAGGCCAGTCTCGATGTGGCCGCCGGCAATCTGGCGCCGCAGATGCTGCGGGAGGGTGATGACGATTTGGGACGGCTGGGAGCCGCCTTCAACACCATGTCGCGGGTCATCGCCGAACGGGTTACCGAGTTGACCGCCGCTAAGGAAACCTCCGAGGGGAATGAAAAACTGCTGCGGGGTATTACGGACTCGGCCCTCGACGCCATTTTGATGATGGATGAACGGGGCGCCATAACCTACTGGAATCCGGCCGCCGAACAGGTTTTCGGCTATTCACCCGGAGAGGCGATCGGAAAAAATCTCCACGATCTGCTGGTCCCGGATCGCTATCACGACGATTTTAATGCCGCCTACCCGGATTTTCTGCGCACCGGCACCGGTAATGCCCTGGGCAAGACCCTTGAACGTTTTGCCCTGCGCAAGGGGGGGAAGGAGATTGCGGTCGCCCTGTCACTGTCGCCGGTCTGGCTTGACGGTGCATGGCACGCCGTAGGGGTGATCCGCGACATAACCCTCAACAAAATCATGGAACGCTCCCTGCGCAAGCTTTCAACCGCCGTGGACAGCAGCCCGGTTCCCATTATCATTACCGACAGCAGCGGGGCGATCGAATACGTCAACCCCAAATTCAGCCAGTTGACCGGGTACTCCCCGGCGGAAGTGCTGGGGCAAAATCCCCGCATCCTGAAAGGGGGGGTACAGCCGCCGGAATTTTACCAGGAAATGTGGCGTACGATTCTGTCTGGCGGCGAGTGGCGCGGCGAAGTGCACAACCGCAACAAGGACGGCAGCCTGGTGTGGGAGCGGATCTCCATCTCACCGATCCGGGACGATTCCGGCACCATTACCCATTTCGTGCGGGTCAGTGAGAACATCGGCGAGCAGAAGCAGCTCCAGGAAGAGCTTACCAGAGCGGCCGAGAATGAAAAACTGGCGCGCGACAGAGCTGACCAGGCCAACAAGACCAAGAGCGATTTCCTGGCCAGCATGAGCCATGAAATCCGCACGCCGCTCAATGCCATTCTCGGCATGACCGACCTGCTGGCCGAAACGGCGCTGAACGGTGAGCAGACGCAATACCTGTCGGTAGTTCAGACAGCCGGTGAAGCACTGCAGGGGTTGATAAACGACATTCTTGACCTTTCTAAAATCGAAGCCGGTATGATGACGCTGGATGACGCCCTGTTCAATCTGCCGGACTGTATCAGGCAGTTGTCGTCTCTGGCGTCGGTGCGGGCAGCGCAAAAGAAGCTGCTTCTTACCTCGTCACTGTCGATGGGTGTGCCTCACTGGCTGGTGGGGGATTCTTTCAGGCTGCAGCAGGTGCTGCTCAATCTGGTGGGTAACGCAATCAAGTTCACCGAGCAGGGGAGTGTCAGTCTGGACGTCGAACCGGTTACGGTCGATACTGCCACGATACTGGTGAAATTTTCCATTACCGACACCGGCATCGGTATTCAGTCGGACAAGCTACAGAAGATTTTTGAGAGTTTCAGTCAGTCTGATACCTCTACTACCCGCAAATATGGCGGTTCCGGCCTGGGGCTTTCAATCTCGAAGCGGCTCGTGGAAATGATGGGTGGGGACATTGGCGTTGAAAGCACGCCCGGCCAGGGGAGCTGTTTCTATTTTACCTGCCGTTTTGCTGCTCCGTCGGAAACGCCGCCAGAATGCGTCCCGGAAGAACATATCGAGAAAAAAGTCTTCAAGTCGCTCTCTATTTTACTGGTTGACGATAACAAGGATAACCGCACGGTGCTGAACGCCTTTTTCCGTCATACTGATCACCGGGTGGAAATCGCCGTAAACGGCGAAGAGGCCGTTGCCAAAGTCAAGCAGGGTGCTTATGATCTGGTGCTGCTGGATATGGAGATGCCGGTCATGGACGGGTATACGGCGGTCGGCCTGATGCGGGAATGGGAATCGGCAACGGGACGCGACCCGGCGCCGATCATCGCCCTGACGGCAAACGCTCTCAAGGAGGATCGCCAGAAAAGCCTGGCCGCCGGCTGCAGCGATCATCTGACGAAACCGATTCACAAGGAAAAACTGCTGGAAGTGGTCAGCGGATATGCCGCCGTCACGGAGCAGAGCAAATGAACCAGGGAGCCATTATGGATAGCTTCACCACATTTGAACAGATAACAGTCGGCAACAGCGCTCGCAATCTGGTCGTCTGCGATGTTGATCTGGATGATATCATTCCGGAATATCTTGAGAAAAAACGGGTGGAGTGCCTGCAGCTCCGGGAGTTGGTGAACGTGGCAGCGTGCGAAGAGATCTGCGGCATTGCACACGGCATGAGGGGTTCCGGCGGCTGCTATGGTTTCCAGGGGATTTCCGAGATCGGAGCATCCATGGAGAGCGCGGCGAAAGCCGCAGACCTGCACGGTGTACTTGCCCAGGTGGTTATGCTGGAAGCGTATCTTGACTGTTTAGATGTGTGTTATGAGTAACAGCAGTAGAACGGAACGCCTGCCATGAAAGACCAGCAGCTGCTTGACAACCTTTACAATACCTATGCCGACGGCGGATTGCGCTCGCGCCTCTACTTCCTGCACAAGCGTCTCGCCTGGCGAACGGTGGTCGGGATGGCGGAGTTGACCAAGCGCGGCATGGACATTCTCCTGTCCGGCCTGCTGCTGATCATGCTGGCGCCTCTCTTTGCCGCCCTTGCGCTGCTCATTTATCTGGAATCACCCGGTCCGGTGTTTTTTGCCCAGAACCGGGTCGGCCGCTGGGGCAAGCTGTTCAGGATGTACAAGTTCCGCTCCATGGTGATCAACGCCGAAAAACTGCTGGAAAAACTGAAGGAACAAAACGAATCGGCTGCCGGGGTGATCTTCAAGATGAAAAAAGACCCCCGCATCACCCGAGTAGGCGCCGTTATCCGCAGAACCTCCCTGGATGAACTGCCCCAGTTCTGGAACGTGTTCAAAGGGGATATGTCGCTGGTGGGGCCGCGCCCGGCCATCCCCGGAGAGGTGGCCGAGTATACTCTGGACGATCGTCGCCGCCTGGACGCCCTGCCGGGCATCACCTGCATCTGGCAGGTCAGCGGCAGAAGCAACATCGATTTCAAAGGGCAGGTCCGGCTGGACACCCGTTACATCGAAAGCCGCTCGTTCTGGTTCGACATTGTTCTGCTATTTAAAACCATTCCGGCGGTCCTGTTCGGAAAAGGGGCCTACTGATGCCGCGCGACACCGTTATCATTCTCGGCATCCCCGTTGACAACCTGACCCTTACCGAGGCGGTCGAGGGAATATGTGCGCTGGTCGGGGAGTACAAAAAGGACGGGGTGCCGCGTCAGGTGGCAACGGTCAATGTGGATTTTATCGTCAACACCCTTTCCTGGGAACAGGGGGGGATTAACCACCCGGAACTGCTGGATATCCTGCGCCGGGCCGACATGGTGACCGCCGACGGTATGCCGGTGGTCTGGATGTCCCGCCTGCTTGGCGCCCCGCTCAAGGAGCGGGTTACGGGCGCCGATATGGTGCCGGCCCTGGCCGCCGAGGCCGCCCGGCGCGGCATTTCCCTGTTTTTTCTGGGGGGGCGCGGCGATGTGGGGCAGCGTGCCGCCGACCTCCTTGTCCAGCGTAATCCGGGTCTGAAGGTTGCCGGTGTCAGTTCGCCGTTCGTGTACACCGAGGGGGAGCACCTCGTGGATTTCGAGGCGGAGGATAAAGCCATTGTGGATGAAATCAACGCCGCCCGGCCGGACGTCCTGCTGATCGCCTTCGGCAATCCCAAGCAGGAACTCTGGTTTGCCCGCAACGCGCCGCGCCTGAAGGTGCCGGTTTCCATCGGTATCGGCGGCACCTTCGAGTTTATCATCGGCACGGTGTCGCGCGCACCGCTCTGGGTCCAGAAAGCCGGTCTGGAATGGATCTACCGGATTTTGATGGAGCCGCGCCGGCTCTGGAAACGCTATGCGGTCGGCATGGTCAAGTTCGCCCTCCACGCCTGGCCCGCTATCCGGATCTACCGCGCCGCCCGGCAACGCTACACTTCGGAGCTTCTGGTTGCCCCGGTTGGCGGCTTGGTGGTTTTGCATACCGAGGAGGATATCTACACCATCAAGCTGCCGGCCAGATTGGATGCCCTGGCGGTGAAGGAGTTGGCCCCTGCCGTGGCCAGTGCGTATAAATACAGTAGTCACCTGATTCTGGATTTTAAAAAGGTTGGCATGGTCGACTCCTCCGGCCTTGGCCTACTGGTGCGTCTGTGGCTGCAGGAGCAGGAATCGGACGGCTGCAAACTCAAACTGGTGTCACTGAATGCCCATGTCCAGGATTTCTTCCGTTTCAACCGCATTGCCGATATGTTTCAGGAACGCACGTTTGCCGACAGAGATCAGGCCGTCAGCCGCATCCGCCAGGACCGCAGCACTGATGGAGCACCCTACCAGATTTCCTTTCTGCGGGACGGCACCGCAGTTGTTACACTGCGGGGGAGGCTGGATGCCCTGGCCATGAAAAACTTTCCCTTTGACGTACTGCTGCCGGCTCTTGACGGCAGGAACTGCATCATGAACCTGACCGCTCTGGAATTTGCCGACAGCAGCGGTCTGGTGGCCTTTCACCGCATCCAGCGCCATGTCCATAAGCAGGGCCGTACGAGCACGCTCTGCGCACCGACTGCGGCGGTACGGCAACTCCTCCGTTTGACCCGCCTTGACAGCCTGTTCACCATTACGGACGACCAATCGATTCTTGCCGACCGGAACGAACCATGAAAGCGCTGATCTTTCCGTTCCAGCGAGGTGAATCCCTCGCTCCGCTCCGTTCGCTCTGCCCCGATTTTCTGTTCCCTCTGGCCGGAAAACCGATTGTTGAACATCTTCTGGAACAGCTTGTCACCGCCGGTATCCGCGACGTGACGCTGCTGTGTGATGACCGCTCTGAAGAGGTTGTGCATCATTTTGGCAACGGCGAGCGCTGGGGGAGTCAGTTGGCAATTTCCGCTGTACGGGATCAGGGCGGCCTTCAGCGCATGGTGCGGGCGGCTCTGCACGGCATCCAGGGAGGGGTGGTCTGCCTCCCCGCTAACCTGGCGGTTTCGGCTGAGGTTTCCGGCTTTCTGGCCGAAACGGTTGCTGCGGGAGATGGTGCGGCACTGTGCGGCGGTCCGGGCGGTGCCCTTTTTGCCATCGCTGCCGCGACGTTGCGAGAGGTAGCGCAGGATAACAATTTTGAAACGGTTGAAGAATTGCTGACGGCGGCCCGCCTGAAGGGGCTGTTCTCTGCCGCTGCGGCAACGCCCCCCGAGGCGGGTCTGATTACCGACTTGAACGGGTTTCTTCAGGCTCAACGGGACATTCTCGAAGGCCGCTTTCCAGAGTACCGGATCTCTGCCGCTCCGGCCGGCGCCGGGCTCTGGATTGGCGACCACACGGAAATTGATCCCCACGTCAACCTGGTTGCGCCGGTTCTGATCGGCAGTCACTGCCGGATAACCGGCTCCGGGCAGATCGGTCCCAATGCCGTCATTTCCAGCTTCTGCCTGGTAAACAATTCGGATCTGATCTGCGACAGTCTGGTCATGTCCGGTACGGTCACCGGCCCGCACACCGAATTGAACGGCATGGCGGCGCGGGGAAAATTCCTGGTCAACCTGCGCAGCGGTGCTGCCGTCACCGCGCCGGATGCCTTTATTCTGGGGGATATGGCCGCCGCAACAGCAGAAACGACCGGCGGTACGATCGGTCTGCTGCCGGCTGCCGTTCTGCTGCTGGTGCTGCTGCCGCTGGGCTTGCCGCTGCTGGCGCTCTCCATGGTGGTTCCGGGGATGATTCGGGCAGAGCGTTGTCTGGGCAACAGGCGCATGAAAAATCTCACCGGTGAAGAACCGCGCCTGCCGTTCACGCTGCGGCAATTCAGTTTCGGCCCGTTGCTCCTGCGCCGCTGGCCGGGGCTTTTTGCGGTTTTGGCCGGAGATCTGGCGCTGGTTGGCGCCCGGGCCAACCGAGCGGATGAGGATGATTCAAGTGACGGTGAGTCGCTGTTTGGCCTGGATACGGCGCGCGGCCTGTTTCATATCTGGGAGGTCGAAGGAGATCTGCCGGAAAGTAACGAAGAGCGGCTTGCCAGAGAAAACTTCCACCAGGTAACCAGAACCTTCGGCGCCGATCTGTCCGTACTGCTGAAGGCCGCTGCAACATTCCCCCGTACCGGATAGCTCCCATGCACACGATACCGGACACAACCGCCGGCGACCTGCTGCCGCTTTTCGAGCGCATGGGGCGCGAGTCTGCCGAGCGCCGTATGAGGCTGCAGGTGGAACATTCAGCCACCCTGTTCGGTGCCGGTCGCGGCCATCTGCACTTTGAAAATATTCACTCTATCCGGATCGCCCTGAATCTGCTACTAAAGGCGAGCGGCCTGACCGGGCGCGCCAGAAGAAACTGCGCCGACTATCGGGTGGAACGGGTGGAAACCGCGCTGACAACCCTGCCGCAGGCTTTCCATGGCTACCGGATCGTCCAGCTCTCTGATCTCCATGCCGATGCCCTGCTTGACGGCGGAGCCGGCATACTGTCTGCCCTGAAAGAGCTGGAGTATGATCTGGCGGTGATTACGGGAGACTATCGTTTTGAAACTAATGACGATTATCTCCCCTGCCTCTCCGTAATGAAACCGATTGTGGCGCAGCTTTCCGCTGCCCGAGACGGTTGTCTCGGCATTCTGGGTAATCACGATTTTCTGGAGTCAGTGCCGGCTCTGGAACGCATGGGGCTGCGGATGCTGCTGAATGAGCGGGTTTCCATTACGCGAGGCGATGACACCTTGACTCTTGCCGGCGTTGATGATCCCCATTTTTACGGCGCTCATAATCTTATCAGTGCACTGGGAACGGGATCTGCTCACACCTGCTCCATTTTACTGGCTCATTCGCCGGAGATTGTGTGCGAAGCGGAACAGTCCGGCGTTGACCTTTACCTGTGCGGACACACCCACGGCGGCCAGATCTGCCTGCCGGGGGGCTTCCCGATTATTGCCAATGCCAGCTGTGATTACCGCTATCTGTCAGGAACGTGGCAGTACAAAAAAATGCGCGGCTACACCAGCAGGGGCACCGGTTTTTCCACACTTGCGGCACGTTTTTTCTGCCCGCCGGAAATTACACTGCATACATTGAAAAGGAGAGTGATATGAACAACAGAAAAGGAATTATTCTTGCGGGCGGGTCCGGCACCAGGCTGCACCCGGCAACACTGGCTGTTTCAAAACAGCTGCTGCCGGTCTTTGACAAGCCGATGATTTATTACCCTCTTTCCACGCTGATGCTGGCAGGGATACGGGATGTTCTGATTATTTCCACTCCGCAGGATACACCCCGCTTTGAACAGCTGTTTGGTGACGGCAGCAGATGGGGACTGAACCTGCAGTATGCGGTGCAGCCCTCCCCTGACGGCCTTGCCCAGGCCTTTTTAATTGGCGAATCATTTCTGAATGGGGCACCATCCGCCCTGGTACTTGGGGACAATATTTTTTACGGCCATGACTTTCCTGCCTTGCTTGCCAGTGCGTTGAAGAAAACGGATGGATCCACCGTATTTGCCTATCATGTGCAGGATCCTGAACGTTATGGAGTGGTTGAATTCGATGCCGCCGGCATGGCGATCAGCCTGGAGGAAAAACCGGCAAAAGCTAAATCCAATTTTGCCGTAACAGGCCTGTATTTTTACGACGACACCGTTGTTGACCGGGCAAAGTCGCTGAAGCCGTCGCCTCGCGGCGAGCTGGAAATCACCGACCTTAACCGCCTGTATCTGGATGAGGGGAAGCTGTCGGTTGAGATCATGGGGCGTGGCTATGCGTGGCTGGACACCGGTACCCATGAAAGTCTGCTGGAGGCGGGTCAGTTTATCGCTACCCTGGAAAAACGGCAGGGGCTGAAAGTTGCGTGCCCCGAGGAGATCGCCTGGCGCCACGGCTGGATTGACGATGCCCGGCTGTCCGAACTTGCCCAGCCCCTGATGAAGAATGGCTACGGCCTTTATCTGAAAAATCTGCTGGAAAAATTCTGATTGAATTACCCATACCATCCAACCATAAAAGAGAGACGTACATGACCAGCCACAATCACATCTGCACCAACCCGGAAAATCATGCCAACCACATCTGCTCACTCAAAAAGAGGGGAGAGCAGGAGAAGATCACCGCTGCCACAGAAAACCCCCGTTTTTACTGTCTTTTCTGCGCAGCACGCGTGGCAGAGAGCACCAGCGTCTGTCAACCGATGCCGATTGGCTAGTCCCTTTTGCACCAAACTCCTCTAAATTTTGGATTTCAAAGCTTCCCCCCTTAGGTAAGGGGGGATTGAGGGGGGTTAGATTTAATATTCCAAGGCACTGGTACTCTGGCACTTACACTTTCGTGTGTAACCCCTCTAAATCTCCCCTTATCTAAGGGGAGATTTCAAAGCAAGGCGGGGAACTGCGTCTCCGTATTGAACAGCTTTTACTAGGTTTGATTATGGCCATTCGTTGTACATTCATCCTCATACTGCTTCTCTGCCTCAGCCCGGACTGTTACGCGCTGGACGGCATACGGCTTGATGAAAAAAACTCCCTGTTTTCCGCGCTCGACAAGACGCTCCCGGTGGTTACCTCCTCCTATATCGGCTGGAACAAAAACTGGAAATGGACCGATTCCCAGGTTCAACCCCTGTATCAGCGGGAAAATCCGCGTTCCAGGTTTACCGGCCGTGTCCCCGGCCTGGGGATTGACTTTTCCGGAACGGTGAACGTGGGCACTCAGCCGCAGCGCTTCACCTGGACCTACCAGTGGGACAAGCAGAAGAATATTCCCGACGCCACCGGATTCGGTATCGAATTCAAGCTGTTGTTGAACTCACCCACCTTTGCCACCGCTCCGGAACCCCCTGAATTGCTGTCCGGCAACAGTGGCTGGCGCTGGCGGACGCCCGACGGACGAAAAATGACGGTGCAGTTCACCCCCCCCCTTGCCCAGATCTATTTTGAAAAACAGCAGAAAGAGACCATTCGCGCCTTCTTTTTTGCCGCGCTTGAACAGGGCAGACAGCAAACGGTGATGACCGTCACCGTTGATGATGCGGTGAAACTGTCCGGTCCGGCCAGCCTTGATTATGACGATATCGACCTCACCAGATGGCACGCGGATGTACTGCCGGGGGAAACTTCCCCGCTGGATCTGTCGTTTCTCAACAAACGTGACAGACCTGCCGGAAAACGTGGCGTTGTCTCGGCCAAGGGGGCTGAACTGGCCTTTGCCGACGGCACGCCGGCCAGATTCTGGGGAGCCAATCTGCAGGCGCATACGCTGTTTAGTACCACCGATGAAAATATCAAGCTGCATGCGGCGCGGATTGCGCGACTCGGCTTCAATCTGGTGAGAATCCATCACCATGATTCAAAATGGGTCAGGCCGAATATCTTCAAAAATCCGGATGACAACACCTCTGAATTGTCTCCCGCTTCTTTGCGCAAGCTGGACCTATGGATCTCATGCCTCAAGGAGCAGGGTGTGTATCTCTGGCTGGATCTGCATGTCGGCAGGACGTTCACCAAAAACGACCGTATCGACAATTTCTCCGATCTGGCCAAGGGGAAGGATTTCAGCGAAATCAGGGGGTTCAATTATTTCAACGCCAGTATTCAACGGCAGATGCAGGCGTTCAACTCTGCCTATCTGAGCCACGTCAACGAGTTTACCCGCATCGCCTATAAGGACGACCCGGCGGTCATAGCGCTGCTGCTCACCAACGAAAACGATCTGTCGCAGCATTTCGGCAATGCCCTGCTGGGCAACAAGGGTGTCCCTCTGCACAACAAGCTTCTTGTGGCGGATGCGAAACAGTTCTCGGCGGCCCACACCATGAACTATGACAAAGTCATGCGGACGTGGGAAGCGGGGGAAGCCAAAATCTACCTTAACGATGTGGAACACCGCTTCAATCGGAGCATGATTGACCAGTTGCAGAAACTGGGGGCGAAGTCACTGGTGGCAACCACCAACAGTTGGGGAGGGATGGGACTGTCCGGTCTGCCTTCCCTGACCGACGGCGGGATACTAGATGCCCATGCCTACGGTACTGCCGAAGAAATGACGCGTAACCCGCGCTACTATACCGGTTTTCTCGCCTGGGTCGGCGCGGCACAGGTTTCGAACAAACCGCTTTCCGTGACGGAGTGGAACATCGAACCATTCCCGGCTGCGGATCGCTTTACCGCACCGCTCTTTACCGCCAGTATTGCCAGTCTGCAGGGGTGGGATGCGCTCATGCTGTACGGCTACGCCCAGGCGCCGCTGAACGGTAAGGTGGGAGGGAGCAATTACTCATCATTCAACGATCCGGCGATCATGGGGCTGATGCCGGCCGCTGCGCTGCTGTACCGGCAGGGTCATGTGGCTGCGGCGAAAAACAGCTATGAACTGACCCCGGAC
>Ga0007792_10000706_pt1 | contig 12081 bp, 17 predicted proteins | sample CryBogmetaGMA6M_FD_60371 | JGI IMG/M metagenome (GOLD analysis project Ga0007792, IMG submission 60371) | Freshwater microbial communities from Crystal Bog, Wisconsin, USA - MA6M | ecosystem: Environmental > Aquatic > Freshwater > Lake | place: Crystal Bog, Wisconsin, USA | collected 2009-07-06
CCGACATCATCGTCAAGGAGTAAGGGAAACAACAAACCAAACCAAAGGGGGAGAGGTAGCAATGCCCCTCCCCCTTCTCATTATATGAAATTCGCAACAAAGACTAAGAAGACAAAAGAGACGAAACTCAAAGAGGAGTTTGTCGCACAGGTAAGCCCCAAGATGGAAGTTATCGCCAACGATAAAACCCCTCCCATGGAGCTGATGGTTCGCGCCGACGCAGAAGAGATCTTCGCGCAGAAAGCCATCGAGCTTCTAAAATACAAAGATAGGGTTGAAACGCTCGTCGTCACCAGCGAGGACCAGATCGAACTCATGGCGGAAGCTAGAGAGATCCGTCTAGCCCTGCGTGAGTTTCGTGGAGTCGTGGAGAATAAGAGGATCGAGATCGTGGGAGAGCAGAAGAAGAAACTCGCCAAGATCGACTCGCAAGCCAAGGCAATCAAGGACCAGCTCTACGAGTGGGAGGATCGCCTTCTCCAACAAGAGAAGTTCGCGGAGAACAAGGAGCTGGAACGCTACACAGAAAGGCTCACAGAGCGAAAGGCAGCGATCCTGCATTACGGACCACTCAATGACTCCATCGACTACGGAGCAATGACGGATGAGGGGTACGAGCAACTACTGGAAGAGGCAAGACTCGCCAGCGTAGCCCGTTCGGAATCCATCAAACGCCAGCAGGAGGAAGCTGACGCAAGGGATGCGGAAGCCATGCGCCTCAAGGCAGAGAACGACAGACTAAAAGCACAGCAGGAAGAGATGGAGATGGAGAACAAAGCCATCCTCGCCCAGCAAGCCCAGAAGGAATGGGAAGCAGAGCAGGAAGCCAACCGAATCAAGGAGCTGGAACGCCGAGCAGCAAACGCTCCAGACAAGGAGAAGCTTCAACGCTTCGCCAAACAGATCGCCATAATCAACGTGCCAGCCTGTTCCACCAACGAGGGAATCAAGGTCGCGGCAGATGTAGCCAAGAAAGTGATCGCATTCGGAAAGTGGATCGAACAACAGACAGAGGCACTATGAGCTTATCCTACACGCGCATTCCAAACACGAATTACATCGTCCCATCCGACGACCAAAACTTCCTTCCCGCAGCTATTGAGACGGGAGGGATTCTTCTTGAGCAGTCCATCGCAATCATACCAGAGGTCCAAGCACTCGGACCAAAGGACATCGTTGTTGACATCGGGGCGTTGTACGGAGACACCGCTCTAATCTTCGCCAAGAACGGGGCTATCGTCCACGCCTTTGAGCCACAGATCGACTCATGTATTGCGGCAGTCTGGAACACAAAGGACAACCCAAGGATAAAGGTTCACCACATGGCAATCGGGGATGGAAGGTCGGTTATAGTCAACGATAATCCCATCAACGGAAACCTTGGAACTCGGACAGTCTCGGAAAGCGAGAACGGAACAAAGACAATATCTCTGGATTCCATATTCCTTGGGATCGTCACCATGATAAAGATCGACTGCGAGGGGTTTGAGTTCTTCGCCCTCACCGGAGCGTTCAATTCTATCAAGACGCTTCGCCCGATCCTAATCATTGAGATCTACCCTGAGATGCTGGAGAGGCAGGGTTGCACGAAGGATCAGATCTACACGTTTCTAACGGATCTGGAATACACAATCGAAACATGTGTCGGAGAAGAGGATTCCGTCCGATGGGACATTATCGCAAGACCATGAAAACATACCTTCAGAACAAATGTATTTACATCCAGTCAGGCATATAGGAGACTATTCGCATGAAAGTATGTGAAACATGCGGAAAAGACATATCAAAAAGAATAAAAGGGAATCTACTGAAAAGATTCTGCTCGATTTCATGTAGAGACTCAAGGACTCCAAAGCAAAGAATAATGGAAAGGGTAAGCGTTGATGAGTCTGGGTGCTGGAATTTTACCGGAGGATCACTCAAGGATGGATATGGAGGATTCCCAATGAGAGACGAAAGAGGAGTGTATCGCACAATGTCAGCTCATAGGGCGTCTTGGCTAATCCATAAAGGAGAGATACCAACAGGGATGCTTGTTTGCCACAAGTGCGACAACAGAAAATGCGTCAACCCAGAACATTTATTTATTGGGACAGCAATGGATAACAATAAGGACATGATAGAAAAAGGGAGAGAAGTATACGCGCATGGGTCTACGCACTATAGGTCTGACCTTACTGATGATGACGTTATTAACATTCGGGCTCTTCACAAATCCGGCATGATTCAGAGAAGAATAGCCGAAATGTATAGCATTGGGTACAAGGCAATAAACAAGATAGTTAAAAGACAAAGATGGAAACACATATGAGGCAACGAACTATATTACAGCTAGGAAGATTTGGTGACATAGCAAACATCCTTCCGGCTCTCTACCAAGAGAGTCGGAGGACAGGGGAGAAGGTCAGACTGGTAGTCGCCAAGGACTTCTCCTCCATCATCGAGGGGTGCAGGTATATCGAACCCGTCATCTTCGACGGAGACTTTCGCAGGATTGACTTGGCCCTTCAATTCGTAGGGGGAGCCATCACCTCTCAGCTCGTCGGGGAGAAGGCGATCATCTCCCAAGTGTACGGTCTGAAGTATTCCACGGAAGTCAGGCTCGACTCGTTCGCCAAGGAGAGCTGGAGGCTCGCGGGGTTCGACGGGGAGTGGAGAAATAACTACCCTCTTGTCTTCGATAACCGCAACAAGGCGCGGGAAAAGAAATTATCGTCAACGATAAAAGGAGAATACGTCTTGGTATTCACGGAAGGTCACTCCTCCCCATTCCAACACACGGATCTACTTTTAAGAAAGGCGAAGGATTGGTTTCCCGATACCCAGATCATCCACAATCCAAGGGTCCAGATGATCTACGACCTGTCAGGACTCATGGAGAACGCAAAGTGCATCATCTCGACCGACACAGCACCCCTGCATTTGGCTCAGGTTGCCCCACACGTCCCCGTAATCGCTCTGGTGGCAGATACCCCTTCCCTGTGGCATGGAAGCCCACTACGGGCTAACCATATCGCGTATTCACGCTACAAATCATTCCCAAATGAGCTGGATATGATCGAGGAAAACCTCCAAGGATGGAACGGAAGCGATCTCACGCACGTCTACTCCCGATACAGCATGGGACCGGAAGCCCAGCGCAGGTATACAGAATCCAGAAAGACGTGGACGGAAAACACCCTTGGGATCACTGACTCCTATGTCACGCGATTCGTGGACAAGATGCCATTCATCAAAGACATCTTGCGGCAGGCATGTCAGAAGATAAAGAAGGACGACATCATCATGCTCCACAACGCCGACACAGCGTTCTACGCAGGAGCAGCAAAAAGGATAGAGCAGGAAGTCAAAGAGCACGGATCATGCCACGCCCACAGGCACGACTATAAAGGTCATCCACGGCAGATATTCGCGCCGGAGACAGGGCATCACGTCTACTCAGGAACAGATCTTGTAGCGTTCACCAAGGGTTGGTGGCAGGAAAACCAGAATGAGTTTCCAGACATGGTAATCGGAGGAGAAAGCTGGGATTGGATCTTCCGAGAACTCATCAAGATCAAAGGGGGATCGGACGTAACCGGAACCGTATACCACTTCCGGCATAAAACCGATTGGGAAACATACCGGATGCAGCACAAGCCCAGCGTCCACAATAGAATCCTAGCCCGCACTTGGCTCAAGAATCACAATATGCCACTCAGGGAACTCAACTTCCGAGAGCGCGGCAGATAGACACGAAAAAGCCCCAGACGCAATAAATACGCTGGGGCTTTTGGGTTACATAGTAGACAGGGGCAGGAGGATCTTGGTTCGGAAGTACAGCTCATCTTCCTTATGACGGAGAGTCCAGTGATCTCGGATATACTCCAGAGATTCCTTCCTAGTCATAATTCGGTTCGGTTCGGCGGGAATGATGAACTTCCAATCATCCCCTTTCCTCCATGAGAGGATCGTTCCAAACCGCGCCGTGTGCTTGACGAGCTTATACCCCTGACGGTCCAGCTCCTTGCTCGCTGGGCAGAACGCTATCACCGTGCTGGCGTGTTGCCACCACATCCCCAGCCAGTTTTTTGGCTCGCAGTCGTCCTGCGATTCCCCGCGCCCACTCTTGGCGTCTGGCCTTTTCTTCGGGAGTGATTTGCTTTTTGATACCTTTGGATTTGCGTCCGATTTCGGACATGTAGTTGCTGATTTCTTTTGATACATTTGACATGGTATTATTGATTTTGATTCCCGCTTGATTGCAGGCTGCGATCCACCAATTTATCGTCAACGATAAAGTGATGGACCGAGTGCCTACTCTCCGATTAAGTAAAACAGCTCACCGTCGTCTGACAGGAATAGACGAGACGAGCAACGCCCAGCTTCGCTATCCTTCTGGTATCGAATCCAGTTCCATTCGTTCGGATCGGTCGGAAGATCGTCTCCAAACCCATCCCGAATGTCACCGGCAACAAGCTGCCAGAATAGAGCCCGAAGCTCCACGTCATCCCATCCGATAATCTCGTCGTGATCCCACGCTCCAAACGTTTGCACGTAGTCGCGGAACGCCTGCTTCTCCTCGTCGGTAGTCAGAACCAAAGGCTCGACCTCCGCTTGATGCTTCGCGTTCTCCCAAGTGACACGTCCAGCATCCCGCCCCATATTGGCGACGGAGTTGGACATCTCCCAAGGAATGAAAGTGTCTTGTGTTACATTTTTTGTGATGTTGATTTCCATAGTATTTTGATTTGAGGTTTCTTTCCCATCCAAGGACAGGCTGCGAACCCCGATTATCTTCAACGATAACCGGAGTCCGAGTGCCTATACTCCTTTCTCTTGTGATACGCGCTCAAGCTTGAACGCATCAAACTGCTTTCCGCTGGCAACGCGATCCAAATTCCATCCGTACTTTGCAAGGCATTCTTTGACGGCATTCCAACCACACCCGCTCTTCGCCGCAATGTCATTGTACTGATCGCTCCCCGCAGGAAACAGAAAGCACAAACAAGACGCAAGGCAGGCAGACAGCTTGTCATACCCGCACCCGCTGATGTTCGTGCATTTCCCATCGTTGCTTTCAATGACAGGATTGCTTCCCCACGTATGGGACCGCTTCCATTCGATGTTGATCGTCTGCGATCCATAATGGTTGATCCACTTACACATCGTCTCTGCGCGTTTTTCTACTTTTGTTAGTTTCATATTATTATTGTTTGAGGTTTTGTTTTCTGGATACTCACCAGACTGCCATCCACTTTATCGCTGACGATAAAATGAATGGAGTGTCTGATTATCCCATCAGGAATAACAGGATCATCATTCCAACCCAAGCTATTGCAGGAATGATGAATTTCTTCATTGAGGGCAAGCCTCCCAAGGGCATTCTGTGTACTTCACAATATCCCTCCGCATTTGTCTGATTGACTCGACGTGAGACTTAACGCACTCACGCATCGCCTGACAGATGACGGGATCGAGAGTCGATTTCCTGATGCCAGCAAAAAGCTCCCGCATAACGGAAGCTTCATGGATGATCTCTTCCTTGAGAGAATCGACCTTCGCTTCAGCCTGATATTTTATATCCTCCTCTCTCGCGTCCTCCGCAGCACTCTCCGCGAAGTCGTTAGATCGACGGGCAGCAGACTCTTCATCTTCAAACCGATCCAACTCAAAGATAATCGTGTTGCATTGCCGATCCTCGTATCCAGAAAGATAAGTCTTTCCAAACCGAGCAACAACTCCGCGATACACGTTCTCTTGAAAAGCATCGGCGTACCATCCGGTATGACGAACCCGATCAAGGATCTTGTCACAATAATGAAACATGATGCGGTCTGAAGAGACGCCCATCAGTTTTTCTTTCTTGTGTTCAAAGAACCAGACCGAACTTCCTTCCATCGTGCGATAACCATGGCAACTCGGAAGAGACTTCCAATCTGCCTGCCAGCTATCGTAAGAGTTGGGATACTTCGCCGCATATTCCTTACAATTTCGTAAGACTGTTTTGATGTTCATAGTATTTATTTTGAGGTTTCTTTCTCCGCTTGCTTCCAAGCAGACTTCCGTTCACCGTTGAATTAGGACTCGAAACTTTCGTTTCTCCTTATCGTCAACGATAAACGGAGTGTCTGATTAGGTTTGCTTCAGATAGAACCCTCCACCCGTCCAGTAAATGCAGGAGTCGGGAGGGCGTCCATCTGTCATTATCTTGGCGTAATAATCGCCATCCAATTTCGGCATCAAAGGAGGATCAAGTTTGAGTTCCCCTTGGAACTCGGACCCTACCCAATCTTTAACCCGTGCTTCCAAATCAAGAGTCGTCTCTCCCAGAATCGGGACAATCCACTCTTGACCTGACCGGCATTCCAAAACGTGCAAATAGCAATCTGGATATTCCATAAGATTAAAACCAAATCTTGTTGGTCAACTCCCAATGACGTGAGAACTTCTTACCATCATGCTCATGCCACGTCTTGCCGTGCCGAGTGATCTCTCTCAGCCAATACCGATGGGCAACGATCCCGTCCTTGCAACAAGCCTTCGCCCGTTGAAAGTCTGTCAGGGAATCGTAATCCACCGGAAGCTCCGCGCCAATATCGTACATCCAAACGGTCTGCTTGTTTGTGATGTCTTCCATTCTCTCCTCAATGAGAGTCGAGATCTTCGTGCGATAGTAGCAAGGAAGCTTCTTGTATGCCGGATCAGAATAAATCTTTTCAGACAGCCGAGTCAAAAGATCGGCGTGAGTGGAAAGATAAATCCTTACTCCCGACAGTTCACTTGTCGCCCACCCTTTTAGGCGTTCGTAATGATTAAATGCTGTGCTTGATTTCATATATTTTGAGGTTTTGTTTTCTGAGCAGTTTATTCTGCCAGACTGCCGCCCACTACTTTATCGTCAGCGATAAAATAATGAGCGGAGTGTCTAGCTGGACATCAAGTCCGACAACTGATTCAAAGCGTCCTTTGCAATCTCCCGCGTGTTGCTGTTACGGTAGAGATAGACGACAGCCCAATGCTGGCATCCATACGCCCCGCCAGTATAGGAATTATCTCCCGTCTGATAATTCCAACTCTTCCCGTCTGTCGTTGCTATCGTGACGCACATTGAAGGCTTGGTGTCCTCCACAGTCGCCCGATACTCATCACCAATCCCCCGCTTCAAACGAACAAGAAGCTCTTGGACGTGAGAAATGGGGATTCTCAACTTGGGAGGATCTGGAATGTATTCTTTGTAAGGCTCATTACTATCCATGATGGTAACAGGCTCGCCAGCGGAGCGTCCGTAACCCTTTTCCGATTGCCTGACATATTCTCGGAACGTGTGCTTGGCTTCCACTAGGGAATCCGTATCGCAGACCGTTCCGATGTTTCCGACTATTACTTGGTATTTCATATATTTGTTTGAGGTTTTTTCCGTTCACCATTGAACAGACTGCCGACTCCCATTTATAGTTGACTACAAACGAGAGCCGGAATGTCTATTGCTGGTGTTGCAACCGGAACAGGAGCATCAAGAACTCAATGCTCACCGTCCCGACGCAGTACACAATCCAAATGCACAGCAGCGTCACGGCAAACTTCTGTGCATGCTCGACCACTGTGCGGAGGAAGCTGATCTTTCGATTCTCTGGAATCATTAGATCTTCCCTCCATTCTGTCCGCATTTCCCTTCAATGAACTCAATCCAACGATCTTTCTTGAATTGTGCATTCTGCGAGCGGAGGAAATCCGCCAGCGTTTCGATTGATTCCCGTGAGAATAACCCACGATTGCGTTTGATATGCTCTGCTAGAGCGATGAAGTGTTTCTTAGTCATATTATTTTGAGGATGACTCTGTGTTGTGTTGGGCTTGTCACCAAGAGAGCGGGAACAATTCCCGACCTCGCCACATTACACCGGAACCACAGCCAACGATTTTATCGCTGACTATAATCCCGATGCCTCAAAAACCTCTAAAACCATGTAACCCTACCGGAAGAGGCGAGAATAGATCGTCGCTGTTCATCTGCCGGTATCTAATTGGAAAATAACAATGGAGCGGAGATCTCTCTCAACTCTACATCTATTGTACACTAAGCGGCATACTATGTCAACATAAATCTGCTTTATGTCTAAGGTAATCTTGCTTGATTTTCTCGTTATTGTTGACGATAAAACACCCAACCAACAAAGCTAGATGAACCCAAAGCCATGATCCGAAGCAAACAGAAGAACGAGAGAATCAAGGTCCGAGTCGGCAAAGCTGCCGTAACCCGCAAGGCCAAAACCAAAGAAGCCAAGAAGCCCAACCCGCTCGCCAAGCACGATTGGGTAACAGTCAAGGCTCTCTACATGGCAGGCATGGAAGCCAGTGACCTCGAAAAGATCCCAGAGTGCAAAGACATTCCAAAATCCTATCTCGCCAAGAAGATCTACGGGGAGAAATGGCCGGAAGAGCGCAGGCAGCTCCGCAGAAAGACAGAAGCTCTGGTAGCTCAAACCCTACACGACCGCATGAGTGGCGCGGCGGAAGGGCATTACAACTTCATGCTGAAGGAAATTGACGACGAAAGGCTCATCATCGCCAAGAGAATCAAGACCACGAACATCAAGGACCAACAGGAGCGAATAGACCTATTGATCCGATTTGAAGGCATCGTAAGAAAGACTCTGGGGTTGGACAACATGTCACCGACCGACCAAAACAAAAACTCATTCAATACGATGATCGTGATTCAGCAGGCAGGACTCTCGCCAGTGGCAGCAGGAAGCTCCAGTGGCACTATGCCCTTACTTTCGAGCCAGAGGGGCTCTGGCGGGCTTCCTAGCGCAAAAGAAAGCCATATGGTGCTGGAAGAAGTCCCAGAGTTTACGCCAGCAAGGGGAAATATACAGTGGGCAGGGCAGACAGGGCAGGAAGAACGCCCGACATTATCGCCAACAATAAATCTCAGTGCGGCGGATATTTTGCGGAACCACAGAATGAGGGACGGAGATTTCAGAGATCGGGAGATAAAGATAGAAGAGTAGAAGATAAATCTATCGTGAATAAGAGGATTATTTCAGAGCACAAAAAAAGCCGGAGGTTTAGTCCGGCTTAATCTGTTTTGCTTTGCTTGTTGCTACTCGCTTGCGCTCATCATTTCTTTTCCGTCAAGGCGAACCCGTAAATCTTGGCAATCTTCGCAAGAAAGATAACCAAGTTTGATTCTTTATGCTGGCGCCCATATTCAGCCATCATATCAGACATAACCTTTTCTTGTTGGCTCTTTGAAAGGCCGATGAAGTCAGAGGAAGAAGATTCTTTTCCATCATTCTCATTTCCTCCCGCATCAGTATTGCGCTTGTTCGCGCCATTCGTCGCGCCCGTCGTGTCTTCCTTCATGGCCTCAATGTCTTTAACAATCGCACCAACTGACTTGTTGGCTTTGATCCCAGCGCAAACTGTCTTGTGAGCTGGATGGCTGGCGTCATTGAGTGGCCTTGACACTGTGCGAAGGTTGAAAGGATCGCGATATGACAAAGCTTTCAATTCAACCAACTTAGGATAAATTTTCCGGCTGGCCGACATTAAGCAATCAGAGGAAGACTTGGGATATGTCGCCCGAATCTTTTCCTCTAGTGCATTCGCGAATGTTTCGCCCGTAAGATTCGCAGCCCCAATAGCAAGCACAGCGTCTCTCATTCCACCTGACGCCGCATCAATGCGATTCTTAGTGAAAGTAAAGACATCCAAAGCATTCACGCCCTCAAACGGTTTCCCGCTCGCCAGCATAGAAGCGATATACTCTTGCGCTTGTTCCTTAGATAGAAGAGCAACCGTCTTGACGCTCTTCTTTCCTTTGGTGGGTTTGACTTCCTTGGCATTGGCGATTTGCTCGCTTTCAACGTTGGATGATTCGACAAGTGCAACTGATTTTTCGTGAGACTCACTTTTTTCGTTCGTAGTGTTCATTTTATTATTTTGGTTTGTTGTTTGTGTGCCTGCCAATCTCATTGACTTTATTGCCAACGATAAAAGCAGACTGCAAACAACAAACAAAGCAGCACACATTCACATATTGAATATGGTAACGCGTGCATCTAGTCGCCTGCTACGTGGCATGTGGAATAAATCGCACATCCAAGCGAGGTTAGAATTTCAATCAGAGCAGACTTTCATCCGCTCAGAACAAATGGCCGAACAAGCACAGCTCATTCAACTATCCTCAGAATATCATAAACCCGCTTAATGTCAACGTATTTGTGAGAGAAATATGAAAATACTTTTATCGTGATGCCATCACTGCTGTTATCGTTGACTATAATTCACGCAAGACATTGCAAAACAACTATTTTACAAAAGAATGTACGCTCTATGCGTAAGAACTAGGAAAAGCAATGGTATGTGCCCACTGACAGGCTGCGAGGTCATAGCGGGCATCCTAACGCAATTGCGGGCCTATCCTGTGTTTTTGATGAAATGCACGGAAGACTTTTACCCTATCCGGCAAGCTGGGGAATAATTAAAGGAATCTCTTTATTTCCATAACTCGCATGGCGTGCATCCCCTACCCCATGCCCCCTGTGAGCAGGCAGGGCTCAACGTTGCGAAGGTGCAGTTGTGAAAAACATGACTAGGTGATGCTGTGAAATAAATGGACCACCCATAAAAATAAAATACCACCTCTACTTGCTCTCTCTCTATGTATGCACGCATCTGGTTCGCTCTCGCTGGCGGCTGGGTTGCTGCGCTGCTGCGTTACCTCGGCTTTACGTCATCCGTTCTCTTCGTTCACTTGGGACTCCGGTTGGGACTCCAAAGACCAAGAAGAAGTGGAGTAGAATTATCGTTGACGATAAAAACTACCCCACCCCCAGAAACGGTAGCCCCAAAAAATATAGGACTACTCGGCGTTCATCACCGGATCGGGGCTTCCCGTTCTCAACTTGATCTCGTCTTCCAGATACCAGATCGCTTTCTTCAAGTCCTCCACGGCATCGTTCTTCAGATCGGCTCTCCAGATCGGCTCTCCAGATGTATTTTGTGGCGTTGCCGAGGTTGAACCTCATGTGCCTTGTGATCTGGATGCACTCTATCCCGCTGGGGTGGGACGTGTAGTGCTTCGGATGGTTTACCGGATCGCACTTCTCTTTCAGATCAACCTCTACCGTCGCAGACGCAGACGCGAACCTGCCGCAGTCTGGACACTCCTGAAACATGACGTTCCCGACTACGAGCGGTTTTGGCCAATGCCTCGACCCGCACGCACAGTTTGGGACTCCTTCCTTCTTATCTTGTGTTTTCATAATTTTTCTTCTCTTGTTCTGAATATGTCGATGAACCTTGCCATTCCGCATGAGTAGTCTACTCCGTTACCTTCCTTCTCGGCGGCGGGGCAGTCGTCCTTTACGGAACAGACTTCCGTGAATGGGCATTGCGTTCCCTTTGGGATCATGCCGTGAGTGAGTTTGCTTACCTTCTTCATGGTCTTTCCTTCCACATTTTCTCTTCCATCTCCTTTGTTTGTTGGGCGATGTAATCCTTGATCGCCTTCAGCTCGGCCCTCGTCTTGGCGTGCTCTACCCGCTCCACACATAGCTTGGATTGGGTTGTGGAACTCATGTGTGATCCGCAAGTGAATCCCCTCCCATAATACCGATTGCTCGGTCCAGCCCCGCAGTAGGAACAGTTCATTTCTCCCCCTTGTATTCGCATCGGTACATCGGAAATGTTAAAGCGATTAGCTTCAGCTCCCCGCTTTCGTGCATGTCCTGCACCACGGATGCCCTCACCTTGCTCTCCATGATCCAGAACATCGACATGCGAGTATGATCCTTGCAGTAGTCAATCACTTCCCGCTGCCTTCCCTTGCGTGTCCGTAGGTCCGGTTTCATGCCTTTAGTTTTTCAAGCAGTTGGTTGCGCTGGTTGTACAGCTCTTTAATCTGAGCTTTCAGAATCCCGACTTCTTTTTCCGCCGCTTCGTACTGCCCTTCGTTCTGGATCGCCCTCATCTTCCAGAGATCCCGACTATCGCGGAGTTTCTTCACACCCTCCACGCTGAACCGATCCCCGATTGTCAGGTCAAGCTCTGTGTCTTCCCGCATGAACTCGCAGGCTTTATTGGTGTTACT
>Ga0007792_10000711_pt1 | contig 12046 bp, 9 predicted proteins | sample CryBogmetaGMA6M_FD_60371 | JGI IMG/M metagenome (GOLD analysis project Ga0007792, IMG submission 60371) | Freshwater microbial communities from Crystal Bog, Wisconsin, USA - MA6M | ecosystem: Environmental > Aquatic > Freshwater > Lake | place: Crystal Bog, Wisconsin, USA | collected 2009-07-06
GCCAGCAGCAGTGCCCACAGCGCATCGGCCGCAGGGGGGGTGTCGCCGTTGTAGTTGATGCCCAAGCCACCGCCAAAATCGATGTGGTGGATGGCAATGCCAGCAGCTTCGATGGCTTGCACCAAATCGAGCACGCGGTCCATTGCGTCAAGGTAGGGCGTGGACTCGGTGATTTGCGAGCCGATGTGGCAGTCAATGCCCGTCACTTGCAAGCCGGGTAGGCTGGCGGCGCGTTGGTACGTTTGCAGGGCGCGTTCATGGGCCACGCCAAATTTATTGCCTTTGAGGCCCGTGGAGATATAGGGGTGGGTTTTGGCATCCACATTGGGGTTGACGCGGATGCTGATGGGCGCCCGCTTGCCCATGCTTTGAGCGACATCGCTCAGCACTTCAAGCTCGGCCTCGCTCTCCACGTTGAAGCAAGCAATGCCGGCGTCCAAAGCCTTGGCCATGTCAGCGCGGGTTTTACCGACGCCGGAGAAGATGACTTTCGAGACGTCACCACCCGCAGCGATCACCCGATCGAGTTCGCCACCAGACACGATGTCAAAGCCACAACCAGCTTGCGCAAACACTTGCAACACAGCCAGTGAGGAGTTGGCCTTCATGGCGTAGCAGATGCGGGCATTACGGCCCGCAAAACCACGTTGGTAGGCGGCTAGTGCGCTGAGCATGGCGGCTTTGGAATACACAAACAAGGGCGTGCCGTGCGCTTGGGCGAGGTCGGCGAGCTTGACGCCCTCCAAATACAAATCGTTGTGTTGAGTGGCCACAAAAGGCGCACCGGCAAGCGTGGTGTGTGTCATCTGACGATTCTTCAAAAGTTAGCGACCAGCAGGTGCAGAAGCAGCTGTGGCGGCGGGTGCGGTTGGTTTGGTGGCGCTGGAGGCCGGTTGGGTGGCGGGGGTGGCTGTGCCGATTGGGATTTGACGACGCACAATCTCAGGCAGTTTGGCTCGCTGCTGGAAGTCGGGGTCGGGGGGTAAATACAAATTACCTTTTTGACCACATGCCGTCAACACGGCGACCAAGCACAACGCAGAGGCCACACTGGCGCTCAGGCCTCTGGCCCTGACTAGAATCATTTGCTTAATACCCATGACCCAAATTGTAATGACCGATCTCGAATTTCTAGACCGCGCAGAACTTCTGCTCAAAGCCGTTGAATTGGCCTGCGACCGCATCAACGATGACGGTGAGGCCGATATCGACAACCAGCGCACGGGCGGCATGATCACGTTGACGTTTGAGAACCGCAGCCAGATCATCATCAATCTACAAAAGCCCCTGCACGAGGTGTGGTTGGCGGCGCGTTCGGGGGGCTATCACTTTCGCTTTGATGGTGCGCAATGGGCGGACACCAAAGGGCAGGGCGAATTCTTTGAACGCTTAAGCAAAGACGCCAGCACCCAAACGGGGCTGTCGCTCCACTTCACGGCCTGATTGAGCCGCTTGACGTTGTCTGTAGGGCGCAGTCCGCGCCCATGCTGTTAGTTTTTGAACAGGTCGAGAATCTTTTTCTTCTCGTCGTTGGCGGGTAGCTGTTCGTTGTTGCTGATTGCGCCAGAACTAGAGCGAGCTTCCAGTCCCAAGCTGCTCACGCCGGCGCCTTTGCTGAACTCGGTATAGGTCCAGTCACCGTTTTCGTGGCTCAGGCCAGCGGGCGGCACAGGCTCGGCAATCGGTACGTTTTGCAAGGCGTGCTGCATGTAGCTGATCCACACAGGCAAGCTCAAACCGCCACCGGTTTCACGGTCACCCAGTTTGCGTGGGGTGTCGTAGCCAATCCAGGTCACCGCCGTGAGCGTGGGGTGGTAGCCCGCAAACCACGCATCCATTGAATCGTTGGTGGTACCTGTTTTGCCGTAAATGTCGGGTCGCTTCAAGGTGGCTTGGGCGCGAGCGGCGGTGCCTGAGCGCGTGACCTCTTGCAGCAAGCTGGTCATCACAAACGCGTTACGTGCGTCGATGGCGCGGTTTGATTCGTCCAAGACGGGTGGCGTGAATTCAGACAATACCTTGCCCATTTGGTCCGTCACTTTGGTGATCAGGAAGGGGTTCACGCGGTAGCCGCCGTTGGCAAACACCGAGTAGCCTGCGGCCATTTGCATGGGCGTGACCGAGCCAGCACCAAGCGCCATGGTCAGGTAGGGCGGGTGTTTCTCGGCATCAAAGCCAAACTGGGCAATCCAGTCTTGTGCGTTTTGTGCGCCCACGGCTTGCAGCACGCGGATCGAAATCATATTTTTCGATTTGGCCAAACCTTTGCGCAAGCTCATGGGGCCTTCGAATGTGCCGTCGTAGTTTTTGGGTTCCCACGGTTGGCCGCCGGTGACGCTGGCGTCAAAGAACAGCGGCGCATCGTTCACCACCGTCATGGGGGTGAAGCCTTTTTCCAGCGCGGCAGAGTAGATGAACGGCTTGAAACTCGAGCCGGGCTGACGCCAAGCTTGGGTCACATGGTTGAACTTGTTTTTGTTGAAGTCAAAGCCGCCCACCAGAGCGTGGATCGCACCGTCGCGAGGATCGATGGAGACAAAAGCCCCTTCGACTTCAGGCAATTGCGTGATTTCCCATGCGCCTTTGGTGGTCTTCGTCACGCGAATCAATGCGCCGGGGCGCAGTCGGATGTTGGGGGCTGCCTTGTCCGACAAGCCGGATTGCACGGGTTGCAAGCCGTCGCCAGTGATTTCCAGCACTTCGCTGTTTTGGCGCATGGCGCGCACTTTTTTCGGGGTCGCTTCGAGGACGACGGCGGCCAGCAAGTCGCCCTTGTCACCTTGCTCGATCAGGGCGTCGTCAATGGCATCTTCCTGCTCTGACGGTTTGATGGGTAGGTTGATGAAACGCTCAGGGCCGCGGTAGTGTTGGCGACGCTCGAAGTCCATGATGCCGCGGCGTAGCGCGAAATAAGCTGCCTGTTGGTCGCTGGCGCGAACGGTGGTGTAAACGTTCAGGCCACGTGTGTAGATGTCGGAGCCATATTGCGCAAACAGCAGCTGACGGGCCATCTCGGCCACAAAGTCGGCATGGGTATTGAGGCTGCTCGCGGCGGTGCGAATGTGCAGCTCTTCTAGCTTGGCTGCGGCAGCCTCTGCCTTGGTGATGAAGCCGTTTTCCTCCATGCGTTCAATGATGTAGAGCTGGCGTGAACGGGCGCGCTTGGGGTTGACGATCGGGTTGTAGGCCGAAGGTGCTTTGGGCAGGCCTGCCAACATGGCCGCTTCAGCGATGCTGATGTTCTTCAACGGTTTGCCGAAGTAGGCCTCCGACGCAGCGGCAAAGCCGTAGGCACGGTTACCCAAGTAAATCTGGTTCAGATAGATTTCGAAAATCTGGTCTTTGCTGAGCATGTGCTCGAGCTTGCTGGTCAGCAAGATTTCATAAATCTTGCGTGTGAAGGTTTTCTCGGAAGACAAGTAAACGTTACGCGCCACCTGCATGGTGATGGTGGAGGCGCCTTGGCTCTTGGCGCGGCCTAAGTTGGCAAGGCTGGCACGCAAGAGGCCGATGTAGTCCACGCCCCCGTGTTGGTAGAAGCGGGCATCTTCAATGGCCAGTACCGCGTCTTTCATCACCTTGGGGATGTCTTTGAAAGGCGTGAGGTTGCGGCGCTCTTCGCCGAACTCACCAATCTGCGTGCCCTCGACCGAGTAGACCCGCATCGACAGCTTGGGCCGGTAGTCGGCCAAGTCGGAGATGTCGGGTAGCTGAGGGTAGGCCATGGCCAGCGCCACGGCGACCAACAAGCCCACGATGAGCATGCCTGCCGCAGCAATACCCAATGCCCACAGCACAAGCTGGCTGGCCATGGAACGGGGGGCTGCCGAAGCAGCAGCGTGTTCTTTCGAACCTTCGGGGGTGGGTTTTGTCGCCATAAGTGGTCCGTATTATAAAAACCGCGCAACCATCACAAAAGTCCCGAGTCAAACACCTCCTCAGCCAGTTGTCAATGCGTTGAAATTCACTGCATTCTCTACCCCATGTTAAGGATCTGTCTCATGCGTTGGATGCCCTGGTTTCGCCGCTCACAACCACGCTACCGCTGCGTGGTCGGATTAGAGGTTGGTGACGATGCCTGCCGTTGCGTGGTGCTGACGGGCACCGCAGCGCAGCCGGACGCGGCGTCTTGTGCCGTCAGCCTGAACTTGCCAAAGGGCTGGGTCGCCCATGGCGAGATCTTGCAAGCGGTGGCGTTCGGGCAATGGTTACGCACCCATTTGGATGCAGGTGGCTATCAGCCAGAGGGCGCGTACATCGGTTTAGAGGACGCATGCCTCTCGAATCACCTCATCACATTGGCGACGAGCTTGTCCGAGGACGATGTGGCGTTTCAATTGCAGGTGGAGGTGCAGTCGTTGTTGCCCGACTCCGCAGCAGAGGTTTGCATTGACTACAGCTTGGACACTGGGCCGGTCGTGACGGGCGAGCTGCGCTATCGTGTACAAGCGGCGCCCCTTGCTCGCGTTGAGGCGTGGCTACAGGCGGCCCATGCCGCTGGGTTGACGGTGTTGGCGATGGAGCCCTGCACGGACGCCGCATATCGTGCGCAGAGTTGTACCTCTTTATTTGTTGCCAGTGCGGGGGCAGACTTGGCGCGCGATGCCGCCTTGGGTTTGGCGCTACGCGCTTGGCACGAGGAGGGGGTGAATTTTTTACCGCATCGAGGCATCAAACAGCAGGTGTTGCGACGAGCTTGGTGGTTAGGCATGGTCGTGTGCGCCATAGGGGGTGCAATTTTGGCAACAGGGTTTGCGATGGCCATCTCCTCAGCCGCACAACCGCAGCACCCGCACAGAGCCGATTTAGGGGGCTCGGCGCACGCCTACGACGAAGCTCAAAAAGACCATGCGCATGCCAAGCGCGTGCAACAACGCAGCGCAGATCAAGCACGCTGGCTACAAATCCGTCAAGATGTTCAATCGCAAAGTTTGCAATGGGGGCGTGTACTGAGTCAAGCCCCGCAGGGCGTGTGGGTGTCGCGTGTGAAGCAGCAAGGCGAACGGTGGACGGTGCAGGGCGAGGCTTTGTCGTCCAACCATGCAGCGCAATTGATGCGGCAACTTCAAGCCCTAGATATTTGGACGCAAACGCCAGAGCTATCGCAGATGCAAGTGATGCCTGCCGGCTCCACCACGGGCATGCCGATTTGGCAATTCCGCATCGAGGCCGATTTGAAAGGGGGTGTGTGATGCGGTGGCCGCAACCTTGGACTTGGCCTATGGCGCACCAACGCGTTTCATTGGCTGGTGCGGTGATCGCGGGCATCGTGCTGGCCAGTCCGGTGTGGCTCATCAGTTGCCAAGACTGGCGCGAGGCCACCGAGGCGCAAACCCAACTCCGCGAGCAACGACAAGCCACGCTTGAAATTCTCGAAGCAACGAGACATCTGATGCAAACCCAGACCGAACCAAAAATTGCATTTGTCGATCTGAATGAACTCACCGCGCGAGCGGACCAACAAGGTTTGCAGCTCACGCAGGTAGGTTGGGATCGCCCTGTGCAAACGCCAGCCTTGAAAGCTTTAGCGCTGCAACAACAGCCCATGCATTTGCAGGCGCACGGGTCTTGGGACGCGTGGCTGGGGTGGTTGGCGCACTGGCCGACGGCGGCCCCCGGCGTCACGCTGTCATCGTTGGAGTTGAAGGCGGACCCGCGAGGCGGTATTGCTGCTCAACTGGTGGCGGGTGCCCCTCAGTCGAGCGAGCATGACGCGGACTTTGAATTGGCCAGTGTTGACGCAGCGGGGCCAGCGCCGACCGATCCCTTCAATGCGCAGGTGTGGTCACACCTACAACGCACCCATGCCCAGCAACACCCGAGTTATGCGCGGCTGGTCGAGCCGGAGCTGCAGAGGCCTAAGGACCCGTTAGAAGCCTTCCCGCGTGAGCGTCTGCACTATGTTGGGCAAATTTCAGCAGGCGCTGAGTTGGAGGCTTTGATCAAGGTTCTTCCCGTCGTGGGGGCAAACAAAGAGGTGGCCATGCTGACCGTGCATCGCGTGCGTGTGGGTGGTCATCTGGGGCAAGACTTCGGTCGCGTGTTGGCGATTTCAACTGAGCAATTGCTGGTGCAAGAGTTGGTGCTCACGCCAACGGGTGAGTGGCAGCCCCGCCAAATCAACCTGCCATTGAAAGAGACTTCTCCATGACGCATCGACTCTCCAGCCGCCAAGCATTGTTTGGCTTGATCGCTTGGGGCTGCGCTTTTCCACTGCATAGCGAAGAGCTCAAGTCTGTCTACACGGGCAACCCCATGTCCATGAACTTTCAAAACATCGAGGTTCGAACGGCCTTGCAACTCGTGGCAGATTTCACTGGCTTGAACATCGTCAGCTCAGACAGCGTTACCGGCTCGCTCACCCTCAAATTGCATAAAGTGCCGTGGGATCAAACGCTGGACATCATGGCGCAGGCCAAGGGCTTGAGTGCGCGTCGGCAAGGCAACGTTATCTGGGTTGCGCCGCGTGCCGAGGTGGCCGCCCGTGAAAAGCTCGAGTACGAAAGTCGGTTGGCCGCCCAAAATTTAGAGCCGATGCAAACCCGAGGATTTGCACTTAACTACGCCAAAGCTGCCGATGTGCTCACGCAAATTCAAGGTGGAACGGTGTTGCCTTCTATGCCGGCAGTGCTGGGAGGCTACCCGGCCCCTTCTAGCGCGGCGCCGTTCAGTTTGTCCGCCATGGGCGGTGGTTCGCGTATCTTGAGCACACGCGGCAGCGCCATGGCCGAGCCGCGTACCAACCAACTCTTTGTGACAGACATTATCGAACGCCTCGAGCAAGTCGCGCAGATGATGGCCAAAATCGATGTACCCCTGCGCCAAGTGATGATTGAAGCGCGCATCGTGCAAGCCAGCGACACCTTTGGTAAAACCTTGGGCGTGCGTTTAGGCGGAATGGGACAGGGCGGTGCACAAACGGTATGGGGTCCGACCAATACCAATGTCATGGCCAACACAAACCCAATCGCTCAGCAAGCCACCAGTTTCAACATCGCAGACAAAGCACTCGATACCTCGGGCCAGTTCGTCAATCTGCCTGCGGCGAGCTTGAACGGCTTTGCTTCCGCCAGCTTTGCGGTCTCTATTTTCAATGCGTCTAAAAATCGTTTTTTGAATTTGGAACTCTCAGCGCTAGAGTCGGATGGCAAAGGCAAGGTGGTGTCTAGCCCGCGCGTGGTGACGGCCGATCAGTCCAGAGCCTTGATTGAGCAAGGCACTGAGTTGCCCTACCAAGTGGCCGCGGCCAGTGGCGCAACGACCTTGGCGTTTCGTAAGGCCAATCTCAAACTAGAGGTCACGCCGCAAATCACGCCCGAGGGCAGCATCGTGCTGGATCTTGATATTTTTAAGGACAACGTAGGTCAAATCACCCCCGCTGGCTTTGCCATCGACACCAAGCACATCAAGACGCAAGTGCGGGTGGAAAACGGCGGCACGGTCATGATTGGCGGCATTTATGAGACCAGTGAACAGGACGATGAATACAAAGTCCCACTCTTTGGTGACATCCCTGTGCTGGGCTATTTGTTCAAAAACCGCCGACAAGCCCAAGCCAAGCAAGAGTTGTTGGTGTTCATAACCCCTAAAATGCTGGATCAAAGTGCTGTTGCACGTTAAGAAAGCATATGTTGTTGGTTTTGGTGGGTCTGCCGGGTTCCGGTAAAACGACTGTAGGGCGTCAACTCGCCCGACGTCTTCACCTCCCCTTTGTTGATTCGGATCATGCGATTGAGAGCCGCCTAGGTTGCTCCATCCGCGAATATTTCGAACGCGAAGGGGAAGATCGCTTTCGCGATCTCGAATCAGAAGTGCTCGCCGATTTGTGTCAACACCATCAGGGGGTGCTGTCCTCGGGTGGCGGTTCGGTGCTGCGCCCTATCAACCGTGAACGCCTGCGTGAACACGGCCAAGTTGTTTATCTGCGATCCAGTCCTGAAGAGGTGTTTCGCCGACTGCGCCACGACCAAAACCGCCCTTTGCTGCAAGTGGCTGATCCTCAAGCACGCTTACGCGAGTTGTTTGACACACGCGATCCGCTCTACCGTGAAACCGCGCACTACGTCATCGAGACGGGCCGCCCCAACGTCGCAAGCTTGGTCAACACGATCGTGTCACAGTTGGAGCTGGCTGGGCACATCAAACCCGCGCCGTCCCCATCGCCAACTGATCGCCCCCGCGTCTCGCCCCCACACAGAATTTGAGCCATGTCGAACACACCTCACCTCGAACGCGTTGCCATTGACTTGGGTGACCGCAGCTATAGCATCTTGATTGGCGAGCAGCTGCTCAAGGCCCCCAGCACATGGGCTGATTTGCCCAAAGCCTCGGCCGCCCTCATCGTGACCAATGACACCGTGGGACCGATTTACGCCGAGCGTTTACAGACGGCCCTCGCGCCGCTTTACAAAACCGTGCACACCGTGGCCTTGCCCGATGGCGAAAGCCACAAAGACTGGCAAACGCTGAACCTGATTTTTGACGAACTCTTGGGCAAAGGCGCTGACCGCAAAACCGTGCTGTTCGCTTTGGGCGGCGGCGTGGTGGGCGACATGACTGGCTTTGCCGCCGCTTGCTACATGCGCGGCGTGCCGTTTGTGCAAGTGCCCACGACCTTGCTGGCGCAGGTCGATTCATCGGTGGGCGGCAAGACCGCCATCAACCACCCCATCGGCAAAAACATGATTGGCGCGTTCTACCAACCGCAACGCGTGGTGTGCGACCTCGACACTTTGCAAACCTTGCCCCAACGCGAAATGAGCGCGGGCTTGGCCGAAGTCATCAAATACGGCCCCATTGCAGACATGCAGTTTTTGGATTGGATCGACACCCACCTCGACGCACTCTTGGCGCGTGACCCCAAAGCCTTGGCGCACGCGGTCAAGCGCAGCTGCGAAATCAAAGCCTGGGTGGTCGGCCAAGACGAGCGTGAATCTGGCATCCGCGCCATCCTCAATTTCGGCCACACCTTTGGCCACGCGATTGAAGCGGGCTTGGGCTTTGGCGAATGGCTGCACGGCGAAGCCGTGGGTTGCGGCATGGTCATGGCCTCGCATCTCTCACAACGTTTAGGTTTGGTGGACGAGGCGTTTGTCTCGCGCTTCACCGCCCTCATTGAGCGCGCTGGTTTACCCATCGTTGGGCCTAAGCTGGGCGCAGACGAATACCTGCACCACATGCGTGTGGACAAAAAAGCTGAAGCCGGCGAAATCAAATTTGTGTTGATCGAAAAACCTGGCAGTGCCATCGTGCGTGGCGCACCTGACGCCTTGGTGGCGCAAGTCATTGACGACTGCTGTGCAGGCTAAGCCCGGCCTTCATGTGAGCGAATTAGCCCCCTACGCCTGCTTGCCCGAACTCTCCCGTGGCCGTCGCCACGCGGAGCCTGAGACTCCGGCCCACGCCCCCAGCTTTCGCAACCCGCACCAGCGCGACCGCGATCGCATCGTTCACTCCACTGCATTCCGACGCTTGGTTTACAAAACCCAAGTCTTCTTGAATCACGAAGGCGACTTGTTTCGCACGCGCATGACGCACTCGCTTGAGGTGGCTCAACTAGGCCGCTCCATCGCCCGTGCCTTGGGGTTGAACGAAGACTTGGTAGAGGCCATTGCCTTGGCTCACGACCTCGGCCACACCCCCTTCGGCCACGCAGGCCAAGACGCGTTGAACGAGTGCATGGCCGCGTATGGCGGCTTCGAGCACAACCTGCAAAGCCTGCGCGTGGTGGATGAGCTGGAAGAGCGCTACCCCGCCTTCAATGGCCTAAACCTGAGCTTCGAAACCCGCGAAGGCATCTTGAAGCACTGCGCGCGTCGCAATGCAGAGCTCCTCAACGCGCAAGAGCCGAACGGCATTGCCGCTCGTTTCTTGAACGGCACACAGCCGAGCCTTGAAGCGCAGCTGTGCAACTTGGCCGACGCCATTGCCTACAACGCCCACGACATTGACGACGGTGTGCGATCGGGCTTGCTCACGCTCGAGCAACTGCAAGAGGTGTCCTTGTTTGCCCGCTACCACGCGCAAACCTTGGCCGAATACCCAAAGCTTCAAGGCCGCCGCGTGCTGTACGAAACCATTCGCCGCATGCTCAGCGATCAGGTGTACGACGTCATCAACACCTCGCGCGCTGCGATCGACACGCATGCGCCTGCCAGTGCCGATGACGCGCGCCAATGCCCGTCGCTGGTGCAGTTCAGCGCGGCGATGCACGAAGAGTCCAAAGCACTCAAGTCGTTTTTGTTTCGCAATTTGTACCGTCACCCACAGGTCATGCAAACCACCGATGGCGCCCGCGCCGTGGTGCAAGAGCTGTTCGCCATCTACTTGGCCGAGCCCCAAGAAATGCCAGCCTCCTACGCCCAGCGCGACGATGTGCCACGTGCCGTGGCTGACTACCTGTCGGGCATGACCGACCGATTCGCCACCCGTGAGCACGCGCGCTTGGCGCAGTGACGGTCGTATGAGCAAACACCGCTTTGGCGTTCACCCCTCCTGGGTCATCGTGTTTGCCGGCGTATGCGCTGCGTTGCACGTGGGCAAACTGCCGCCGGCCTTGCCGGTGCTGCAAGAGACTTTGAACATCACCTTGGTGCAAGCGGGCTTCTTGTTGTCAGCCGTGCAAATTGCCAGCATGACGCTGGGTTTGGCCGTGGGCCTGGGCGCGGATAGCTTGGGCTTGCGCCGCAGCATGTTGGTGGGCTTGGGGTTGTTGTCGTTTGCCAGCATCAGCGGTGGTTTTGTAGCGGATGCAGAAAGTTTGCTGTTTTTGCGCGCGCTCGAAGGCTTGGGTTTTTTGCTGGTCGTCATGCCGGCACCTGCACTCATTCGTCGCACCGTGGATGCCTCGCAACTCAGCGGGCGCATGGGCTGGTGGGGCACTTACATGCCCACCGGCAGTGCCTTGGCGTTACTGATGGGCCCTTGGGTCATTGCGGGCTTGAACTGGGCTGCTTGGTGGTGGCTGTTGGGTGCAGTGACTGCCTTTGCGTTGGCGGCCGTGTGGCTGTGCGTGCCGGATGCGCAGGCACCTGCGCCCTTGCACGACAACGCGGCGAATGATGCATGGCCCAAGCGCTTGGTGCTCACGCTCAAAAGCCCCGGCCCTTGGTTGGTGTCGTTGACGTTTGCGGTGTACTCATCGCAGTGGTTGGCCGTGGTGGGGTTCTTGCCCACGGTCTACGCGGAGCTGGGTTTGACGGCGGGCATGGCAGGCGTGTTGTCGGCCTGCGTGGCGCTGGCCAATGTGAGCGGCAACATCATGTCGGGCCGCCTGCTGCAACGCGGCTTGCCTGCGCAGCGTTTGCTGCTGATCGGTTTTGCCGCCATGACCTTGGGGGCAATTGGCGCGTACGCCGTGTGGCAGGGCGAAGGCTTGCCCACCGCCATGCGCTTTGCGTGCGTGGTGATGTTCTCGGCCGTGGGCGGCTTGATTCCCGGCACTTTGTTTTCCTGCGCCTTGCGTTTGGCCCCCAGCGAAGGCACGGTGTCCACCACCGTGGGCTACATGCAGCAGCTCTCGGCCTTGGGCCAGTTTGCAGGGCCACCACTCGTGGCGTGGGTGGCGGTGAGCGCGGGGGGCTGGGAGTGGACGTGGACGGTCACCGCCGCACTCAGCTTGGCTGGCGCTCTGTTGGCGCACTTCATTGGCCGCGCTTTGCACAAGAAAGAAAAAATATGACAAAGGCCGACATGACCCAAACACTCACCCCAGACCAAGAGCGCACCGCGATCGAAGACACGCAAAAGTGGCTGCTAGAAGCCGTGGTCGGCCTGAACCTGTGCCCCTTCGCCAAAGCGGTGGTCGTCAAAGACATGGTGCGCTACCGCGTGTGCCCATCCGCCGAGCCCGCCGACGTGCTGGCCATGCTGCGTGAAGAGTTGCAACACTTGGCCGAGGCCGACCCAGACAAGCTAGACACCACGCTGCTGATCGCGCCCAACGCCTTGCCCGACTTCTTGGACTTCAACGACTTCTTGGCCGACTGCGACGACGTGCTGATGGGCCTAGAGCTAGACGGCGTGCTGCAAGTGGCCGACTTTCACC
>Ga0007792_10000712_pt1 | contig 12032 bp, 14 predicted proteins | sample CryBogmetaGMA6M_FD_60371 | JGI IMG/M metagenome (GOLD analysis project Ga0007792, IMG submission 60371) | Freshwater microbial communities from Crystal Bog, Wisconsin, USA - MA6M | ecosystem: Environmental > Aquatic > Freshwater > Lake | place: Crystal Bog, Wisconsin, USA | collected 2009-07-06
ACAAAGGTTTATACCCATCTTCTTGGAAAATCTTGCTCCAACCCAGTCGGCCAGAGGACTCAATACCGTCGCATTTATTATCAAAAGCCCAATGCTGTAAGATCTTCAGCATATCCGCCTTCCACTCCATCCCGCCGACACCGCCGCAGAACACCAAGTCCAGATACCGCTTCTTAGGGTACTGCTTGAAGTAAGTTACCGCAGCGCCCTTAACGACCCCGTCTTCATATGCCATCCAGAGGGTGTGGTCGTATTGCAGGATAGAGTCCAAGATGTCGTTAACGTCGTAGCGCCCGTAAGTGTACTCTGCGGCCTTCTCAAGGTGGGGTTTCACGTCGCCCCAAGCCTGCATAACGTACTCTGTAGGGACCATAGTTACTTGCATAGTTGTTTACCGTACGCCCAATAGACCTTTGAGACCCGTATCCTGCCCGCGCTTGGCACCCTGTCTAGCATCGTGGGCCTTCGCCATAAGGGCGTAGAGCCTGTCGGAACCCTTTCTAGGGTCCCCTTTACCGAGACGTTGGACCGCTTTAGGGTCGAACTTAACTTCGTCCCGGGCAACCCGGGCTTCCTGCCTACCACCAATGTTAGCATGGATCGAGTCGCTGACACCGTCGCCGGGGCCCTTAATAGACTTGCCACCGAACTTAGCCAGAAGGTCCTGACCAGCGCCGCTGGAGCCATTACCCAGTTCAGACACCGTACGGGCATCGACCACGAAGGAGCCGTCTTTAAGGCTCACGCCACCAGCAGCCATCCCGGTAGGGGTAACCGTAGGCTGAAAGGGTACTACGTTGGGGACAGGGTTGACATTATCGAAATATTGGTACTCAGACGAATCGTTAGGGTTCCGGTTTGTGGGGAAGCTAACCTTACGGGGGGTAGGCATATAGGGGCCCTTGTAGGGGTACTTATCGACTTCCTCGGGCATTGTCTTGCTGCCCCCCGTGTCGGACAGAGCGCCCATGACACCAGCACCGAGACCGCCAATTTGGGCCATAGAGAGGCCACTACCAAGGTCCGACCAGCCTTGTAGAGTCCCCAACTGCTTTACTCCTTCCAGAGCGTTAGAAGCGTTGCTAGCAAAGGTGGGGGCCGCAGCAGCAAGCCCAGCGGGGGCAGCTAATCCGGTGGGGGCAGCCCCGAGAGCAAGAGCATTAGCACCGTTGGCAGCAGTCAATCCAGCGTTACCAAACGCCCCTAAACCAGCAGCGGCATTAGCGCCTACACTAGCAGCAGTAGGGGCAGCCCCAGCCCCGAGAGCAAGAGCATTAGCACCGTTGGCAGCAGTCAATCCAGCGTTACCAAATGCCCCTAGACCGTTAGCGGCATTAGCGCCTATGTTAGCAGCGGCACCAAGACCCGTAGCAGAGGCAGTACCAGCAGCGGCTGCCCCCGCGCCAGCAGCAGTCATGGGGGTTACAACAACGGGGGCAAGAGCACTACCCATCCCACTAAGAGCGCTGCCCAAACCAGCACCGCCATAGGCCCCAAGGCCAGCCATAAGGCCCGCTCCTAGGTCGTGTTTGGCTATACCTGTAATTGCCCCCACCGCAGCGGCGGTTACCATAGGTGGAATACCTATAAAAGTACCCGCAATACCGGCAACGATGGGCAGGAGGCTGCTGAGCCAGTTGGCTTCGGGCAGGCCAGTATGGGGGTTGATCGTCAGGGACCCGCCCGCAGCCTGAGCAAGCGTCTGGAGGCCACCAACTTCGCCGGGGGTCATGTGGACCAGCACAGAGTCCCCGTTGCGCCCTTGGGACTCAAGATGTTTGGCTAGTGCGTGCATGGGGGTTGTCCTTAGTTCCAAGGCATTACGGCTGTTATAGTACCAAAGTAGCTATAGCACTAGCCGTTACGCCAGTTAACGCCATCTGAGAAAACAGGTAAAAAGATAGAACCCCCGCCAGCAACCACAGCCCGGAAAACAGGGGCCGCAGCGGCATCCGTTATGAAAGTCCTAGCCCCCTTGTAGTCGGCAGCGGGGGGTAGGTTGGCTACAGTAGAAGACTTGAGGCTGTAGAAGTAATTAGCCGCATAAGACTGCGCCTGATTCGGCGTCTGGGAGTCCAGCTGGTTAAAGTAAATCTCAATAACCCGGACTAATTGTCGCACGTACTGGGCGTCGTAGTCCTGCGGCGGGCTGGGTAGGGCGGAGTGTTTGAAGTTTACCAGCGCCATTAGCGTTTGCCATCCGGGCGAGCATCAAGACGGACAGCACCCAGCTGCCACTGGACCCCCAAGGTAGCCGAACTGACCTTCAGCGCCATCTGACGACCCCGGGCACGGACAAAGACCTGCCCCGTGTACACGCCAACCGAAGTCTCAATTACCCGCTGGGAGTCCGACACATCCCCTGAGAACGCCACGCCCGGGAAGTTACGGGGGCGGATTGTAAGCGTAGCCTCAGGTGTCGTCGCCGTGGAGCCCTCAAAGCCGATATCAGGTATAAGGCGTCTGGTTAGCATGAACTGCTCCCCGTCCTCGATATCGAAGTCGTTGGACTGGATGTAGCTTTCCATCGCTACGGTGTCATCGTCGATGCCGTATTCGTGGTTGTATATATAGCCCGGTGCGCCGATAGACCCAGTAATGGCCGTAGTAATCACAGTCTGGGACGGGCTGATCTCATAGGTACCCGTACTACCCGTGGTGCCAGTCTTCTGCCCAATGACGTAGGTATCCGCCGTTAGACCATTTCCAGTGAGGATCATGCCGACCTGTATAGTCCCAGTCACAGCCGTGACGGTCAAAGTAGTGGTAGCAATAGACCCAGTAATCGCCGCCGTAACGGGGGTAATAGAAGTATTCATCGCCTGCGGGTAAAGCCGAAGGGGAGTATCAAACCAAGCTGTACGCTCAATACTACCGTAGTACCAAATCTTATCCGCATAGTTATAGATTACGTATTTGTTATTCCAGTTGGAATCCGCGTCAGGGTACATCCACCAGACTTCATTCCACTGTTCATTAGTGCCGCAAACAATTTGATTTGCTTGGTTATAATTAAGATTTTCAAATACGTGGTTACGCAGGGTACAGGCCAGCGTTTCGATACGACCCGTGTACGCATAAAACTTATCTTGTCCCATCCAGTATGTAACGTTTGCCGCGCTAATAGCAGCACGGGATGAGATCATCGAAATATTGTCTGCATACTCCTGCAAACTGAATACGTCGGTAGTACCAGTAAACTGCAACGCATAAAGGTTAGTATCAGTCCAAACCAAGATTTCTTGGCGGGTTGGCACGGCGCAGACAATCCGGGAGCCACGGGATACCTTTAAGAAGCCAGACGAGTTTGTAGTAAGGGGGTACCACTGACCGGGTTCGTCTTGGTCTGACCAGCGGATAAGGAGCGGGTCAAAGTCCGCTGTGCTTGTACTACCAAGGGGCACCGCACCAAAAGCAAGGACGTGCTTATCCTGCTGAGATACAAGGGTCTGCATGATCTTAACGGGGACAGCGTCAGGGTCGAAACCCCCCGCAGATGCAATAGTTTGCAGAGTAACAGCCCGGGTCGCAAGGGATGCTGTGGGGTCTGGGTCAGTACCACGAACCCAGTAATAGGGCGCACCATTACGGATATTCATAATAAGGTCATTGTCGATATTATTGAACCACCAGTCTTCTTGCGGGAGATATACCGCGCCGGTAGTAGAACCGAGACCCCAAGAGTCACGTGACCAAGCACCAACGCCCCAGCCGTAACCCGCCGTGGGGATTGCGTTACCGGGTTCGATTTCGAAGCTAATACTAATAGACGTACCGCCACCCGCTGACACAGTAGAAGTAGCAGCCGTCGTAACTGGGAAATAGAACGAAGTTGAAGAGGTAACAACGATTACATGGTTGCCGTTAACCTGAGCATTAGGTACGCCACCAACGGCACCCGTAACACCGGTAATGGTTACATAAGACCCAGTAAGCGCGTTATGCGCAGTGGCAAGGGTGATAACCAGCTTAAAAGACCCAGATACCGTATTCACGCAGTTGTTGGTGTCAGAGCCTGACAGCGTAGGGACACTGGTACGTAGCGGGGTGATATCGTAATAAATGCCACCAGCTTCGATGTAGACCTTCTTCTCAGTCCCTAGAGACAGGAAGTCATCGGCGTAGGTAGTGATCCAAGCCCACATCTGGCGGGCCACACCGACAAAGGTATTAGTAGTACCCTTCACCCAGCCACCAAGCTTCTCAGGGTAGCCCGAGCGGAAGCGTATCTTCTCGCTCTCGTACCAACCACCCTCACCGGAGTAGTCGGTCTGATCTCGGTTAATACCGGGCCGGAACTGGAGCTTGACAAAGGGCATGGGAGTTACTTCTTGCTAAGGGCTTCAGCTATGCTTGGAACGGTTTTTTCAAAAGTCCGACCAATTACGTACCCGCCAAGCCCCAACTGCACGATATCCCACAGCTTCAGATACTCAGCAGGTTGCAAGTTAGGGGCAGCCCAGCCGAACCAGCGGGCTACAATCAAGACTACAAATACTAGCATTGTGATCGGACGCCACGACGACGTAAGCAGGTTGCCGGATGCCGCCTCAGTCTTAACGATATCAGCCGCGCCCTTGGAAAGCTCAGTTTCAGCGGCCAGCTGGGCCAAAGCCCCAGACTGCTGGAGTTCCATAAGCTTAAGCTTAGCCGCATCGCGCTGGGCCGGATCGGGCCACAGACGGTCAATCAGCTTACCACCAACGTCAAATGCAGCAGAGACCGGATCAAATGCCATTTGGCTTTCCCTTACGTAAGATTTCGTTAAAGGACGCTATACCCGCAACAACGGCTGCATCACACGCGGGCTGGTCGCAGCTTCCGTCTTGGTTGAATACCCCGGGGATTTCAAAAGTAATAGTGATACCCCGGACATCCACAAAGGTGCCTTTGATCTTTTCTGACGGGTTTTCTGGGTATGTATAGGTCATGTGAAGGTACACAAAATTGGGGCAGCGGCACCGAACGGATTGCCCACGCCATACCATATCCAATTGGTGAAGCTTGAGCCGTCTGTGTAATAACTTGCCGATGCCTGCGAGAAGTTATTGCCGCCAATGTTAAGATTATTAAAGCAAGTACTAGAAATGTACGGTGATGCAACTTCAAACATGACGTATGGAGTTCCGTTATAGAATAGACTGTCACAAAAAGAATTGCCCGCAAAAGTCATAGTGGTAGGGGTTATGGCACCAAAAGCTAAATAGTCATTATAACCATAGCCGCCGCCCGTATCAGTCATAGTCACAACTTCGAGCGCAGCCTGCGTACCGTAGAAGTTAGAAATGCTAATAGTACCGCCAGTAGGAACAGCGCCATAAGTTCCGCTGGTGCCGGAGGGTACGTAAGACCCACCAGCATAGTAATCACTAAGCGACGGCGACCCCGGGCCACCGAACTCGCCCTTGATATCGTTAAGGCTAAGAGCACCGCTAGGAGGAAGCGCCATTACCCATAGACCTTCTTGCTCAGGGCTTCGATCAGAATCTGCTGTTCTTTAATAGCTTCGACCAGCAGGGGGATAACGCGAGAGTAGTCAACCATAAGGTAGTCATCGCGGTCTGTGCAGATAGCGTCTGGGAGTACAGCTAGAACGTCCTGAGCCGATAGACCCACTTGGCGCTTATCCACGACACCCATGGCCTTGGCGGTATCGTTCGGCTCATAATAGAAGCCCTTCAAGGACATAACCTTGGCAACCGCACCGTCGATATAGCCGAGGCGGTTCTTCAGGCGGTCATCCGAGTAAGCCGTGACGTTGCCATTTGAATACAAGCTACCCACAGTATAGGCAGTGCTAGCACTCAGCGCATTAGCTGTACCCGCCGTTGTGGCGTAAATCGCATTAGTAGCGTTCGTGGCATTAGTAGCGTTCGTGGCATTAGTAGCGTTCGTGGCATTAGTAGCGTTCGTGGCAGTAGTAGCCGTAGTAGCCGTGGTAGCGGAGTTCACGTTAAAGTTAGACGGGTTCCAGACATAGTAGTCGGACCCGTTATTAGTGCCCCACAGACCCGTGGGCTGCCCAGACTGGCTGCTATAGTTAAACGGTTTGCCCGAGAGATTAGACCAAGTATAGCCCGTGCAGTTGGTAAGCGTACCGGAAGTGGGGGTCCCGAGGAGCGGGGTAACCAGCGTCGGGCTAGTGGACAGGACGACAGCAACTGACCCAGTAGAAGTCGTAACACCCGTACCGCCGCTAGCCACCGGAAGGGCCGCACCAAGGGTCAGCGAAGTCAGATAAGTAGTCGCGTCTACGACGTTCGTGCCGTCATTATAGACCCACATGGTCTTGCCAGCAGGGACCGCAGTGCCCGTGCCGCTGGCGTTCTTTACGGTGATTGCGTCGGCGCAGCCGTTCTTGACGATGTAGATCTTCTCAATGGCGGGAACTATCAAGTTCTGCGCACCACCCGAAGTGCCAATCAGGTTAAGGCGCAGGTTACGCGCCGTCTGGCTGGAGTTCGTATCTGTCAGCGCTAGGGTAACTGTGGCGCTAGCAAAGGTTACATCCGCCGACCCGGTAATAGCCTCTTCAAGGGCCGTACCCAAGTTTACATTGGTAACGTTGCCCCACGTGGTGGTGTTCTCACCCGTGGTCATCAACTGAAGTTTTAGGGAACTGTAGGTACTAGCCATTTCCGGTCCTTACGTGGGAATCTCTACCCAAGTGACTGTGTTTCCGTCGTTTACCTGTACCCAAGTACCCGTCTGGGAATCATCTATAGTCTGCCAGTTCGGCACTTGGTTGTCGTTGATTATACCCCAAACTAACACGCTAGTGATATAGCCGGTAGCCTGAACTCCAGTAACGTTGACGTTGGCCTTGGCGGAAGCAGTTACAGTACCGATAGACCCAGTAGCTGAAACCCCGGTGACGTTTACCCGGACAGGGAACGCAACGATTACCGTACCGATAGCCCCCGAAGCCGAGACCCCGGTGGGGAAGACATTGGCAGCGGCCCCGGTGGTTACTGTGCCTATGGACCCAGTAGCCGAGACCCCGGTGACGGTAGTGTTAGCCTTGGCCTGAACCGTAGCAGTCCCAATAGACCCAGTGGCCGAGACTCCGGTAACTGCGACGTTTTTGGCTACGGAGGTAGAGACTGTACCGATAGACCCAGTGGCCGAGACCCCAGTAAGGGTGACATTGGCCTTAGCCTGAACCGTAGCAGTCCCAATAGACCCGGTGGCTGAGACCCCGGTAGGTGTTACGTTAGCCTTGGCAGCCGTGGTTACTGTACCGATAGACCCGGTGGCCGAGACCCCGGTGACGTTAACCTGCTCGTTCTCGTCTACTTCGACAGTCCCAATAGACCCAGTAGCTGAGACTCCGGTTACATTGGTATTAGCGGCAGCGCGGACGGTTACCGTGCCTATGGACCCAACAGCCGAAACACCAGTTAGTGTAACATTCCCAATGGCTTGGACGGTAACTGTGCCTATAGACCCGGTGGCCGAGACCCCAGTTAGGGTGACGTTAGCAAGACCAACGACAGAAACTGTGCCAATAGACCCAACGGCCTCGACCCCAGTTACGGCTACTTGAACGGATGTAGAGCCAGAACCCGCAAAGGTATCTGACGCAAAGGGGAAAAAACCGAACAATTTAGCCCCCTCTGGTTAGGTGTTAAGGCCCGGGGTGTATACCATTTTCCCGCTAGAAACAGCAGCGGTCAGTTGTTCTTTGCGGTTACCGGAGGTTTTGTAGCTGACATGGACCCACCCGCTGTTGGGCTGGCCCTTACGGTAGCACTCCAGAATGACCTGATCGAAGTCTAGGTTAGCGGCAACCCAAGCCGCCAAGTCCCCATTAGGCACCCCGGCCACCTCAATATCCGCCGCCTGACCCAGACAGTGTTGCGAAGTAGACGCACCCCCAACGGCCTTATTCAGGTCAGGGCAGCGGTAGCCTGAGTTAATAAAGATCGGCCCGTAGTGAACACGAAGCGGCTCCAGTACCCGTGCACAGAGCACCTTGAGGCAGTCCAGCGCATCGGACCCGGGCAGGTTGTCTATGCCCAGCCGGTCCCCAGTTTGGGACTTGGTAAGTTCCTCAAGGGTGAAGTGCTCTGAGACTTGCATGGCTACGGGAAATTACCCCCAACCGGGTTCGGGAAGCCTTCAGGGGCCGCAGTACCAATAGTGGCACCCGCCGGGACGGTGGTCGATGTCCACGGGCTTTCGTTCATGGGGCCTACGCAGTCGGCCAAGGTTGCGTTGTTAACCTTCTTGGGGCGTACCGTGCAGGGCATGGACCACATGTTGGAGAAGCCGCCACCCGGCTTGGACGTGCTGGTAAAGGTGCGGATCACGACGGTGGTGGGTGCCCACGTCGGAGCGACGGGGTAGGTCTTCACGTTGCTGAACAAGGACCAGACCTTGCCCTTGGGGGCCTTACAGGAGCCGTTCATCAGGCTCAGGTCGGCAATGCTCTCGCCCTTGAGAACTGGGCATACTGAGACACCCATAGGGAACACGTTGCCATTTACAGTCACGGTCTTACCCGGAACCGCTACCGTCGCGCTGGAGGCGCAAAGGGCATAGGGGGTGTGGCATATGGCAAGGGCTGGGGAGGCGTCAGCCGGGGTTGCGGCGAGAAGGGCTAGGACAATCAGGGTCTTTTTCACGGTGTCTCCGGTGCGACGTAGGGGGCGGGTGTGCCATCTGGGTTCAGAACTTCAGCGCCGTTCTTCCAGTCTTCGAGGAACTGCTGGTAGTCGGTGTTGTCCAAAGCGAAAGGAATTGCCGCGCCATCCGGGCTGCGGATAACGGTTTTAGATTTGGTCAAAGTGCCAAACTGCATATAGTCGGGTAGTAAATTATATGTGTTCATTTTAAAGCTCCGCACTCAAGGAGATGTATCCACCCGACGAGAAGTAGAGCGCACAACCCGTACCAATTGTTACGGACCCCGTGAGATTAACATACACCGACAAAGTTGTAGTCGATGAGCGATTAGCACCAATCGAGGAAAAAGCTCCAGTTCCTATAGGCGAATAGAAAGAAACTGAGGAGAAAACCATAGTTGGATCACCCCGCATGGTGACGGGGTGTTGCCCTCCGCCGAGACTTGCTGAGGTTGAAGCTTCGACGTAGCCAATGAAAGGGGTAACGACAGCAGTGGAATTGGCTGTCACACGATAATAGTACCTCTGGCACTGCGCCAACTGCACCTGATACTGGTTGAACTCATACGGCGTGGCGATGGTGCCAGCTTCGAGTTGGACGCCTGTGATGTAGAAGGTGGCGTTGAGCGTGTTGGTAATATCGTTTGCGCCGGTTGCGCTCAGGTAATTTGCCCCCGCCCAAGCCCCCGCTGTTCCAGAAAAAGTTGATCCAACACCGTAAGAGAATACAATAATCGTCCCTGTGCCGTTAGTAGTATTGTATGAACCACCTGTATCACCAGCAACGGTGATTGTGATGTAGGTCCATGTGTTTGCGACAGGGATTGAGTATGTGAAGGGATAACTGCGCGTTCCGCCAACCGTAAAGGCTCCACCGAATGTTCCTGTGACACTCGAATATACCCATGCCGAAAGCGTAACTGTCTTTGCGTTGGCCGTACCCCAGTTCAGATCAGCGATGTTGAACCCTTCAACAGCTTGATAAATGGTGGCATAATCCCCCGCACCGGAAGCATGAGCCGTGGTGATTTTCGCCCCAAGATAATTCGAGAACCCAACAGGCGGTGTCACGCCACCGTAATTCTGCCCGATGGTTATTTTAGAGGCTTGCGTAAGTAGCAAATACCAACGATCCAGTGTGTACGCCGAGACGGCAGGAACAACCGTCGCCCCAGCATTGCGCTGGTCAATCGCCATGTTGCCGTTGATGATCCGGTTCTTGCCCGTGTACGGGCCACCAGCGGGGCTGGACGTAAGCTGACCAAGGCGGGTGGTGAGATTTGCGGTCATTATTTAGCTTTCGGGGACTACGGTGGCTTGGACCTGTGGCGCGGCCTGCTTCTGGATTTCGGCAATTACTGTGGAGACCTGAATATACGGGGCATTGCCCAGCGCGGACATGATGACGTTGATCTGCTCAAGGGTAAGGTCGAGTTGCATTATTTATTCTCCAGTGCTGCGAGGCGGGTGGTGAGTTCTTGGATGGCGGCGACAAGGTGCGGGACGATCTTACCAAAGTCCACGCCCTGCGCGTTGATGCTGCCATCTTCGTTTACGGCATCCTTTTCGCCATGAACAGCTTCAGGGATAACAGCCTGAAGTTCGTGGGCTATGAAGCCTTCACCAGCAGAGCCGCTGGCGATCCAGTCATATGTGACAGGCTTTAGAGCCGCGATGGTGGCTAATCCGCTAGTCATGGGCTGGACGTTCTCTTTAAGGCGATAGTCGGACGATGTATTATATGCTGTTGTGCTGCCGTTGGTGGTGATGGTGCCAACATCCGATCCAGCATAATTCAACGCCATAAACTTTGCGTTTGTGCTGTTTATGCGTGAAATTATTGTCGCATTAGTAGATGACCCAGTGTAGTAGCACGATATTCCGTTTCCGGTTGTTCTAAATTCAGCAATGAAATTGCTCGTCCACCCACCATTCGTCGTGGTGCCGACAAGGAAGCTGCCGTCAGAACCGAAGCGGCCGACTTCAACGTCGTTCTGAGCAAATTTAATCGGTGCGACCACCGTGGCGAATATTAAGCCACCCGCCCCTGAAGTAAAAATTTGCCCTTGATCTGCGGCGTATGGGGCAGTCGTGGTATACCCCGTGCTGAGCATGGTCATTTCAAGGCGATGGCTAGAGTTATATGCTGCAAATTTTGCTTGGCCGTATGCGCCTGTACTAGCGTTCAAAATAACTGCACTAGATGTGCCATTCTGCGTCTGCGTAATATCCAGCACGTTGCTCGGCGTCATGCCGATGCCTACTAGGCCATCATGTTGTGTATTGCCCACAAGGCGGCTAGTCGTCCCAACCCACAGAGCCTTCTGGGTCGATATGCCGCCAGCCGTGACGATGGAGCCGGTGGTCGCTGATGTGCTGTCCGTGGTTAGGGTGGAGCTAACACCGCCAGCAGCAGTGAGCAGGCCACTTAAAGATGTCGTCCCAGTGACAGCCAGAGCATTAGACCCGATGGTTGCGCCGCCGATTGCCAAGGATGTGGCGCTGGCTGAACCCAGTGACGGGTTGAAGCTGGAGGAGATGGTCCACGCGACAGTCTCGACGATGTCGCCAACGGCGCAGGCTGTGCCTAGGACTACGGTGGAACCCGTAGTGGCCGTGTACTCCGAAGTCGAGAGCTTGGAGCCGTTGTAGTATACGTCCACAAAGCCCACCGTGTAGGTCGCAGAGAACGATGTCTGGCCCGCCGTGGCAGTGAAGTCCGTCTTGGTGTAGACCGTGAGGCCGGTTGATCCCGTAGCCTGCCAGCCCACGCCGTTCCAAGTCCAAGTACGCCCGTTGAAGGTGTACGTCTGGTTGGCCGAGGGCGATGCGGGGAAGTTGATAGCCATTATTTAGGCTCCGACGTAGGTTCCATGGGCGCGGGTTTTAGTGGTTCGACGATGACCCGACCATTTTCGTCCGTCCATTCCGTTTCCATAATGTGCTTGTCTTGGCGTTCGCCAATAACCATCCAGCTAATAGTCGCGGTAGACGTATCGTCTTGGGCCTCAATGGTTAGGATGTTACCAGACACAGAACCCTTAACGGGCGTCCAGTCGCTTTCGTTAGTGGTGAAGCATTGAACATCCCGGCACAGAACAACAAACGTGCCTTCGGTCATTGTAGACACGGTATCAATGTTTATTGACGCAGTTCCAGCAACAAGTTCGGCCTTACCGCGATAGATCAGGTCGGCTTTGGGGCCTTCGATAAACGAATGAACTAGCTGATGAGTTTCCGTCAGTGCGGGAAGCGGGTGTTCAATACGAAATGACCCAGACCCCTTAGACAAGGCACCGGGTATACTCAAAGCACCCGTGGTAGAATAAGTCATGACAAGGGCATTACTGCCGTTAGAACGGCACGACGAAAAACTTAGTGAGCCGTTGGTAGATGTGTCTGGAC
>Ga0007792_10000718_pt1 | contig 11985 bp, 9 predicted proteins | sample CryBogmetaGMA6M_FD_60371 | JGI IMG/M metagenome (GOLD analysis project Ga0007792, IMG submission 60371) | Freshwater microbial communities from Crystal Bog, Wisconsin, USA - MA6M | ecosystem: Environmental > Aquatic > Freshwater > Lake | place: Crystal Bog, Wisconsin, USA | collected 2009-07-06
GCCTCGCCGTACTCGGCCACGGCCAAGAGCGCCTGCTCCAAGTTTTCGGTGATGGTGGTGTCCGGCATGGGGATGCCGGAGAGCTGCAGGGTCACGGTGCAGGCCAGGCGGTTCAGCAGGCCCGCGATGCGTTCCGGCTGCGAGAAGATGCGCACCCCGCGCCCGGCCAGATACCGCAGCACCTCCAGGCGGTCCAGCAGGTCGGCCGAATAGGCGAGGCCCAGCTTCTTGACGAGCAGGCCGTCGAGTTTGGAGAGGTCGTGCCCCAGGTACATGGCCCGGCCCGAGGGCAGGTCCAGGCGCACCTGGTCCAGCTCCACCAGGAGCCTTGGCCCGTTGGTGAGCTCGGCCACGCGGTCAGCCAGGGTCTCCGAGGACCAGCCCCCGGCCACCCCGACCACCCCGACCTTAAGCTGGCCGTTTTGGGCCGGGGCGCCCGCTTTGGGGGTCTGCATTGTCTGTGTGTGCATCCGTTGTCCTGTCTAGTGGAAGAGGATGTGTTCGGGCAGGCGGAAGGCCTCCCAGGGGCTGCCCTGGTGCGCGGCCACCCGTTCCAGGAGGTAGTGCGCGCGCAGGCACATCTCGCGGGAGAAGGCGTAGTTCAGCTCAAAGCGGCTGGACGTGTAGAACGAACGCGCCAGGGCCAGGGCCATGCGCGCCGCAAAGGTCGTGTCGCCGTTTCTGGCTGCGAACTGGGTGGCGAACTGGAGAAATTCCGCGATGACCCAGTCGATGCGCTCGCGCAGGTGCGGCTCGAACACGGGCATGCGGTAGTTGGAGATGAGAAAAACCGAGACGTCCTGCACGTAGTCCTGCTCGCGGGAACGGTGCACGTCCAGGTAGTGCAGGCGCTGCTTCTGGTGGTTGTAGACCACGTTGTTCACGTTGAAGTCGCCGTGGATGAGCACGCCGAAGGGGGCCGCGAGCCCTTCCTCGATGGCCACGCAGGCCTCCAGCAGATCGATGGTGGAAGCCACGCTCCGGTCGCCGATGGCCTTGGCCTTGCGCAGGAAGTCCGGGTGGATCTGCAGCACCTCGTCCAGGCGGGACTTGAGCTGGCCCACAAAGGCGGCCGAGACCGGAGCCTGTGTGCGGGTGTTCTCCCAGATGTCCTGCACGGTCTGGGTGAGCACGAACATGGCGTTCTGGACGATCTCCTCGCTTGAGGTGAGCACCACCTCGTCCAGGTTGCAGCCGGGCAAAAACTCCACCAGCATGGAGGCCTTGTCGCCGTCCTCGTGGAAGCCGAAGACCCCGGCCACCAGCCCCGGATAGAGCTTCCCCCACTGCTCCAGGGCTTCCTTCTCGGCCACGATCTTCTTGATGGTCCCTTCCTTGTAGATGCTGCCGAGCGAGTCCCCGGTGGCGCCGGGCTCGTGCGCGTCCACGCGCCCGATGCGGCAGCCGCTGCGCGTACCCCAGATGGCCTTGAAGTCCACGCCCTCCATGCCGCCCTTGAACCCGGTCTTGGAAAGCGTCTGCTGCAGGGCCTCGAACTGCTCGATCTTGATGCGCTCGCCCAGGATGGCGAAGATGAGCGCCTCGCCGATGTTCAAGAGCGCGTCGCCGATGCGTTCCAGGTAGCGGAAGATAAACAGCACGGTGATGAGGTTCTGGACGTTCTTGCCCGTGCGCAGCTCGCCCATGATGCGGTCGAACCCGGCCTTGTACATGCGGTCCAGGGAATACTCGGCCCGGCACAGGGTCAGCGCGTCGGCCAGGTTGCTGCTCTGGAACACAGGCAGGATGTGGCTGAGGCCCGTCTCGATCTCCAGGAACATCTCGGCGTAGGGATAGCTGTGCAGAAAGGCGTGGTCGGTCAGGTAGTTGGTCTGCTGGACGATGTTGACGCAGAAGTCGGCCACGCGCTCCAGGTTCACGGTGATGACCTGGATGGCCCGCACGCGATTGGCCGTGGTCTTGTCCACGGTATGGCCTGCGCAGGAGTCATGGAAATAGCCGTAGCACTTGTTCTCGATGACCGTGTGCAGGTTGTCGACGTAGTCGTCCCGGCCCACGATGCGGTCATAGAGGGAGTGCGACGGCCTCTCCAGGAAGCTGACTGTGGAGCGCACCTGGCGCTCCACCTCGGCCACCAGGAAGGTGAAATTCTCTTCAAGCCCCTCAAAGGTGATCATGGCGTCCCTTAAGCCTTAAGAGGCGATGAGGATGGACCTGTCGCCGGCAGAGATTTCCTTGCGCGAGTCCTTCCAGACGATCTTGATGTTGATCTTGCTCTCGTTGTCCTTGCGCTTGGCCTTGACGCTGAAGCCCAGGAGCGGCGCGGGCAGGAGGATGATCTCCTCGGCGTCGCTGCGCATGACGATGCGGCCCTTGGCGAACCCTTCGGTCAGGGCCAGCAGGAAGTCCTGGATGCTTGTGGGGTCCTGGACGGAATCGAACTCGAACTTGCCTTCGCCGGACATGGGTGCCTCCTGTGTGTTTGTGCGCCCCGGCCTAGGAGGCCAGTCGGTCTTTGTATTCATTGATGACGCTGGGCCGGTCCATGCCCGCGGCCAGAAGCCGCTTGCGCACGGCCAGGTCGTCCCAGGCCGGCTGGAACCCCACTTCGCGCGGGATCTTGCCGTTCAGGCCCTGGTCGCGCAGCTTCTCGCTCATGTGCGTGTCGTCGCCCATGAAGATGAGCAGGTTGCGGGAGGAATTGCCCATTTTCCTGTTCTTGCGGGAGAGGACCTCGATCAGGAAGTCCGTGTAGCGCTGGGACTGGGGGTTCCAGACCTCGTAGCCGTCCACGTCGTAGTCGGCCAGCAGGATGGGCCAGAACTGCTCCGGGTGCGGGATGACCACCCCGGCGCCCATGCCCCGCGCCTCCTCGATGACCTCTGACGCGCGGTAGAAGTAGAGCAGGGGGAAGTCGTCCTTGACGCGCAGCTTCACGGCCTGGACAAAGGCCTGCACACGGGCCACGAGCCGGTCGCCGTAGCGCGGCCGCATGGCGTCCAGGAAGTTGCGCACCAGCTTGTTCTTGATGGCTCCCGGAGGAAGATTGTCCTGGTGGCGCTCCAGCAGCAGCTCCAGCTTTTTGGCGTGCAGCCGGGCGAAGCGGATGGTCTCCTCCGCAGCCCCGGTAAAGGCGGCCACGGCCTGGAGGCGGTCCTCGTCGCGGCCCGTGAGCACGGCCAGGAATTCGAAGAGCTGCGAGGCGCGGTAACGGAAGGTGTGGCTGAGCATGGAGCGCAGCACCCCGGAGCGCGGAAGGCAGCGGTTTTCGAAGTGCAGCAGGAGCTGGACCTTCTGGTTGAACCCGGCGGAGTAGCAGTCCACCTCCACGCCGGAATACGCGCCATAGGTGGTGATTTCGTTGTGCTGGGTGGGGATGACCAGCTCCAGATTCTTGTTCGGGAAGCTGGCCGCTATGCGCCGCTCGATGAGCGGCATGGGGATGTGCTCCGGGTGCCAGTGCACGGCCAGCACATTGGTCTGCCGGGCGGCCACCAGTTCCGGGGTGATGATGCGGGCCTCCTCCTCCGGGGTCAGCGTGCTGGAGGTGATGGCCAGGAAGATCCGTTCGTCCTCCTCGGTGAGGGCCTCGGTGGGCGCGGGGCTGGCGTCCATGTCCGGCTGGGGGCACTGCCCGGTGGCTTTCGCATTCTTCATGGATGGGCTCCCGCCTTGGCGCCGCACAGACTATTTCGCTGCGGCGTGGCAGGTCTTCTTGGAGCTTTCGAGTTCCTTCAGGATCATCTCCAGCGCGCCCCGGTCCTTCTGGTCAAAGGCGGTCTTGAGCTCGTTGCAGAACTTGAGGTGCGGGCCGTAGTCATGGTCCCCGCGCGAGGGATGGGAGCACATGGCGAGCGAGTCCTGCAGGAAGGCCTCGACGATCTCGGCCGGAGGCAGCATGAGGTTGCCCAGGCTGTGCTGGAGGAACTTGAAGGAGGTCTTCAGGCGCTTCTTGATGGACTTGTAGGACTCCGCGCGGGGCTTGCCCGGGGTCTGCTCCGTCTGCCCGGCGATGCCCTTGACCTTGAGCTTCATCTCCGCCAGGCCGCCCTGCTGCTTCACCGAAAACTCCAGCTTGGCGCAGTTCTCGATGTGGGCGGCAAAGCCGTTCAGCGCGTCCGGCAGGACCGCATGCCTGAACCCGGCTGCCAGGGCCTTGAGCAGTTGAGTGGCCTCGTTGCTCTCCAGGATGATCTCGATCTTCTTTTCGTCGCGTCCCATGATGTTCTCCTCCATGTTCAAGATACCCATGCCTACCCCAGGTCGCCGGTCCGGTTGTGACCCCAGTGTTACGAAGGGGTAAAAGTCCGCTGTTTTCAGCATTCCAACGCGACCTGCCATGTCGTCAAAAGATCACGCTGCTGCGACAGTCGCGTCACATTGCGGGCGCAAGGAAGATGTATGTGGCAGGGCGTGGGGGGGGGCGGCCCTCATCCGCCCGAAACCGGAACAATACCCTTGTCAGGAGTCAGGCATGATGAAGCTCAAGGTTCTGTTCATCTGCACGCAGAACAGCGCGCGCAGCCAGATGGCCGAGGAATTCCTGCGCCAGTTCGCCGGGGATTCCTTTGAGGTCGAGAGCGCGGGCCTGGAACCCGCAGCCGAGGTCAATCCCCTGGTGGTGGAGGTCATGGCCGAGGTCGGCATCGACCTGTCCCAGAAGAAGCCCCAGAGCGTCTTCGAGCTCTTCAAGGAGAGGAAACTCTACGACTATGTCATTACCGTCTGCGATTCCGGCGCAGAAGGCGGGTGCCCGGTCTTCCCCGGCATGGCCCAGCGCTGGCACTGGCCCTTCCCGGACCCGGCCAAGGTGACGGGTACGCGGGAGGAGCAGCTGGCCGAGGTCCGGCGCATCCGCGACCTCATCCGCGAGCATGTCCAGAGGCCGTTCAGCGAGGTCTTCGTGGTGCAGGACCCCTTCACCAGGTAGGTGCCTGCCGTCCCCTTGTGGAGCTAGGCGGCCCGGGGCGGGCGGCTGTCCTCCGGGAGACAGCCCGGCGCCAGGCCGGACTCGTTGCCGGTTGCGCCCGCCGCGTGGTGCGCCAGGAACTGTCTGGCGCCCTCGGAGCCCATGAACCGCGTCAGGGTGCGCTGCTCCGTGGACCGCAGGTCCACGGTGATGAGCCCGTCCAGGCAGTTGCCGAACCCCGGGTCCAGGTTGAAGGCCGCGATGCGGCCGCCGAGTTTCAGGTATTGCCGCAGCAGCACCGGGATGCCCCGGCCGGACTCGACCTCGGCCACCAGGTCGCCCAGGTCGCCGGGATCGCGGAAGGCCGAGTCAGGCACACAGAGGTCCAGCCGGGAAAGCGACCCGCCCTTCGGTGCGTGCGTGGGGCGCACCAGCCTGGCCAGCTCCGCATCGAAGCTGTGGCGGCGCAAAAAGGTCATCATGATCTCCCGCGCCAGCGGGCTGTAGTCCCCGGAGATGCTGACGCAGCCGAAGAGCCTGCTGTAGCGCGGGTTTCTCACCACATACTCGGCCAGGCCCTTCCAGAGCAGCAGCAGCGGCTGGTAGGACTTCTGGTAGCGCGGCCTGATGAAGCTCCGGCCCAGCTCCAGGGCCGGGTTCAGGCGGTCCCAGAAGCCGCGCTTGATGCGGAACTGGCTGCTCGTATACATGCCCCCGGCTCCGTGCATGGCCAGCACCTCGTCTGTTCCCGCGAAACGGTAGGCCCCGGCCACCTCGCGGTCCTTGACGTTCCAGAGCACCAGGTGCCGGTAGTGGGCGTCGAAGCGGTCCGTGTCCATGGCCTGCCCCGTGCCCTCACCCACGCTGCGGAAGGTGGACTCGCGCAGCCGCGCCACCTCGTGCAGGATGGCCGGAATCTCCTGGGCCGTGGCCTCAAACACGATGAAGGGCTCGCTTTTGGCCAGGATGCGTTCCTCGGGCAGGTCCTCGATCTCGGCCAGGCGCGCCAGGTGCGGTTTCTGCGCGGCCAGGGCCTTGTGGGCGGGGTGTGTGCGGCCGGGGATCTTCCGGGAGTCCTGCTGGCCCCGGTTGCGCAGCAGGTGGCAACGGAAGCGCAGGTAGGTCGAGGCCTCCTCATTGGTGGCGAAACCGGCGATCTTTTCCGGTGTGATGGCCGCGCCCATGGACAGCTCCAATTCCTGCCCGCAGTGGCCCAGGTTTTCGCGCGGGAGGAGCAGGGTGCGCAGGCGCGGGTGCACCAGCCCTGCGGCCTGGAACAGGGCGCTGTTGCGGCCCTGGAAGAACACCGGCAGCACCGGGACCCCGGCCTTGCGCACGATGGCGGCCACGCCCGGCTGCCAGGGCCGGTCGGCCACCATGCGCCTTTTCAGGGCCAGGCTGGAAACCTCGCCCGCGGGAAAGGCGATGAGCGCGCCGCCCTGCTTGAGCCAGGCAAGGGAGGCCCGCAGCCCGGCCATGTTCCGGGAGGCTGCGCCCTTGCCGCCAAAGGGGTCCAGTTCGATGAGCAGGGGCCGCATCTCCGGGATGGCCGCCAGAAGATGGTTGGCCAGGATCTTCACGTCCGGCCGCAGTTCCATGAGGATGCGCGCCAGGACAAGGCCCTCCACCACGCCGAAGGGATGGTTGGACACGATGAGCAGCGGCCCCTGGCGGGGGACGTTCTGCAGGTCGTCAGGGGCCACCTTGTAGCCCACCTGCAGCTCGTCCAGGGCGCGCACGAGAAAGCTCGGGGTGCCTTCCGGGCTGGCGGGCCGGGTGTTGGCGCGGGCATACATGGAGTTGAGCGTGCTCAAGCGAAGGAGTTTCTTGAGGGGTTTGTGCAATGCGGAAATGAGGGCGGTCTGGAATGGGGTGCCGGTGGCGGGCGGGAGCTGGAACGGGCCGTCGTCCTGGAACGTGGGCTTGTGCATGTGTTCCCCTCTGCTGCTGGTTCGCGGCGCCAAGCTCGGCGCCGGGGAAACCGGCAACGCGGTGCGTCCGCGCTGCGTCTGCAAAGAACCATATCCGGGGGCAAGAGGCGGTTGGTGACCGTGCGGTGACAACGGGGTGAAATCTCATCGCGCGTTCAGTGCACGGCGGAACGCTCGGGGAAAACTAGGCGGCTCCGGGTCCGCAGTGCGCCCAGCCCCAGGTGATCTGCGCGTCGTCAGCAGGCCTCGTGCAGGCTGGAGCCTTCGGCGCCAGAGGGGGGCGTCACCAACCTGTCACCAATCTTTCACCTGCAGGCCACCATTCGTGGTCCGCACCGGGGTATGCGGTGTTTCCAGGCGGGCACCCACCCGCCGGAAACCTCCACTCCGGAGTACCGCCACATGCGCAATATACCCGTCTGGGGCAAGATCGCCCTGGGACTCGCCGCAGCCTCGACCATCACCCTGGCCATCACCGCCGGGGGCTATCTGGGCCTCCTGCGCACCGAGGCCGCCCTGACCGAAACCATCAAGCGGCGCATGCCCGCGCAGGAGGCTCTGGGCACCTTGCGCAACGCGCTGACCGCCATCCAGCGCGCCGAACGCACCATGCTCATCAACGAGACAGCTGAAAACGCCGCCGAGACCGCACACCAGAAAAAAAGCATGGAACAATACCGGAATCAGGCCCAAGGCGCCTTTGCCGCCTATGAGGCCCTGCCCGGCGCGCCCGGCAAAGGCGAGGCCTGGGAGAATCTGAAAAGCGCCTGGGAGGCCTGGCTCGTGCGCCACGACAAGGTCTTGGAGCTGCTGGACGCGGACATGCGCTTCGGGGCCATGGCCCTGTCCATGCGCGAGGCCAAGGAATCCGTGAACCGCGTGGAGACCGCCCTGGACGCCATGCTTGAGCGCGAACGCGTGGACTCCCAGGCCTTTGTGGTCCTGGCCCTGCCCCAGGCCCAGCGCGACCGGCTGCTGCTGCTCGCGGCCTCGGCCATCGCGCTTCTGACCTCCCTGGGCTTCGGACTCTACGTCACTCGTGATATCTGCCGCCCCCTGGGCAAGACCCTGGCCTTTGCCGAGCGCGTGGCCGCGGGCGACTACACCGCCGAACTCACCGTCAAGCGCCGCGACGAGCTGGGCAAAATGGCCGACGCCCTGCGGGTCATGGTCCTGGAGCTGCAAAAAGAGATCGCCCTGGCCGAGGAGCGCGGCGAGGAGGCGGCCAGCGAGGCCGAGCGCGCGCGTCTGGCCGTGGAAGAAGCCAGGCAGGCCGGTCTGCGCGCCGAACTCTCGCGGCGCGAAGGCATGCGCCAGGCAGCCTCGCGCATGGGCCTGGTGGTGGAGCGCCTGGGCTCGGCCTCGCAGCAGCTGGCCGCCCAGGTGGAGCAGTCCTCGCGCGGGTCCGAGGAGCAGTCGCGGCTGTCGATGCGCACCGCCGCAGACATGGAGCGCCTCATCGCCTCGGTGGCCGGAACCGACACCGGTGCCGCCAGTGCCGCCGATACTGCGGACGCCGCGCGCACCAAGGCCATGGCCGGGGCCGAGGCCGTGGAACTCGTGACCCGCGACATCAACGCCGTGCAGGAGCGCGCCCAGGCCCTGCGCACCAGCATGGACGCCCTGCATGCCCGCAGCGCGGACATCGGCCGGATCATCTCGGTCATTGACGACATCGCCGACCAGACCAACCTGCTGGCGCTGAATGCCGCCATCGAGGCTGCGCGAGCCGGGGACGCCGGGCGCGGCTTTGCCGTGGTGGCCGACGAGGTGCGCAAGCTGGCGGAAAAGACCCAGGCCGCCACCAAGCAGGTGGATGTGGCCATCCGGGGCATCCAGGCCGAGACCGGCAGCAGCCTGGAGCAGGTGGACCTGGCGGGCCGGGCAGTGGACGAGGCCACGGTGCAGGCCGGTGCCTCGGCCAGCGCGCTCGCCGAGATCGTGGATTTGGCCTCGCGCGCCGCAGGCGAGGTCCGCGACATCGCCCAGTCCGCACGGCAGCAGGCCGACGCAGGCCGGGAGGTCAGCGCCTCGGTGCAGGACATGCGGCGCATCAGCGAGGAGACCAGCCGGGTCATGGAGGATTCGGCCCGCGCCGTGAGCGACCTGGCGCACCAGGCCCAGGCTCTGGCGGGCATCATGGACGACATCCGCACCGATGCAGGGGCCGACGCGAATGATACTGCAGGTGACGCACAGGGCTCTGGCCAGCCCAGGCTCGGGCTCCTGCGGTCAGCGGCCTAACGCTGACCTGAAATCCGGCACAAAGGATATATGGCCAAAGATCTAGGGCTTGCGAAGCGATTCGCAAGCCCTTGATCTTTCTGGTGGAGCTGGAGGGAATTGAACCCACGGCCTCTTGAATGCCGTTCAATGGAATAGTTGGAGATATCGACATGTTGCCCGAGTATGTTTGTGTCTGCGCGGCAGGGCCTCGGGCGTATTGCCAGGGCTGCCTAGGCTGGGTATTGGGTTTGTAAGCCCGATTGCCCATCCACCAAAGGAGACAACGCCATGCGCCGCTTCGCCCCCCTGCTGCTTGTCGCCTGGTTCGTGTTGTTGCTGGCTGTGCCGGCCCATGCCGAGCGTCGGGTAGCGCTGGTCATCGGCAATGGGGCCTACCCCGCCGGTCCACTCAAAAATCCCGTCAACGACGCCCGCGACATGGCCGCCGCCTTGCGCGGCCTGGGCTTTGAGGTCATCGCGCGCGAGAACGCCAGCCTGGCCCAGATGGAGGGCGCGGTCAGCGAGTTCTGGGGCAAGCTCAAAAAGGGCGGGGCCGGGCTCTTCTACTTTGCCGGGCATGGCCTACAGGTCAATGGCCGCAACTATCTGGTGCCTGTGGATGCCAAGCTGGAGGCCGAGCAGGACGCCAAGTACAAGTGCATGGACGCAGGATTGGTGCTCGGGCGCATGGAGAACGCGGGCAACGACCTGAACATCATCATCCTGGACGCCTGCCGTAACAATCCCTTTGCCCGATCCTGGCGCAGCGCGGATGTGGGCCTAGCCAAGATGGACGCGCCCAAGGGCTCCCTCATCGCCTACGCCACGGCCCCGGACTCCGTGGCCGCCGACGGCGCGGGCAAGAACGGCCTGTACACGGAGCAGCTGCTCCGGGCCATGCGCACCCCCGGCCAGCCCGTGGAGCAGATGTTCAAGCGCGTACGCGACGAGGTCATGCGCGCCACCAAGGATAATCAGGTCCCTTGGGAATCCACCAGCCTGCGCGGGGATTTCTACTTCGCGGGCGGGGGCAAGCCCGGCGCAGCTGCGCAGGGGATAGCGCAGCCCGCAACCGCACAAAACGCCCCTGAACCGGGCGCCCAACTGGCGCTCCAGCAGCCTCCGGCGCCGCCGCCAGCCGCGCTTGATCCCGACCTTGAGCTTGTGAAGAGCTTGAACGGGGCTCGGTATTTTGGGCAACAGAACACATCATTTGCACTAAATAATCAGCAATATTACTACAATTATGACAATGAACTGACGATCAACGGATCAGAGATGATCTGGCGAAACAGAGTGACAGGGGCTTCGCCACAAATTGTTGAACTCATCCATAACGGAACCGGCGGTTACCGGCACAAGGCCATTGGAGAATGGATGGAATTCGGGCGCATGCCAATAGAGGGGCGTGAGGCCATATACCGCCGGACGGGAAAGGACGGTATTGTTGATACAGTTATATTCGTCATCAGCAAGGACGGGAATACCGTCACCGACAGCAGCGGGCCGAATGTCCTGACCTATTACCGCCGGTGAGCAGTTCTGGAGGCGCTGACCACCTCAAGTCCCTCTCTCCCTGATCCCCCCGCCATCCGTGACACGGAAATGAAAAAGGGCCTGTGGTTTTGATGCCACAAGCCCTTGATCTTTCTGGTGGAGCTGGAGGGAATTGAACCCACGGCCTCTTGAATGCCATTCAAGCGCTCTCCCAACTGAGCTACAGCCCCACGTCGTTGGGAAGGCATGTCTAGCGAACAGGGGGGTATTCTGTCAACAAAAATACTTCCCGGCTCCTGAAAAAAAATATGGCGCGTCCTGGCCGCCGTTGCTTCTGCGGGTGCTTTCACGTAAGGCTGGGGCGGCCGGGGGCGCCCCGGAACACTTGCCAACCACGGACCACGAATGACCCGCACGCTTCTGCGCATCCTAACCAAGCTGGCCTGGGTGGCCGTGGTCTTCTTCGGGATCACGGTGATCAGCTTCTGGGTCATCCACCTGGCGCCGGGCAAGCCCACGGACATGCAGACCACGCTCAACCCCGGCGCCTCGGCCGTGGCGCGTGAGCGCCTGGAAAAGCTCTACGGCCTGGACCAGCCCATCCACGTGCAGTACGGCCAGTGGGTCGGCCGCATGACCCGGCTGGACTTCGGCCGCTCCATGTCCGGCGACGGCCGCCCGGTCTGGGACAAGATCGCCGAGCGCCTGCCGCTCACCTTTGGCATGAACATCGTCTCGCTCATCCTGACCCTGCTCGTTGCCATCCCCATCGGGGTGCGCGCGGCCTGGCGCCAGGGCGCGGTCTTCGACCGTATTTCGACCGTCATCGTCTTTGTCGGCTTTGCCATGCCGAGCTTCTGGCTGGCGCTCCTGCTCATGCTGCTGCTCGGCATCGTCTGGCCCATCCTGCCCATCTCGGGGCTCACCAGCCTGGGCTATGAGAAGCTCTCCACCGCGGGCAAGGTCTGGGACCTGTGCCGCCACCTGGCCCTGCCGGTCTTTCTGTACACCTTCGGCTCGCTCGCGGGCATGTCGCGCTTCATGCGCACGAGCATGCTCGAGGTGCTGCGCCAGGACTACATCCTCACCGCCCGCGCCAAGGGCCTGCCCGCCCGCGTGGTGATCTTCCGCCACGCCCTGCGCAACGCGCTTTTGCCCGTGATCACCATCCTGGGCCTATCCGTGCCGGGACTCATCGGCGGCAGCGTCATCATCGAGTCCATCTTCGCCCTGCCGGGCCTGGGCCAGCTCTTCTACCAGGCGGTCATGAGCCGCGACTACCCGCTGATCATGGGTTCGCTGGTGCTCGGCGCGGTGCTCACGCTCGCGGGCAACATCCTGGCCGACGTGGGCTACGGCCTGGCCGACCCGCGCATCCGCAACTCCTCCGGCCAGGGGGGCGAGTAATGAGCGCGCCCTCTGCCGGGATGAAAAAGCCCTTGCGGCCGCCCACCTGGCTGG
>Ga0007792_10000719_pt1 | contig 11970 bp, 7 predicted proteins | sample CryBogmetaGMA6M_FD_60371 | JGI IMG/M metagenome (GOLD analysis project Ga0007792, IMG submission 60371) | Freshwater microbial communities from Crystal Bog, Wisconsin, USA - MA6M | ecosystem: Environmental > Aquatic > Freshwater > Lake | place: Crystal Bog, Wisconsin, USA | collected 2009-07-06
GGGGATAAGATGGCCGGCCGCCACGGTAACAAGGGTGTTGTTTCCCGTATTCTGCCGGAAGAAGATATGCCGTACATGGAAGATGGACGGCCTGTGGAGATCGTTCTCAACCCGCTCGGCGTTCCGTCACGTATGAACGTAGGCCAGATCCTTGAAACCCACCTGGGGTGGGCGGCAAAGGGTATTGGCTGGAAAATTGAGGATATGCTTGAAAAGCAGACCTCAGAAGAAAATTTAAAAACCTACCTGAAAGACGTTTATGGTGATGATGAAGTCGGTGCCTTTATTGATGCCCTTGATCGCACAGAACTGCTTAAGGTTGCCCGTCGCCTTCAGCGTGGTGTAGCAATGGCCTCCCCGGTTTTTGAGGGTGCCAGTGAAGCACAGATCAAGGCGATGCTTGCCAAGGCTGATTTCCATTCATCTGGGCAGGTCTGGCTGCGTGACGGTCGTACCGGAGACCGGTTTGCCAACAAGGTAACCGTCGGCGTAATGTACGTACTTAAACTTCATCATCTTGTCGACGACAAGATCCACGCTCGTTCTATCGGGCCATACAGCCTTGTGACTCAGCAGCCGCTGGGCGGCAAGGCACAGTTCGGCGGCCAGAGACTTGGCGAGATGGAGGTCTGGGCCATGGAAGCATACGGCGCAGCCCACGCTCTCCAGGAATTCCTCACCGTAAAATCGGATGATGTTTCCGGGCGTACCCGCATGTATGAGGCCATTGTCAAAGGCAAACATACTTTGGAACCGGGTCTGCCGGAATCGTTCAACGTCCTTATCAAGGAGCTTCAGTCCCTCTGCCTTGATGTTGACCTGCTTGAAGGTGATGAAGAGTAAAGATTTCCTGCCCGGGTCTGTACTATCAGACGTGCGGCTTCATACAAACGGAGGAAAGCATCGTGGAAGATTATTTCAGCTTTTTTGATAAACCAAAAGATCCACTCCACTTTTCAGCGATACGCATTTCTATCTCGTCTCCCGACAAAATTCGGGAGCGTTCTCACGGTGAAGTAAAAAAGCCTGAGACTATAAATTATCGTACGTTCAAACCTGAGCGGGACGGTCTTTTCTGCGCCAAAATATTTGGCCCGACAAAAGATTACGAGTGCAACTGCGGGAAATACAAACGGATGAAACATCGCGGCATCATTTGTGAAAAGTGCGGTGTTGAAGTTATCCCTTCGAAAGTCCGCCGTGAACGTCTGGGCCATATTGACCTTGCGACACCTGTTGCCCATATCTGGTTCCTGAAGTCACTGCCGTCACGCATCGGCAACCTGCTGGACATTACGCTGAAAGATCTGGAAAAAGTTCTGTATTTCGAGGGTTTCGTTATCAGTGACCCCAAGAATACCCCACTGCATTTCTGCGAAGTAATGTCCGAGGATAAATATATCCAGATGCAGCAGGAATACGGTTCTGATGCCTTTTCCGGCGGGATGGGTGCCGAGGCTATCAGAGAATGTCTCCGCGCTCTGGATCTGGAAGACCTTGCCGTGACCCTGCGTACCGAGATGGTGGAGTCCACCAGCGAAGCTAAACGTAAAAAAACAGCAAAGCGTCTGAAGGTTGTCGAGGCATTCCGTCACTCCGGCAATAAGCCGGAATGGATGATTCTTGAGTGTATTCCGGTTCTTCCTCCTGAGTTGCGCCCACTGGTGCCGCTTGACGGGGGCCGCTTTGCAACTTCGGATTTGAACGACCTGTATCGCCGTGTTATTAACCGTAATAACCGTTTGAAACGCCTTTGCGAACTGCAGGCACCAGAAGTTATTATCCGTAACGAAAAGCGTATGCTTCAGGAAGCGGTGGATGCTCTCTTTGACAACGGTCGCCGGGGACGTGCTATTGCAGGTCCAAACAAGCGCCCGCTCAAGTCACTTTCCGATATGCTCAAAGGAAAGTCAGGACGTTTCCGTCAGAACCTTCTTGGTAAGCGTGTTGATTACTCCGGCCGTTCCGTTATTGTTGTCGGGCCGGAACTTAAACTCCACCAGTGCGGTCTTCCCAAGAAAATGGCATTGGAACTGTTCAAGCCGTTTATCTACAACAAACTGGAAGAGCGTGGTTTCGTAACCACCATAAAAAGCGCCAAAAAAATGGTTGAAAAAGAGCGTCCGGAAGTATGGGACGTTTTAGAAGAGGTAATCAAAGAGCACCCCGTTATGCTCAACCGTGCTCCAACCCTTCACCGTCTCGGGATCCAGGCCTTTGAACCGGTTCTCATCGAAGGAAAAGCCATACAGTTACACCCGCTGGTCTGTACCGCATTCAACGCCGACTTCGACGGTGACCAGATGGCTGTCCATCTGCCGCTGTCAATCGAAAGTCAGGTTGAAGCCCGCGTGCTGATGATGTCCACAAACAACATCCTCTCTCCCGCTAACGGCAAGCCGATCATCGTACCCTCCCAGGACATGGTTCTCGGGGCCTACTATATGACCCGTGACAGGATTAACGCCAAGGGTGAATACTACCGACCGACCGAGGATGAATTGAAGGCGGGTGTAAATGTTTCCGGCTGTTTCTCTTCTCCGGAGGAAGTCAGAATTGCTTTTGATGCAGGCGAAATTGATATGCAGGCATTGATCAAAGTCCGCATGAAGAACCTGACAACCGATGAAAAAGCACAGATGGTTGACACCACTGCAGGCCGTATTCTGCTGCGTGATGTTCTCCCCGCTGCAGTCCCGTTTTCAACGATAAACAAGGTTATGACCAAAAAAGAACTGTCAAACCTTGTTGACACTTGCTATCGCTTGTCTGACAGCAAAGAGACCGTCCTTCTGGCTGACCGCCTTAAGGAAATCGGCTTTAAATATGCGAACCTGGCCGGTATTTCTATCTGTCTGGACGACATGGTCATACCTGAAGGCAAGCCGGCGATCATTGAAAAAGCCCATGAAGAGGTCACCGAAATTCAGAATCAGTACACCGAAGGTCTTATCACCGACGGCGAGAGATACAACAAAGTTATCGATATATGGGCAAAAGCTACGGAAGAGATTGCAACCGAGATGCTTGACAACCTTTCAAAAGAGATTGTCACCGCACGTGACGGTAGCAAGATAGAAACATCGTCATTCAACGCCATCCATATGATGGCTGATTCCGGCGCTCGTGGTTCTGCCCAGCAGATCCGTCAGCTTGCCGGTATGCGTGGTTTGATGGCCAAGCCTTCCGGCGAGATCATTGAAACTCCGATTACAGCAAACTTCCGCGAAGGTTTGACTGTTCTTCAGTACTTCATCTCAACCCATGGTGCCCGTAAAGGTCTTGCTGATACGGCTCTTAAAACGGCTAACTCCGGTTACCTGACACGCCGACTGGTTGATGTTGCCCAGGACGCCATTATTACTGAAACCGACTGCGGCACACTGGACGGCCTGATTGTCTCCTCTCTCACAGAAGGCGGGGAAATTATCGAGCCTATTGGTGACCGTATTCTTGGCCGTGTTGCCCTTGACGACATTCACGATCCACTGACCGACGAAATACTGGTCGAAATGAATCAGGAAATCGATGAGTACCTGGTTAAACGAGTTGAGGATGCCGGTATCGAGAAGGTCAAGATCCGTTCCGTTCTTACCTGCCAGAGCAAGCGCGGCATTTGCGCCAAGTGTTACGGACGAGATCTTGCCCGTGGCCATAGTGTCAATATGGGTGAAGCGGTCGGCGTCATTGCCGCACAGTCCATCGGTGAGCCGGGAACACAGCTGACAATGCGTACCTTCCATATCGGTGGTACCGCATCACGTCACGCAGAGCAGACATCACTGGAAGCTCGTGCAGACGGTATAATCAACTACATAAACGTCAATACTGTTATCAACAATGATGGCCATCATATCGTTATGAATCGTAACGGTGAAATTGCCGTTATTGACGAAACCGGACGTGAACGCGAGAAATACACCGTAGTGTACGGTGCAAAAATCAAAATCGCTCCCGGTGGAGCGGTTAAACAGGGTGCAACGCTTGCTGAGTGGGACCCCTACACCATGCCGATTCTTACCGAAGTCGCCGGTCGGGTTAAGTTTGCCGATATCCTTGAAGGCGTAACCATGGAAGAGCAGCTTGATGATGTAACAGGCCTCTCCCGTAAGGTTATTATTGAAACCAAGGATACGGACAAACGTCCGAGAATCGCTATCAAGGACGCAACCGGAGAAGGCGGCGGCACCATTGGCCGTTACTTCCTGCCGGCTGGCGCCAATATTTCGGTTACTGACGACACCATTATCAGCGCCGGTGACATTATCGCCAAAATCCCGCGTGAAACCACCAAAACAAAGGATATTACCGGTGGTCTGCCGCGTGTTGCCGAACTGTTTGAAGCACGTAAGCCGAAAGACTTCGCCGTTATCACGGAGATCGATGGCCGTGTGTCATACGGTAAGGATGCCAAAGGTAAGCGGAAAGTTATCGTCACTCCGGAACTGGGCGAGCCGAAAGAATATCTGATTCCGAAAGGCAAGCATATCAGTGTACACGAAGGCGATCATGTTCGTGCCGGTGAACCTCTCATGGACGGTTCATCCAACCCGCATGACATCCTGCGAGTGCTTGGCGTTAAAGAGCTGGCCAAGTACCTGGTCGACGAAGTTCAGGAGGTGTATCGTCTCCAGGGCGTTAAGATCAATGACAAGCACATTGAGGTAATTGTACGTCAGATGCTGCGTCGTGTCCGTATCAAGGACACAGGCGACACAAACCTGCTGGTGGATGACCAGATTGAACGCTGGTTGTTTGAGCAGGAAAATGACAAGGCTTTCCGTGATGGAAAACGGCCTGCTGTTGCAGAACCGCTTCTGCTCGGAATAACGAAGGCATCGCTGTCAACCGAGTCATTCATTTCAGCCGCTTCATTCCAGGAAACGACAAAAGTCCTGACTCAGGCTGCAATTGAAGGAAAGATTGACCATCTGCGCGGTCTTAAAGAAAACGTCATCATGGGTAGGTTGATACCTGCAGGAACGGGGATAGCTCGTTATCGCAACTTACGTCTGGTTGCAGAGCCCCTTACTGCAAAAGAAGGCCAGGAAGCGGAAGCTGCTGACGGTACTGCGGCTGAAACTGATTTAGAAGCGGCTTGAACGACTGGACCGCTTGATTTAGCATAGATCTACGGCCGGAGGGGACCCCCTCCGGCCGTTTTTCGTTCACACCGCCCCACGCCCCTTCCCCACAAGTTTTTTCCAACTATTACCGGCCAGTTCAACCAATCCGTTCATCGTCCGGGTGTAGAACCGGGAGACCGGCATACTGTTTACCAGCAGCACCCCGTTTACCGTCTCGATAGAGACAGGATCACCGGTGGTGCAGCCAGACAACTGCGGGTAAAACTCTCCGGAGATACCAAACAGAAACTTGTAGGTAGAACCTTCAAATCGACAGGCGACTATGAGGATGACGATTTCCGGGATACCGGTTTTATGATGGCAGCGGACAGTCGCGGTAACAAAAGATCCGGCAACGGCAGTTCCTGAAGCCAGTAGAGATTCAAGGTTCACCCCTTTTGGCTTCATTGTGCCAAGGGAAGGGAGTCCCCACGGTTTGAACGGCTCATGGCTGCGCTTGTCGTAATGGTCACTCCGTTCAAGGAGCGTCACAACATTATTATTAATCGGCCCACCAATGGAGTGCGATAGTCCTGCAGAGAAACCTTTGTCCATGATCAGGCGGTGATTTTCAACAATCTGAACCATGCCAGTTGCGCCAAGTGGATGCCCCCTCCCCTTCAGTCCGCCGGTCATGTTGGTTGGAAAGGCGCCGTTTTCTCCGGTCAAAGAATCATCAAGCAGGGCATCCATTAACCGGTTTCTGCCGACGATACCAAGGTCCACCATGTTGATCGGCCCGAAACCGTTAAAAGGATCATGCATATTCACATGGAGCTTACCAGCAAATGACCTGATGTCCTTGATTCCTGCCATCCCGTATGCGTAACCGGCAGCGGCAACTGTAGCCGGGAAGGAATGAAAATAGTTCCGGTCGGCAATAGTCGGAATATCTGTAGCACTTCCCACACCGCTAACCCGGACATCCTGCGGGCGGGAAGTAAGGACAACGGCGGCAACGCCATCAGACATGGGGCAGAAATCATGGTAGCGTAACGGATACCAATACGGGTAATTTCTGCCGTCCGCGATCTGTAGGTAATAATCCTGTAGTTCGATCTGGAAATTCAGGTGAGCATCCGGATTTTTAGCGGCAAAACGCTGACTACGCTGAGTCAGAAGCGCTGAATAGGCGGTCCACTCTTCATCGGACAGCCCAAGATGCTCCTTGAGAGCACGGGCTACCAACCCGCCGCACGCCGGCATGGTCAAGCCGAATTCAGCTTCATCACGGTCAATCACCCCGGCAATGATGCGGGTAGACTCAAGGGTCGAAGCGTCACTCATCTTCTGCACACCCAGGGCGAGGACCGCATCATATCGCCCCGAAGCAACTTCCAGATACGCACTTTCAAAAGCCGAGGCACCTGAGGACGACGCCGTATCAACGAGTACTGACCGGGCGCCTGATATACCCAGTATGCCGGCGATTTTAGCCGCAGTATTGTCGACCCCGGAGAACGCCGCCGGGTTCTGGCTGCCGACGATAACCGCCTCAATATCGCGCTTCCGCACCGGACTGCCGTCAAACACCTTACCGCTCAATTCGGCTAATTCCAAAAAAGAGAGTTTTTCTCTTTCCTTGCCGTTATAGCGCCCAACCGGCGCCATCCATGAAGCTGCAACATATACTGGTCGAGGTTTGAATTGTTGCGCCATGTGTACCCTCCCTCACGTGCAGATGGCTCTGCATTACGTCTTATACATACTATCAGAAACCACAGCCCCCGCCATTTTTCTGATGATATTTCTGATGATACGCCTCAGCCTCCCAAAAAACAGCGGCGGGCACAATCTGGGTTGCGATGGTACGGCGAAAGGTATTCCTGTTTTCATGTCCGGCACGGGACGTAAGTGCCCATGTGTGCTGTTCTTCTGAATGGTAAAATATCGCCGAGCGATACTGCTCGCCAAAATCAACTCCCTGCCGGTTAACTTGCGTCGGGTCGTGGCACTCCCAGAAGTTGTTAAGCAGGGTGTCATAGCTTATCAGGGCAGGATCAAAGGTAACCTCAACCGCTTCAGCGTGCCCGGTATCACCGTTACAGACTTCACGATACGTAGGATTTTCTATCCGTCCACCGCAGTACCCAACTCTTGTTGCAACAACACCGGGCAGATTCAGGAAGACATCTTCAACCCCCCAGAAACAGCCGGCAGCAAAGGTAGCTATCTGAAACACGGTTCACCCCCATAAACAAAAAAGGGCCCCGAAGGGCCCCAGTTAATTTCACATCAATTTTTCCATTTCCTCTTCTGAAATGTCAAAGTTGGCATACACGTTCTGAACATCATCGTTGTCTTCCAACTTGTCCATCAACTTGAGCATGCTTTCGGCCTGCTTCCCTTCCAGTTTGACCTGAGTCTGAGGAATCATGGTTATCTCGGCATTTGCATGTTTGAAACCTTTGGCAGCCAATGCCTCACGGACTTCAATAAAAGCAGACGGCTCAGAGGTTACTTCATAACAGTCGTCCTCCTCCGAAACATCCTCAGCACCCGCTTCGAGTGCCGCCTCAAAAAGCAGATCAAAATCAACGGACTTATCAAAGCCGATCAGCCCTTTTTTACTGAATATCCAGGAAACACAGCCCGCTTCACCCATGTTGCCGTTACTTTTGGAGAAAATACTGCGGATATCTGAAACGGAGCGATTCCGGTTGTCTGTCAACACTTCGACCAGCACGGCTGAACCGCCGGGGCCATACCCTTCATACACGATTTCCTCGTACGTGACCCCTTCCATGCCGCCGGCGCCCTTCTTGATTGCCCGTTCAATATTGTCTTTCGGCATGTTTTCAGCTTTTGCTTTATCTATGGCAGTTCTCAAGCGGGGGTTTGCGACCGGGTCACCGCCACCCAGTTTTGCCGCTACGGAAATTTCCTTGATGATCTTGGTAAAAACCTTACCACGCTTGGCGTCAGCAGCACCTTTTTTGTGTTTAATCGTACTCCACTTATTATGACCCGACATCGCTCCAACTCCTTTGGGAAAGTATATTTCAGAAGGTTGTTTTTGCCTAAAAAAGCGTGAAACTTTACCATGTATGTGCAATCTCTGTCCAGAGGGAAGTTAATTGGGAAAAGGATTTACCTGACATGAAAAACACCAATAAATCGTCTAAATCATTTATATTTTTTCCATATCCCTGATGATATTACCTGAGGACTGTCTGCACTGTGGCAGAAAATCAGGCAACATGGATATCTATTACATATAAACGGGAAAATAGAGGTTGACAGTACCGCCTCTAATTCGTTATAAACTTCATTCACATTGGGCTATGGCGCGTTATCCAAGAGGCTAGGAGCCGGTCTGCAAAACCGTTAACGTCGGTTCGAATCCGACACGCGCCTCCAATATCATCTAAGGTCTGATTTTATCAGGCCTTTTTTCGTTCGTTTGTAGCTATTCTCCGATTGCTACAATCTTTGCTACAACGGACGAACGCAATGACCCACCTTTACAAACGCCATCTTATCTATTATTTTCGCATTGCAGTTCCCAAGTCTCTCCGCCCCCTGATTCAGCAGCGTGAGATTATTAAATCCCTTCACACCCATTACTACGACCAAGCGCGCCGACTTGCCCGACTTCTGCTGCGACAGGTGGAGGAACTGTTTGCTGCCACCAGGAGTGGAACGATGAATCAGGAAGAAATCAAAAAAGCAATCGCTGCCTTTATCAAGAACCAGGAGAATAAGGGTGCGTTTGATTTTATTAATTACGAGGGCAAGCTCGACTACACCTACTATGACCGTTTTGCCCATCGAGCTACCGGCTCTGAATATGAGAAGATACCCAGCTATAATTATATCCGTAACGCCATTCTGAGCAAAATGGCCACCTTTAACACCGCCGGAATGGAGCAGGCGGTAGAAATGGTCTTTGGTATCAAACCGGACAACGATGGGTATGCTCAGGTGTGCTTTGCACTATTGGCCTTTGATGCTGAGCAGTACAAGTCGCTGATAGAGATGGCGCAAGGGGACCTCACTACATTCACCGCTATTCGCGAACGTTACTGCGAGGCACGGACACCACCGGCATCGACGCAACAGGCACCGACGAACCAGCAAGCCCACCACCCTGCTCCGCCGACCTTACCAGCACAACCAACCATACTCCTGTCAGAGGCTATCAAGCGCTATACAAAGCGGAAATTGAGCGAGGAAAGCTGGGCCAAAAAGACCGTTTATGAAAGCGAAAGGAATTTTGAGGTAATCCTTTTTGTGGTCGGCGACGTGGAGATGATTCGTTTTGATGACCAGGAATTTGTTCAGGAGATTGTTGACCGATTTAAGCGCCTCCCCAAAGACAAGAACAAGAAGAAGGAATTCCGGGAGCTCAACATCCACCAGGTACTGGAAGTGCCCGATACCGTAAAGATTAGCTCCGACCGGGTTAACAAGTACTTGGAATACCTAGCCACAGTTGTTGTTTTTAGCATCAAGGGTAAGTGGCTAACAACTAATCATATGCAGGATTTTCGAGTGCGAAAAAAGAGGGGGCAAAAAGTCTCCGAAAAGCGCGACGCCTATGATGCTAATGACATTAGCCGACTCCTTGAGGGACTCCAAAAGGTCTTCGTCCGCTCTGAACCTGAAAAGCTCTGGATGTCAACGCTCATGCTCTTTCATGGGTGCCGGCCTGCTGACCTGATTAAAATAACCAGGGACCAATTTAAGACAATCGATGGCATCCTGTGCATGAGCGTTGCCAGTAAGACCGACGCAGGAACACGAATATTTCCAGTGCATCCGTTCGTATTAAAATGTGGGTTTGAGCGATTTCTAAGTTCGATACCAGAGGGCGGCAAACTCTGGGGTGACAAACTGAAGTTTTATGAGCTGAAAGACAGCGACTCCCATGAACGATGGTACAATCGGACATTTGAGCCAAATAATGTAAGCAAGTCCGCAAAGAAAAGCCTTTACTCCCTGCGCCACTCTTTCATCACTAATCTGAAACATGCTGAAGTCAATCTTTTTCTGGTCAAGTCCATTGTTGGTCATGAGCAGGGACTGCCTGATGAAGATATTACTTTTGACCGGTATGGTAAAGACTACCCACCGAAGAAGAAGCTTGGGGCATTGGAGGCGCTTGATTACGGTATCAATCTTGAGCCGTTCAGGGTGTTTTGCCAGGGGATTCAGTGGTAGCATAAAAGGAGGCAATTACAGCGGAAAATGTGATACTACGGCACATCAACGCTAATGCAAAATTCAAGGAGCCAATACTATAATAGTATTGCCATGACTACCTCTGCATCCAAGAGCAGGATGTGCAGGATGCTTACCTCAAGGAAATTTGAAATCGAGTCGGCGAAAGAATCAACACTCCATACTATAATAGTATAACAGCAAAACGGTGCCATCCCTTTTCAGGACGGCACCGTTTGATTTTCTATTACATATTTACTGTTTAAGCATAGCTGTGTATGCCCTGATGACCTCGATGCGGCCATGACCGATAGCCTCCACCAGCTCCTTTAGCAAATCCTCTCTGTCTGCCTTAGGCGTCGATACAATCTGCTGGCACTGTTCAATAATCCATTCGCGCCGAAGTGCGTGGATATTGGCACCACTAGTGCGCAAGGCGCCGGCTTCAGCGAGTTCGTTTTGCAGTTTTTTTAACCCCTGACGAAGACCCTGAGTCGAGTCAATCAGCTTGCCATTGTTTTCGGCTCTATACTCGTGGTTATCTTGTAGAACACACCGCTGCTCATCAGTGAGAATCTTGACTTCACGGGGACGCCCTCCTTTAGCACCTTCGACAACCAGATATTCAGCGTTGTCACGACTGACTATCCGGTGACTGAGCAATGTCTCCTTCTGACGCAAACCAAACTGTCTGGCCATATCGTAAGCGATACGATTATTTTTGCTGAGCTGCGCTCTGACCTCAGCCACCCTGCCTGGGTTAATTCTCTCATCAGAATGTTTGGTACGATTGGCGATATCACGCGCGCAACCAAGTTCACGGTTGCTGGCTACAATACCTCCTTTTCCCATCATCCGGCAGAGCATCCGCATAGCTGTGGCATGGTTAGCCATACGACCTGCCGACAGACCTTTATCACGTAGCTCTGCAAAATATCTGTTCACGTGTGCCGTTTTCATATCTTTGATACTATTCAACCCGAAATGCTGCATACGCTTTCCAATGTTTCCGAGACAGTTAAGCATGTCATTTCGCGTGAGCGACGACCCACGCCGCAATTTGCCTACAACAAACCGCGCCTCAAATTCCAGTTTTCCCATTTTTTTACCGACTGTTACTGAATTCCCGCTTTTTCTAATCATATTGCACCTCACTGCGTATAGTCCCCCCTCCCCATCAGCCGCCTATAGCGGTTCATGGGGAGGGTTGCTGCGCGAAGAGATTTGTTAAGTGTACGAAGTCAAAGCTCACAAGTTGAGCTTTTGCAGAAGGAGGCTGATGCCCCGGCCATTTTTCAATGGTTTTCATTCCGCTTTCCAGACGTTTTGGCCAAGCATTGCCGGCGGCAATATCATGGAGCCCTGCATGCAGGGTCGGCTGGCGACATATTACCATGGGCTTTTGCCCCATGGCCGCGCATCGTAGTGGATGTGCATTAGAGTTTAAAACCTTGCAGTAGTCGCTGCACTGCAGCAACACTGACCATGTGTGACGCCGCAAACGGAGCGGCATCACAGTCATTGTTGAGTGCCCGTCTCTATCTGAACCAGACAGAGACGGGCGAACATCGCAACATGACAACTGGATGTCGGAGGCGCATGCGCTCCTCCGACTCAGTTATGGTTACTAGCCACCGTCCTGCTCGCGCCGATTCAGAATAAAATCGGCTGCTCGCTGACC
>Ga0007792_10000722_pt1 | contig 11960 bp, 13 predicted proteins | sample CryBogmetaGMA6M_FD_60371 | JGI IMG/M metagenome (GOLD analysis project Ga0007792, IMG submission 60371) | Freshwater microbial communities from Crystal Bog, Wisconsin, USA - MA6M | ecosystem: Environmental > Aquatic > Freshwater > Lake | place: Crystal Bog, Wisconsin, USA | collected 2009-07-06
GGCGTGGTGCAAGGCCTGTTAACACCGCGCGACCTGCTGGAAGCCATTACCGGTGAGTTGCAACCCGGTGCGCAGATCGATGCATGGGCCACCCAGCGCGAAGACGGCTCGTGGCTGCTCGATGGCGTGATGCCGGTGGGCGAACTCAAGGTTCGTCTGGATATTGACGACTTGCCCGACGAAGACCGGGGCCGCTACAACACGGTGGCGGGCTTGCTGATGTCGGTCTCGGGTCACTTGCCGGTCACGGGTGAGCGCATTGTTTGTGGCGACTGGTTATTTGAAGTCGTTGACCTGGATGGCAAGCGGATTGACAAGGTGCTCGCGAGCCTGCGCCCTGTCAAGGGTGCGCAGGGGATAACGATGAAGCCGGCGACGGATTAGGCGCGACCGGCGAGTTGGTACGACAGCAGGCCGATCCATTCGTGCAAGAGCAGGTGCCACTTGCTGGCGCCGGTAGCCAGTGAATATTGAGTCCACGGGGTGTGCAAGCCAGTGCGGTAATCCACTGGGTAAGCGGTGACGTTCCAGCCCGCTTTGACAAAGGTGGCCATGGCGCGCGGCATGTGTGAGGCCGACGTTAATAGCAACCAAGGCTGGCTGGTGTTCATACCGGGCACGGCGGCGCTTAAAACTGCATTTTCGTAAGTGGTGTGCGAAGCTGATTCGTAGGTCACACGCAAGGGGTCAACACCCATGCGGTCAAAAAATATTTTGGCGCGGTCTGCTTCGGTCAGCTTGCCGGCAAACATCTCGCCTTCGCCCCCCGTGAACAGCAAGCGCAGGTGTGGGGTGCGCTGTATCAATTCAACCGCAGCTGTCATGCGTTCCGCCGCGTCATTCAAGGCTGGTTGGCCGTGGCCTTCCCAAACATAGGCAGGCTCCAGCGCACCGCCCAGCAGCACCACGCCCACAAAAGGCGGTATTGACGCGTTGATGGTCGGCGCCTTGTACCGGGTTTCAAGTTGGCGCAAGAGTGCGTCTGGCAACGGCTCCCACCCTTGCATCGTCAAAACGGTCAACGCAAGCCAAACCAGACCAACACCCCATTTGCGCCAGTGTGGCATCAATAGCAAACCACTCAGCAGCAGGACCAGAACCCAGGCCAGCGGCTGCGTCGCAAAAGAAAGTAATTTTGAGGCGATGAACATGGGTTGAACTATAAAGAGCGTCGGGATGGGTTCAGAAAAAAACGGGTGTTAATAAGCTGATGGCCCAAGACTAGCCTTTAACGGTAAATTTGCTCATTTATTAAGCAGATTGGCGTGAAATTGGTTGCTTCACAGGGGTACTGTAACTCCCATGAAGTATCAAAGTGTCAATTTCCATAAGCGGCCAAACCCGCACCCCTCCCGATTTAAAGTGGCTTCTGAACGAACGGGCCGCAGTAGCCGGCGAAGTCAACAAGGCGATTATCCGAAGTCATACCTTGGCTGCAAAAATGGAAGTTCTTCAACAGCAGATGGTCAGGCTCGAGCAAAGGTCTCACGTCGTAAAAAGAGTCCAAGATGCGCGTCATGTTACCTTGGACGCTTTGGATGTGGCAATTGGGCTGGCTCACGAACGTGTGCGCCCCGACGCAGCAGGAATCGTGAACGCATGGGCGGGCAAGTACGGCAAACGGGGCGTTCTAAAACAGTTTGTCGTAGTTGCCCTGAAAGATGCCGCGCCGGGCGCTCTAAACATACGAGAACTCTTGGACCGAATCATCAAGCATTTCCAAATTTTGATTCTGGTGCCAGCAGACCGGCGGTCCCTAAAGTCCTCAGTGAGCAATGTCATCGTCCAACTTTTCAAACAGGGGAAGGTAGTGCCCCTGCACAGTCGAACCGGGGGAAGTTCCCCGGGGCTTTGGCGTTGGATGGCCCCAACAACGCTTTCAGACCTGGCCGCCAAGGCAAAGGCGCTTTCCCATGCCGCGACCGTTGACTGAAATTCTGCGTGACCCTCAGGAAGCACCTGAGCCAGTCCAACGGACCCGAACCCCTCCCGATGTGAAGTGGCTACTAAATGAGCGTGCGGCGCTCGCTGGCGAAGTGTCAAAGGCCGAAAAGACTCAGGCCGGTTTGCGGGCCAAACAGGCACGCCTGGAGCGGCAACTGGCCAAGGTTCAGTTTTTGATGGAGCGCTCGCTATGCGCACAGTCCCGCGCGCAGGCGTCAATGAATGCCTTGGACGTAACCATGGCGTTGGTACATTCCCGGTTAGAGCCCACTGCTGGCGGTATTGTGGACGCATGGGCGGGCAAGTACGGTAAACGTGGCGGCCTAGGTGAGTTCATTGCCCAATCGCTGCGCAACTCGGCGCCAGCACCCTTAACGACAACGGTGCTTATGAACTTGGCCGCACAGAACTTCGGCATCACGTTTCCATTGGCCAAAGACCGCAGGAGCTTCAATAAATCGGTCAGCAGTTCGCTGTTCTGGCTATTGAAGCGGGGGCTGGTTGAACCGCTGCACAACAGGCAGGAAGGCTCACACGGGGTTTGGCGCTGGAAGGTGCAGACACCCACCCTGGATGCACTGCGGCTGCGCGGGCAGGCTATGGCTGAGGATTTGACCGTGAGCCGGCAGGAGGGGACGTAGCCATGGCCCTCACTATGACGCGTACCCGGACACAGACGGCGCTCACCAAGTTGGCTGAAATGGTGGCTAACGTGCACGGTGAGCTGGCGTTCGTGGAGGGGCTGCTGGCGCGCGGGAATGCCGATGTCGGTAGCGAGGGCCGGAGAATAAGTTCTCAGGGTCAATTGACGCCAGAGGCGCTGCTACGGCTGGAAGCGCGCCGACTGAAGCTGGTCCGCGACCGCGATGCGCTTTACGCCACCCTCAGGCAGTTTGACTCCCGCATTGACCCGCAGCAAATTGGTGCCATTAACGGGTGGCAACTGCGATTCGGGCGCAAGAGGTTGGGAGCAAAAACTTTGACAGCAAGGTATTTGCTCGACTAGCCCGCCGAAATATTTGGTAATACGTACCGACAGAAGCCCTCGGCCGTCCGTCTCATACAAGCGGTAAGGCTCTCCACTGGTGGATGTTGCTGGTACTGTTGTAACCGGAGCAATGCTGCGCGGCGGGAAAGGGTTGGCGGGAGTGCTACCGCTTAATACTACCAGGCGGTACCAAATGCAACCCTTCTAGGCGAGCTACTTAGCAAGCGTGTTTTCATGTGTAACTTCTCAAAAAGTCCGGGTAATATTTTTTAGGGCGTTACCGCAAGCTGCTGCATCCGGCGCTCTATGAGCTCCGGCAGTGGCGCGATAGCGCCACTGTGAGTCAGGCAGTCTTGCAAGTAGCTCCAGAACGAGACGCCGAGCTTGCGGCAGGTTTTGTTGAGCGTCGCAAACGTGTCGCGGCACGCGCGTCCGACCTCGTCGCGGGTACCCCCGCTGACCTTTTTCATGGTCACGTAACTCCGAACGTCGGACTCACTTTGATTCGTGTGCAACGGCACGTCTGGCCGGCGTAAAACCAGCAACAAATCGTCCTTGTGTTCGTACAGCCGGGCCAGTTGGCGGTTTAGCCCTTCAAAACACGTTTTCTGGCTGAACACGCGGACAAACTCCGCTTCCAGCGCCGTTGCCAGCACCGGTGAGGGCGCTGTTTTGAACCGTTTGAGCTGCTTGAACAGCGTCCACACTTCCCGGCGTACCCGCTGCTGCGCCAGGCGCTCTTCGGGCGTGCCGGGCAGGAGCTTGTAGACCAGGCGTTCGCTGTGCACCCAGCACAGGCCGTGCAGGCCCAGGACGAACTGGCGCGCGCCGTCGCTGACAATGGCCTGTTGCGGGTGCATGCGGTGCGCCAAGGCGCCCCACATGGCGCCTTCCGTGACGACACGGCAGTCATCTTCGCTGACGACGCAGTGGCCCATCAAGAGTTTGGTGAGCCACAGCGGGCCGGACCCGAGCTTGCCGCGTGCGGCGCACAGCGCCGCCACCAAGGCCTGTGGCACCCCGTGCTCGGTCATGTAAGCGAGCGCCCGGTCATTGATGAGATAGCTGGCGGTGCCGCCTTGCAGCACCCTGAGGAAGTTGATGCGGCTCTTGGACGACGTGCTTTGAAACGCCGCAAACGCAGGGCCGCTGATGACGGTCACGTAGCCGTTGTCGCCGCGGTGCGGAGCACCGCTGTCGTCCACCGTTATCACCGGGCTGTGCAGCAGGCCGGCGGCCAGCACGGCGCTCTTGGCAAGGGCGAAGCCGCCCAGGTCGCGCGCCAGCAGCGAGTTAATTTGGCCCGACGAGATGTCAACGCCCCATTCGCGCAGCTGGCTCAGCAGCAGCGGCTGGGTCACATGACAGGCGTGGTGCTGGTGCAGCACGAACGACCGCAAGGTCGGCCCAAAGTGTGAGCCAAGGTATTCCGGGGGCATCTCGGCTACCCGCTCAAGGCCTTCGGGAGTGCACCAGCGCTCCCGGCGTACCAGGGTGTTGTGCGCCTGGAGCACCACGTCTTGTACCGTGTAATCGGCGTAGCCCTTAAAGACCGAACCGCGTGGCACATGGACCAGTTTGACAACGCGCGTTGCGTGCGTCGTCAACGAGGCCGTCTTGGAGCGCTTGGCTGAGCCGGGGCGCTGGCCGCTGCCGGGCGTGCCGTCGCCCTTACCCTCGTCCTCATTGTCGGTAGCTTTGAGCATCCCGCTGGGCTTGAACTTGGGCTGGGGCGTTAAGCCCTTGAGCTGCGCAACTTCGTTGCGCAGGGCCTGGTTCTCCCGCTTGACCTTGGCCAGCTCGCGCTTGGTTTCGGTCAGCTCGTGGCTCATGTTGGTCATGTACGCCAGCAATTGCTGCACGTAGTCCTTCAGCTCGCCGGTGAGACCGGGAGGCATCGGAGGTAGCGTTGAGAGCGTTGAGACGGTCCTGCGTGACATGCCTTGTTTAGGCAGACGCTTTAGCCTCGTCGAACTAAAAATCTGGCAGTTACCCGGACTTTTTGAGAAGTTACTTTCATGTGCATGTGAGCAGCGTTTAAAGGGTCTCGCTATATCTCGTCAGGGCATATTCCGCACACGCACATCGTCAACTACCTCGCCCTAAAGGGCTGAGGCTTGGATAGCCAGAAATCCAAGCTCGGTTGACCAGGGAAAGTGGTACGCCCTTTAAGTAGGGCGCCGACTACGTTAGTAACAGGTCGCGCAGACACACCGGCAAATGCTTCCTTAGTTTGCCGCACTGTAAGGTCGAAATCACGAAGGCGAAAGGTAAAGCGCCCAAGGTTTCAACCGCCCCTCGCAAGAGGGGGAGCCGGTTACTGACATTCCTGAAGGGAGACGTGCCCACAAGGCACGCGTCACAAGGCCTTTACGGGCAGAGCCTCACGGCCCAGCTACAGGTGAAAAGCCTGCACTTTTTAAGTTTAATGTCGGTGGCTAACAAGGAGGGAACAGGCTCGCCACCAATGCAAGGAACGCTTCGCGTTCCGCGCTCTGCCTCACCGGCATAAATGCCGATGTTTCCCGCGCAATTTAGATGAAAATAAATCCCGGGTATATCGGTTCATTGGCTGCGGCCTTACTAATCGGAGCCGCAGCAGCCTTCGCGCTAACTGACTATGCCCTTCAAACAGGGTTCCCGGACAAGCTTTATATTGTTAACGTGAAATTCACCGGAACCCCTGAAGACTCCTTCATATGCACTCAATACGCAAATCGATTCGGATTAGGGACGTTATCTGAATTCGACGCGAAAACTAAGGTCCAGCAGACCTGTGCTATTGAGGTGGCAGGCACGCCGCAACCTGACGGGTCCTTTGACGCAGCCAATTACCCCATGCTTATGATGGGGCGGCTTCTTCGAAGGGGAGGGACTTTCCACCTTAAAGCAAACCGTATCGAGACAATTAAACCAATGGAGCCAATCAAATTATTAGACTTTGTTGGGCACCTATTTGGCTTTGTGAATCTCCCATAGATGACGGCTTACCGTGCACCCTTCGCAAGTAATCTCTCCAGTCATTCTTCTCTGAATCGCGAATGTTGGGGGCAGCCCAAAACGGTCAGCATGCTCAAGCTGCTCAACTTGCAGGGGTAGTCCGGGCTCACCGTTTTGACGGTTCTCAGGTGTGTCCACTATCTTAATCTTTGCAGCGTCCTTGGAATAGTCCCCAGTTAGATGGATGTGCCATGTGCCGTGATGCAGGCTGATGGCGACTTCGGGCTTCGTGTTCGAAACGAACGTGATACCCGGAAATGACTTCGACGTTTCGGCGTATACATTTGCATTCACGCTAAATACGAGCAGCGCCACGCCCGCGAAAGTTGCGATTTTGGTTCTATGGGTCATACAGAGTGGGGCGTAACCAAAAATTGGCAGTAGTCTTAACGCGAAATTTTAGCCGGTAGCGGGTCCGGATAACGTAGTCATTGCGCAAGGCAGGCCCTTCGACTGAACTTTAAATCTCGTCAATTCGAGCACTTGAGAACACCCAAGTTTCTGGCAGAGAACTTACCTCGGGATTTTTTGCTTCCAGTCAGGCTGCCGCCCTCGACCCAGCGCTGGTTGCGCTCCTTCAATCAACAGTTCTTCCTCCCGGTGGTGCCCATGCGTGTATCCGCGCCACCAAAGTGACAGCCCGACATTCAAAGCCTTCCTGAGCACATGCTGTAACTTGTCCCCCGTTGAGAGCTTGCGTGTGTCAGTTCTCCAGGCAACCTCCGACGCGTAAAGCGTTCGCGTCAAACAGCTCTACGTCATTGATGACGATGGATGGAGGCAAGATAAGCGGAGGCCGCCCTCCGAGGACGTCTTTATCAAAGTACGTCCAGCAGATGGCCCGTAACAACAGGTCGGCCGGCTGCAGCGACTTCAATCCATAGCTGAAGCTGGCCGAGCGGTCGCCCATGATGTCTTCTTTGAAAATGGCCGTGTAAACCCCGCGCTGGTTGCCAACCTGTGAAATCTCCACAGTCGCCAGTTCCACGCCCCGGGAATCACCGGTGGACTTCTCCACGACAGCACACAGTCTTGTGGCATAGGCGCAGCGGCGGTCTGGCGTGGGCGAGGCCGGCGCCTGGTCGGCCCGGTACAGGATGCGCGTCAACGCCCGGGCCACCAAGTCCCACACGCTGCCGGACCAGCGCGGATATTTGGCAATTTGGTCGGTCTCGACGGTGCCGGTGCCCTTGGTTGAAAAGGCCACGCTGTAATCTGACCAAGCCTCCTGCTTCAGGTACGAGATGTCCAGCGTGGCCATCAGGTTGCCCGGGTTGCGGGTGGTCAGGTGGCCGGAGTGAAGTAATACGCGCAGCATCAAAGCACCTCAATCGACCAGGTTTGCGCGTAATCGGCCTTGTCGACGCGCTCCAATCCGGTGAGACGCATCCGGTTTTTGTCCGCCCACAGCAGCAGCGCACTGGTGAGCTCGGGCAGGACGTCATTGCCGCTCTTGTCGTCGACAAGGCGGGCGCGTACTGTATTGCGACCCAGTTCGACATCACGCTGCTCATGTACGGTCAGCACGCCCATGATGGGGGGCAATGCCATGTGTTCTTTGCTGGGCATATTGCGGCCTTGGCGGCGCATGGGTCTGACTTGTACTTTCATCGTGTTTCCTAAGTGTCTAAAGGTGCCGTAGTGGCTTGCCGTGTAGTCAGGGAAAGGTGGACTTTTTATACATGCATCGAATTCGAGGTATCTGCGGTTCCCTGCGTGAATGCCTTTAGCATCCGTACATCAAAAACGATGTATGACTGTCTGAATTGAAGCCCCGTGAGTTTTACGAGGCTCGGTCTAAATCGCTCATTAAAGAACTGCGAGAGTCCAAGCAGGTGTCCTACAAGGAGCTGGCTCGTCGACTGGAAGGCTATGGCGTGGTCATGAGCGACCGAGTGCTGATTAACCGCATCAACCGCGGTGGGTTCAGCTTCGCCTTCGCCATGATGGTGTTGGACGCACTGGGGCAGCAAACGCTGGACGTGCCCAAACTATCCAGTGCATTGCCAGTGACGGTAACTCTCGGTGGCGGGCGCCCTGCGTAGGTGGCGCATAAGCAGCAAAGCCCACCAAAATTGCATCGCGCTGGCGAGCTCAAGCAGCATCGTCATGGTGCCCATCCTTTTTGTGGTCGAATTTTCCGAAGCCTTTGTCACGGGGTACAGCCCATCCGAGGACGCGGGCAAGCCAACGAAACGGAGCACTGCGCATCAGCCAGAATTGCAGAGCGAATTTACGTTCAAATTTCATAATGTTTCGCCCTCACACATCACGACGAGCTTGCGCAGGAACTCCAATTGCACAGAAGGTGGCCTGAGTCCTTCGTGACGGTCGGTGCAGACAAGACAATCAAGGCAGTCGACTGGCCAATCCGGCGCATTGTGGTCGAGGGCCAGCCAGGCCCTTGGCTGGCGCTGCCGCACGTCTTGGCGCACTTGTTCCCCGCGAGGGATACCTGCAAAATTCTTGGTATCTGGATAGCTGTTTAGGGTGGCGCCAATGACCCGGTAGCGCAAAGATGGTTGGAGGTGTTTAGCGGCTTTGTCGAGGCCGCAATGTCCGACCCACGAGGTACTCAAAACGATGCATAAAGTCGGGAAGGGCTCCAGCAACTGCTCGAGTAGATTTGAATGCTGGAAAAGCTTGTATTCTTCCGGCGCGGTCAGGCAGGGGCCCATCAACGCGTGCCACATCACGTTATGGTGGTGCAGCACCCCGCCATAGCCCAAATACAGAACCAGCTTGTTTCGACCGGCAAGTGCGTTCATTTCCGCCATGTTTTTTCTCCTTCTTATTCACGGTTGACTAATTTTGAGCAAAGCTTTCCCCCAGCCTTCACAAGACCGGTTCAAAGGTTGGGGTGCCCTATGGGCCTGGGGTGTGGGTGCAGGCGTTCAGGGGGTTACCTCCTGACGCGTCTGACGACGCTCACGACCACGCCCAGTAACTCAAGTGAGGTGGTGGGGTGGATGGGCTTGAAGGCTGGATTGGCAGCCTCCAGGAAATACTTGCCGTCATCGCCTAGGCGTAGGGTCTTAACGGTGAGCTCGTTATCGGCAAAGGCCACCACGATATCGCCGGGTGTGGTGGGGCTGTTGTGCTCCACCGCTAGCAGGTCGCCCTCGAATATGCCAAGGTCTTTCATGCTGTCGCCCTTGACTCTGTGAAAGGACGTGCGGTTGGGCTCGTCGATGAGGTAATCGTCCAGAGTCAGAAGCTCTGGCTCTTCTTGGGAGACCGGCTGGGGCAGGCCTGCGCGCACAGGGCCCAGTAGCGGGCGGGCAAAGAACTTCTTGGAGGGAGCGACGCGACCCTCTTGGCGCTGAAGGTAGCCGGCGTCGGACAGTCGGCTGACCAATGCGAAGACGCTGGAAGGGGAACTCAGCCCCAGCACGTCGCACAACTTCGCCAGTGAGGGGAATGAGCTGTGCTGTTTCCAGTAGGTTCGCAGCGCTGCCAAATACTTGTCATCGTTCATCAGTTCTCCATTTCGGCTATTCATTCGATGGAAGAACTGTATGCCCTATCAGCGCTGGATGCAACTACAGCGCTTATCCGACTAATCCCGCGGGAATTCCAGTGGTAATTTTTGCGCTGTCACAGAGCAAGTCGCCATGGAGTCCTGTGTAATGATGGGGGGTACTCCGAGGCATTCAGGCCCCATTGAGCCTGCGGGGATGCCTCAAGTCGGTTTTCCACACAACAAGAAACAAGGGCGCTATGTCGAAGAACTCCTATGAGATTGGCTTATTTTTGGGGAAGCACAAAGTCATCGTGGCATGCATTGCCATTGCCTTGGTAGGCTATGCTGTGTGGCCGGAGCGGAGCGAAGCGCCAGTCCCTACCGTGGCCGCAAGCGATGACGACAGTCCCGCAGCACGGCTTAAAAAGGCGACTATGGCCGGCGTCAAAATACCGGACCCTTGCGACACGGGCGTCAACGAGCGGTACGCCAGTGCTAAAGAGCTGATGAAAAAAGCAGACCCGGACGCGGCTTTTGACCTCTTGCACCCTTGCCGAAGCTCGCTCAGCGAAGACGCCAGGTCACTCTATGCCCAAGCTCTCACCCAGTCCAATGCGAAACGCGCGAAGGTTGCTGATGCGGAAGTTAAGCGTATCCGGGGCGAAAAGAAACGAAATGGGGTGAAAGTAGGGATGTCAGACCAAGACGCTTTAGACAGTAGTTGGGGTAAGCCCCGGAAAATCAATCGAACAATCAATGCTTACGGTGTTTCTGAGCAATGGGTGTATGACGGGGGCTACTTGTATTTCAAAGATGGCGTTCTGGCGTCTATTCAAAACTGAGCTGCAGGTAGGTCATGCAGTCCGTGCGAGAACGGACTTTTTCAGGTCCAAATTCTTGGCCAACCAAGCTGGCGTGTAATTTTCTTTTTCGGTCGCCCGAAATCGACGCAAGTCGTTGATTCCACAGGGTTTGGGCCATCAGCTTATTAACACCCAAAAAAACATAAAAAAAGGGCTGGTCTTGCGACCAGCCCTTAAGGGATCCCTGAACCTGAAGGTTTCGAAAGGACCCGAGGAGACAACCAGTAGAAACGAAACGTTTCTGAAAACTTAATCTAAATGAAGTATGTCAGGGTTTCCCCTGATTTGTAGAGGTTTTTCCCAACAAAAGGTATTTATCTCTTCTACTTCAATCAGTTGTTACAAATTAGCGCTTTTTGGAAGCCGGTTTGCCAGCGTCCACTGCAGTTGATTTGAAATTGGTTTCAGCAGCATCAGTGGCTTGCTTGACGGCTTTTTGCACAGATTCCAGTGCGCTGCTGGCAGCAGCAACAGCGTTTTTCATCAAGGCAACTGCAGACTCAGAGCCGGCAGGTGCGTTTTGAGCAGCTGACTCGATCAAACCCATGAATTTTTGTTGGGCTTCAGCAGCTTGGCCTTCGAAAGACTTGCTCAGCTCGGCCGTAGAGCCCGAAGTGATTTCGTACAGATGGCGGCTGTAAGCAGCCGTCTTTTCAGCCAACGGCTGGAAGTAGCTTGTTTGCAGAGCCATCAGTTCTTGTGCGTCTTTCACGCTCAGCATCGCCTTGGCGTGCTCTGCAGACTCAGCCATAGCAGCTTTGGATGCGCTCAAGTTGAGTTCGACAAGCTTCTCAATGCCTTCAAAGGCTTTGGAAGTCAGGCCCAGCAGGGTTTCGACGGATGCTTTTTGCGAAGCCATAACTTGTTCGACGGTCAACATATGAATATCTCCAATTTGGTAAGGGTAAAAAGTATCTGCTCAGAAACCCAAGCCTTCGCTGGATTATGTTGCAGTGCAGCATGACTTGAATTATAGGGAGAACATCCTCGCTGGCAAGTATTTATTGTTGCGTTGCAGCACATTAGACAGATATTTCTAGAAAAAGGGGAATTCTTGGTACCGAGACAATAGAGGGATGAAAGCTTTTTACTCAGATCATTTCGTCTTGCCCTTGCCGTCTGAGCATCGCTTTCCCATGGCCAAGTACGCCTTTTTGCGCGACCAGATTCAGCAAACCTTGCCTGCTGTTCAGCTGATGGAGGCGCCATCTGCCAGCGATGGCGAATTGGCCTTGGCGCACAGTCCGAGCTACATCGCATCCATCACAGACGGTTCACTGAGTGCCGCGGCGCAGCGCGAGATTGGATTTCCCTGGAGTTCGGCGATGGTGGCGCGTTCGCGGCGCTCGGTCGGGGCGACAGTAGCCGCCGTGCGCTGCGCCATGTCCGAAGGTCTTGCGGCCAACCTGGCTGGCGGAACACACCACGCCTCTGCCGACAAGGGGGGAGGGTTTTGTGTGTTCAACGACGTGGCGGTGGCCGCCCGCTTGGCTCAGGCTGAATGGGGCCGCCAGGCAGGCTCGTTGCGATCGGCCTTGAAGGTGGCTGTGATCGATCTGGATGTGCACCAGGGCAATGGCACGGCCCGCATCTTTCGGGATGACCCCAGCGTGTTCACCCTTTCACTGCATGGCGAAAAGAATTTCCCTTTTCGCAAAGAGTCCAGCGACCTGGACGTGGCCCTGCCCGATGGCTGCACCGA
>Ga0007792_10000723_pt1 | contig 11947 bp, 7 predicted proteins | sample CryBogmetaGMA6M_FD_60371 | JGI IMG/M metagenome (GOLD analysis project Ga0007792, IMG submission 60371) | Freshwater microbial communities from Crystal Bog, Wisconsin, USA - MA6M | ecosystem: Environmental > Aquatic > Freshwater > Lake | place: Crystal Bog, Wisconsin, USA | collected 2009-07-06
GCAGAGGCCGGTTGGGCTGATGTGATGGCTCCCATTATGCCAGATGGCAAGTTGGGCTATCGTTGGATCAACCTACCAAGAGTCGTAGAGCGTCAAATTGTAGATGATTACTTCGGTGGAATGCCGTGGGCAGTCATTAAACGAGATCGCACACTCAAGGCCCAGTTTTATAAGGTTGTAGAGCAGGAATACAATGCCTTTGTCTGCTACCCGAATGGCAAACTACCCATTCCAATAGATGTCCCCTATCCAAATAAGGTTGGGCATCAGAAGTTCTTCAAAGGAATATAATAATGTCCTACCTAATTCCCGATGCAGATGCCTTAATCACTTATGTGAAAGACTTCACAGGCAGTTCGAATGATTTAGAGATCAAGCAATGTATCTTCCTGGCTGAGATGATGATGCGTAATATCGAGTTACCATCCCTCCGCTCAGACCCATATGATTCAGCAAACATCATCTCTGCCGACTCCGATGGTAAGATCCCGATCCCGGCCGATATGAATCGCCCAATCCTATTCTTCAAGATTGGTTCGACATCAGGTGGTTCTGGACTTGGCCCATATATCGTTTATGATCGCATTGGTGATCGTGATATTATTACTCAGAGTATGCTCCAGAATCTCTATCTCAAGCCGATCAATATTCCTCAAGTCCTCCGTGGTAAGTTCAGTGAAGTGGCCCAGAAGTATCAGTTCCTACCTAAGTTGGGAACTGGCGATGTTATCAACCTGTATTACTTCAAGAGTTGGCCCCTACTGTTCAGCCTGGAGAGCGATGGAATCACCACAGTCCAGAACAATGGCGTCCTCCAGAGTTTCCCGGAGGGTTATGTCTACGGCACACTCCATAACTATTACCTGAAGCGCAAGATGGCCGAAGATGCGGCCTACTGGCGTCAGAAGTATGACGATGCGATAAACACGGTCGAAGACCAGAACTCCAAGGGTAAGTGGTCAGGTGGCCATAATAGATTGACATCGATCTTCCAGCCACGCACCGCACCTCGCTACGGTCTCAAATAAGGAATAAACGATGCCATCTCTCTATGGCGGTGGAAATACCGCAGCGAATGTCAATGTAGGTAGCACTACGAGTCTCTATCAGGGATCTGGTAGTGTGACGGTATTGAATAACGCACAGACGCTCTACCTACTCCTATCAAACTCTGGCAATGTCCAGTTTGCTCTTGATGGCAGTAACACTCACATCACGGCCAATGCCTTACTGAGCCCAACTGGAGTCGCCGCAGGAACCTATGGTAGTACTACTGAGATTCCTCAGTTCACAGTTATGCCTGATGGACAACTATCCTTCGTTCAGAACATCGACATCAGCAGCGTCTACAATATCTACGGCAATGCGAATGTGGCGGCATACTTGCCAATCTATAGTGGCACATTAGATGCCAGTTCTACCATCCTTAATCTATGGGCAAATGCTGCCGTTCAGGATTCCGAAATCATTGCCTTGGTAAGTAATGCTGCTTCACAGCAAGGCCTTATCGTAGCCCTTCAGAGTAATGCCGCACTCCAGGAGGCTGAGATTATCTCCCTCCAGAGCAATGCTGCCGCTCAACAAGGTCAGATAGATAGCACCAGTGCTGAGCTGACATCCTTCGAGATCTACGCTAACCTACACTTCGGCGATAGTAACTACAGCAATGTCAACGTAGCTGCCTATTTGCCAACTTATACTGGATCACTGGATAACAGTTCTAGTATAGTCAATCTGTGGGCCAATGCCGCAACGCAAGCTGGGCAAATCTCGGGACTTCAAAGTAATGCCGCATCGCAGGAAGGTGAGATCATTACCCTCCAGAGCAATGCTGCTACTCAGCAAGGTCAGATCACGAGCCTCCAAGGCAATGCCGCTACTCAGCAAGGCCAGATCGATGGACTAACGAGTAATGCCGCAGCCCAAGATACCCAGATCCTTAATCTGTGGGCTAACGCTGCCATCCAACAAGGTGAGATCACAAGCCTCCAAGGCAATGCCGCTTCGCAACAAGGCCAAATCAATACACTGAGTGCGAACTTGGGTGGATTTGAGACCTGGGCCAACGCAAACTTCAGCACTACGACCTACAGCAATACTAACGTAGCTGCCTACTTGCCAGGTTATTCGGGCAGTATGAATTCGGTGAATGCTCTGACCGCGCATACTGTTACTGGTGGTAACATCTCTCTTGCTGGTGATTCGATTACCACCCTGAATGATGAACCCCTATACATTCAAGCACCGATGATTATGATCCAGGATGCGACTGTGAGCAGCGAGATTATGCTGTTCAGCACCAATGTCATGATTCATACTGGTGGTATCGCAGAGGCTTGGGTGTTCAATGTAGGTGGTAACTTGTCGTTGCCCTTGGCTTCATCCAAGATTCTGTATCCTAATGGAGTCAGCATACTTGATGGCCTGGCCAGCACATATGGTAATGCGAATGTCGCAGCCTATCTGCCAACCTATTCTGGTTCACTGGATAATAGTTCCAGCGTAATCAACCTCTGGTCCAACGCAGCATCACAACAAAGTCAGATAAGCACCCTACTCAGCAACGCAGCCAGTCAGCAGACCCAGATCAATAATCTTGTATCTAACTCGTCAGCACAAGAGAGTGAGATCATTACCCTCCAGAGCAATGCTGCTACTCAGCAAGGATTGATTGATGGATTGACCAGTAATGCCGCATCGCAAGATACTCAGATAGTAAATCTGTGGGCCAATGCTGCCACTCAACAAGGTCAAATCACTTCGCTTCAGAGCAATGCTGCCAGTCAGGAAGGTGAGATTAGTTCACTTCAAGGTAATGCTGCTACTCAGCAAGGTCAGATTGATACACTGAGTGCTAACCTGGGTGGATTTGAGACCTGGGCCAACCTGAACTTCAGCACTACGACCTACAGCAATGCCAATGTGGATGCTTACTTGCCAGTCTACTCTGGTAATATCTCAGCAGGTAACCTGACACTGACTAATCCGCTGCCTATCTCCTCAGGTGGCACTGGCCAAACGACCAAGAGCACAGCCTTCGACGCATTGAGCCCACTGAACTCGGTAGGCGACTTGCTTATTGGTGGTGCGAGTGGAACAGGAACTCGCCTTGGTATTGGCACAGCCAACCAAGTGCTTCATGGCGGCGCATCAAGCCCGTCTTACTCGGCAGTAACTGAGGCAGATATCTCGTTGTCTGCGGTAACTACGAACAACGCTACCACTTCGCGACACGGTTTCCTCCCAGTCCTACCTAACAACGCATCGCAGTTCCTAAATGGACAAGGTAACTTCACCACGCCATCTGGATTGACTATTGCCGCCAGTTATTTGGCGACGAGTTTCTCGGGATCGAGTAATGTCCACGTCATCCATAACTTCGGAACCTTCCCAATCGTCCAGGTTATCGACTCGACAGGTAATGTGTTGATCCCAGATTCGATCAATAACCCCACGAGCAATGACTTCTATGTGTCCTTTGCTAGTTCTACAACAGGAACGATCGTTTCCTCAGTAGGTGCTCCACAACCTCAGTCTGTCACTATAGTTGCCGCCTCTACCTACACGGTTCTGACAACTGATCGTATCGTGAAGGTAACCGCCTCTGGATGTGTGGTGACCCTACCAACCTCTGTGGGTAGCACAGGACGCGAGTTCAACATCGTAAACGCAAGCCTTGGCTCGATAACAGTAAATACTACAAGCAGCCAGACTATCAACGCCCAGTTGACGCAAGTCATCCCATCCTACTCAGCAATGACTGTATTTGCTGATGGATCTAACTATTGGATCATTTAATATGAGTTATTTTACACAAGTTTCCTATTCAGACACTGGATCGCTCGACGCATTCAGTCGTCTACGAACCAGCAGCGTGGAGAATATCTTCGCCACTCAATGTCAGTATACCACTGATCCCATTCAGATGGAAACAGGGGCAACCGGCACAGGTGTGGCTCCGTCCTATAGCGCCAATACCAGAATGGTATCGTTAAGTGCGACTACAGGGTCAGGAACATCGTTCACCCAGAGTTATCAGTATAGTCCATATCAACCAGGCCACAGTCACTTCATCGCCGAGACTTTTGTAATGGGATCTGGTGTGGCTGGTGCTACTGTTGATGTCGGATACTTCGACGCTGCCAACGGAATCATCTTCCGTCAGAATGGCACGACCAACCTCCAGTTCATCCTACGAACCAGCACAGGTGGATCTGTATCAGATGCCAACATTGTTGCCCAAAGCGCCTGGAACATCGACAAGATGGATGGCACAGGGGCATCTGGCCTCACGCTCGATGTGACCAAGGCACAGATTCTCGTAATCGACCTCCAGTTCCTGGGTATGGGTCGTGTGCGTATTGGCTTCGACATCAACGGCGTTATCTACTACGCCCACCAGTTCCTGAACGCGAACAACCTGACAGTGCCTTATATTCAGTCAGCCACATTACCAGTTCAGATGTTGGTAAGTGCCACAAGCACCGGCTCGACAAAGACCAGCTTCTTCAAATGTGCCGCCGTCCAGAGTGAAGGTGGGCAAATGATGAGTTATGGGTATATGGGCGTTACTCCAGATACCGCTGCGACTGCCGCCACTACGCGAGTTCCATTAGTATCTATTCGCCCTAAGACTACCTTCAATGGTATCACAAATCGTTCAATGTTTGTAATGGACGGGGTATCCTTGGCTAACCTGGGGAACAACGATGTATACTGGGAACTGGCAGTTGGTGTCACCTGGACCACACCGCCGACCTATGCCGATGTGAACACAACCTACTCATCCTACGAATATGGACCAAACGGGACATATCTAAACCTAAATAGCGGTATTGTAATCGCCTCTGGTTATGCGACCAGGACAGCCAACGGTAGTCCTATTCAGAACCTCAACTTCAATGCGACCCAGGCCAAACGATACCCGATTACATTGGATCGTGCTGGTGCTGCCCGAGCAATGGGGACGCTGACCTTGTTTGTAACCTCTTTGTCATCCACCGCTGCTTGCCGAGGATCGATTCAGTTTAAGGAAATCCGATAATGCGTATAGACAACCCTAATGTAAATGTCCTAACCACGACCCTTGGAATCTTCTGGGCGAACGGGGTTGCCTATAGCTCTGGTGGAGGAACAACCTTCACTGGCAACCTCCTTGGTAATCCATTAACGGATAGCACCAGCGGCCGTGTGTTTGTAAATGCCAGCCCATACAGCGCCATTACCCTGGCTGCTGCGGTGCCTGGTGCTTCGAGTGCTACTCCCCTAGGCGCACCAATATACTCTGGCACAGCCTACCAACCTCAGAACGCTGCGGTATCTACGGCTGTCTTCCAGGCAAACATTCAGTATCAATCGTCATATCAGACTTCGACGAACAAGACATTGATAGGCAACTACAATATCATCCAAGCCTGGCCGTTGACTGCCAACACGATGACTCAGCGAGATCGAATCCGTAATACCTCCGTGGCCACTGATATCGTTCTAAATGGCAAGAGTTGGGGTATGTTGTCTCTGTCATCGCAATATACGAACGATGTCATTATTGGATCCTCTAATGCCCTCAACATTCTAACAAGTGGTGAATCAGGTGATGCTACCTGCGTATATTCGGGTGTCACAGTAAACCCAAGCAATGGATCGGCAAACGTCAACCTGGCAACTTCCTACAAAGCAGCCTTCACTCACACCACAGGTAGCGCGGGTGCCACAGCAAGTAACATCGCTTATTACCGAATGCTCGGTGGTGTCGTCACTCCAGGTAGCCCGCACTTGATCCAGAATGCTATTGGACTTCATACACAGAACGGATGGGCAAGCACTGGCACGAGCACAGTCACTAACCGCTATGCGCTACTAAACGAAGATGCTATTACGGCTATTCAGTCTAATGGTAACTTGACCATTACTGGCAACACCGTTCTTGGCACAGCTGGATCTGCTCCTACTTACACCACATCGATCACTGGTAATACCACGATGACTGGCAATCTGTTCATAAATCAGAGTGGTATTACTGCTGGTAATATCTGGGTTGCTGGATCAGGCACTTCGCAGATTACGCTCAATAGTAATGTGACGATTAACCAGGCGGCTACGCTCGGAACCTTCAAGGTCAACTCGCCATCCTATACCTTCGCTGGTAACGGAACGATTGGATCAGCGACCTCTGGATATGGAACTACTCTACTTGGTAATCTGTCGTTGACCAGTGCTGTGCCCTATGGACTCAATGTCACGGGTAATACTGTGCTGGGTGGTGGTGGAGCCACGAGCTTCAACACTATCAGTGGCAATACGATCATCCAGGGCAATATCCAGTTCAACAGTTCATACCGCGAACTGGTGACTGCTCTTGGTAACAAAACAGGAACCGTCACTATCGACTCAGGTATTGGCAATGCGTTCACTATGACGCTGACTGGGGATATCACAATCAACTCAGCCAACATCACCAATATGCTGCCTGGTAAGAGTATCACTTTGATCATAACCCAAGATGGAACTGGTTCACGTTTATTGAGTAGCAATATGAAGTTCGCTGGTGGCCTAAACACTCTGAGTTCGGCTGCTGGTGCTATAGATGTGATGAACATCTACTATGATGGAACTAACTACTTGGCCAGTTTGGTTAAGGGATATGTCTAATGATCAATGGTTCGCGACAAACTTGGTATTTGGGTCAATCCATAAATGCTAATGTGACCTCTAACTACTTCATAACACAGGTAGATAAGTTTTTTAATGGGAATATAACCAATAACATTCCTATCTCAGAAACCTTTGCCTTTAGCGTTAATCCAAGCAACGGAAATACCTATTCAGGTGGATATGGTTCTGGAAATATCTTCCTTGATAACTATGAGGCAACTGTTATACAGACCAACGCAAAGGGTTATTATAGTAGTGCCATTTGGAGCAACATTGAGATCAATACAAGTTCCTATGCTCCTACGCGAGTAATAGATTTAGCCTCGACGAAGGGAGGCCTCCTATACCTCTCCGCTACTGGTAATAATGCTGGCGGAGGTAATCCTGGAGGAACTAACTCTGAACTTTTTAGGATGGGTTCTGCTATGGAGGTGGTTTGGCAGCAAGATTTGCCTTCAGTATCATTCGTCAGTATGAATCCATTGCCTAGTAATGGAGTATCTTGGGCAGGAGGCAATTATACCCTTACCTATCCTTCTAGCCAGTTTGGAGTCTTTGATTTTACAGGATCATCAGTATTCTGTAATCAAGTTACTTTAAATGTCAGTAATACCTCCCTCTCTGCCCCTGTGATTGATAGTGCTAACAACTATATCCTTACTGGAGGCGCTTTTATATCAGGAGTAAATCGGGGATTTATAATGAAAACCGATAGCAGCGGTAATCTGCTATGGCAAAAATATGTAAACCTCCAGTTCATTAGTGCCCCTGTAGTAGATCTATCTAATAATATCTATGTTACAGCAGAGATGTATACTACTAACCTAAGTCTGATTCAGAAATATGACAGTAGTGGTGTTCTCCTGTGGGAAAAATCTATAGATGTATCTGGATATGATACTGGAGTATATTCCTCACTCCTTGCCTACCCAGCAGGATTGGCTTTAGACACTACAGGAAATATATACGCCTGTGGCCTCCTCGAGGGGCTCACAATCGCATCACCACCTGGCTATAATGAATGGGGTTTATTGATGAAGTTTGACTCGAGTGGTAATGTCATCTATTCAAATGCCTTAAACTTTTATCCTGATTTAGGTAATACCCAACCTATCTCTATTAGTGTAGATAATGTTCAGCTTTATGGTAACGCTATGATGACTGGGTGGGATGTCCAGAAAAGATTTGTCCCGAGTGATTACGAGAAGTCCAGTTATGTGATGTCTTTTCCGATAAATGGATCATTGACCAATGTATATACAGTTGGGGATAGTGTCTTCAGTTATGAGAACTGGAGCAATATTTCAACTACCTCTGGTAGTTTTACTTCAGTAACCTCAGCAAACTTAACAGTGACTCCTTTTTCGAGGAGTATTACTTCCCAGAGTTCTACCTGGAGTAGTTTGTCACCCATAACGGATACAGTCTTTTTAGGTAATACACAAGGACCTCCTCCAACCCCACCAGTTCCTATTTCGATTGATTACCTATCAGTAGCCGGTGGTGGCGGTGGTGGTGACCGAGTAGCCGGTGGTGGCGGTGCTGGTGGTTATCTAACAGGCACTTATTCAACTGTATCCTCAGGCACAGTCATCTCAGTTACTGTTGGTGGCGGTGGTGCTGGTGGTGTCACAGATGGTGGAGTGGGTTCAAATGGAACTGATTCCTCGATCTCTGGATCTGGCCTAACTACCGTAACTACAGTGGGTGGCGGCAGAGGTGGTGCTGTATATGGAGTCTCCTATGGATATCCAGGCAATGGTGGTTCAGGTGGTGGCGGATCAGACGGCGAAAACGGAATGTCACCTGCTGGTGGCACCGGAACATCAGGCCAAGGCTACAATGGAGGATCTGGATATAACCCAGCCCCATACTGTGGTGGTGGCGGTGGTGGTGCTGGAGTAGCGGGCGGTGCTGCCACTTCCTCAGGACCTGGAACTGGTGGTGATGGATTGGCCAGCAGTATTACTGGCGCATCTACTTACTACGCTGGTGGTGGATCTGGTGGTGCGTGGACTGGCTCAGGATCACTCTCGCCTTCCGCTGCTGGTTTAGGTGGTGGAGGACAAGGAGAGGTGGCCGTAGGATCAGATCCTATCTATGGTGGTGCCGCAGGAACAGTGAATACTGGTGGCGGTGGCGGTGGTGGAGCGTTCTCGCTGTATGGTAGTGTCATAGGTAGCCCAGGTGGTAATGGTGGTTCGGGCGTAGGTATTCTACGACTGCTAACCAGCCAATATACTGGCACAGTCACTGGCTCACCAACGGTCACGACAGACGGAAGCTACACAGTAATCAAGTTCACCAGTAGCGGCACATACACGACATAAGGAAAAGAAGAATGTCACACTATGCGAAGATTGAAGATGGAAAAGTAACCCAAGTTATCGTGGCTGAGGCTGACTTCATAGCCTCTCGCCCAGAAACAGAGACTTGGATCCAAACGAGTTATAATACTCGTGGAGGAAAGCATATCCAAGGAGGAACTCCATTGCGAGGTAACTACGCAGGGATTGGATACTCATATGACTCCGTCAATGATGTGTTCCTACCTCCGACCCCATTCTCAAGTTGGCCCTTAAATACTAGTACTTGGACCTGGGAACCACCTGCCGCTCGTCCAACTGATGGAAAGATATATTACTGGGATGAAGAAAGTCTATCCTGGAAAGAAGTAACATAAGGATTTTAGATGGCACAGAAAATAACAGAAGCCCGTATCCCATTTGCGAAGATGACATTCAGTCCAGATGTGCCATCAACAGCACTCGGTCCGAATGAATATAATGATGGGCAGAACATCGAGACTGATGTTCGCGGTATCCGTAGTGTGGCTGGTGATGAGGCAATCCTCGCATCCGTCCCTGGAACTGCGACTTATGTCTCTGGCGGATTTCGTCAGAATGGAGAGTTCTGGTTCATCGTGGCAGTCACTGAAGGTAAGTGGTATGCGAGCAATGGTGGTTCCTGGATAGACATTACACCAACCGCACCTGGATTCAATCCAACCTATACGCAAGCAACAAACATCACAGAAGCCTGGAATGGAACGATTCCCTTCTTCAACGATTCGCTGAACCCACCAATGTTCCTCCCTGATGTGGCTGGAGCAGTCCTTGTTGTCTACAGTAATCAGGTTCCTCTCGATATTGGCACTATCACGGTAGTAAGTCCAGGCATCAATAATGCTACCTTCTACTATGGTGCTCAACCAGCGGCTCCATTCCAGGTAGGTGCGTATATCACTATCTCCCTGGCTGATCCTCCTGCTTATGATGGAACTTGGTTGGTCACGGCCTGCGATACAACTTCGGTATCCTTTGCTTGCCCTGTGATCTCTGCTTATTCCTCAGGAACTGGTTATGTGGCTCCTACTTATAGTTGGAACTATAATCCCAACTGGAAGGGAGTCTATGCCAACTTCATGCGTATGTATAACACACCCAACGTGGGATCAATCCTTGTTGCCGGCAACCTGACCGCTACCTTACTGGATAACAGCGTCCAAGAATATCCAGTCACTGTTCAATGGAGTCAGGCCTTTGCGTTAAATACTGCGCCACTTACCTGGGAACCAACCATCGTCAACGTAGCCAACCAGTTGGAAGTTCCTATGCGAGGTCCAGCACTTGATGGATTCCCTTGTAATGGACTCTTTTTCCTCAGCTCATATTGGGATACTGTGGTATTCACTCCACTCAACTACGCAACCACTTCGGCTCCTATTCTCGGTGTCAGATTGTTCAACCAGGGCCGTGGACTGCTGAGTAGTAACTGCTGGGGTAATACTGATAAACTCGTCTACGGAGTTGATGCTCGTGACATTTGGGTGTTCGATGGTAATGACTTTCAGGGTCTCGGTAATCAACGAGTAAAGAACTGGTTCTACAAGCAACTGGATCCACGCTATGTTGATCGAGTCTTCCTCCAGGTCAATACCCAGAAGAATCAAGTTGAGATCTACTACCCAACAAAGGATGCGATCAATGGAGTGCCCAACAAGGTAATCACATATCGCTATGACTTGGATATCTGGAACGCCCCGCGCGATGTCAGTTCAGCGACTATGGCCTGTGAATCACCAATCTGGTCTGCGAATGTTATCAGCGGCGGATGGGATAATAACTATGGATCACGAACAGTCGTATACGCACGAGGACAAGGTAATGTCGCCATCGTCCAGAAGGACCAAGGAACCAGTTTCCTCGGCAACACCGCAATCAATAGTCGATTCCGTCGAGACAATATCAAGATCCTACCTGACTATTCAGGAAAGGTTCTGGTCCACAGAGTTCTGCCCGAAGTTGTAAACCTGGATGCTAACCAACTTCCCGCTTACCCAAGCACAGGTAATATCTCTATCACGATTGAAGGTGCCAACTCAGTGGGCAATGCTGCCTCATTTAGCAGTTCGCATAATATGATGATTGCCACGGACAATCCGTGGGTCCAGATTGATCAGAACTCGTCTCGGGTAAATAGCATTGAGATCTCCAATAGCAGCAATGTCGCTATATGGAGTTGCGCGGCAACATCGTGGCAGTTTACTCAAACCGAAGATGACCATTGAGATAAAGGGAACTAATGGCAGATATCAATGACGATCCAGACAACGCACTATTAAACGATAATGTGCGTTCTCTGATGGCTGGCCCATCAGGGCTTGGTCAGAACTTCGCTGGATTTAGTAGCTTCGCCCCTGCCTATCTGACAGGAACCTTGCGAGCCCCATTCACAGTTCCAACAAGTGGAAATGTAGTTCCTGTTTGGTATGCGAACACATCGATCAGCAACATCACTGTTCAGGGCGCATATCAAATAACTGTAGATTTTACCACCCCGTATGTGGGAACAACTCCATTTGCCTTAGCTGATTCGGTGACTCTTGATTCAGTAATAGAGACTGGAGGTAATACTTCATACAATGGTGGATATGGTCCATCTGTAATCTCAAGCACTCTTGGGAATGTATCTCTCCGCACAGTCAATCCCTACGATTGGCCCACCTATGTGAGCGGAGGCTATATCATAAAGGACTATTCCAATACTCAAGCCTCAACAGACTGTAATGCGAAGGTCACAGTTTATGGACCAACGGATAGAGTATTCATCAGTTGCCAAACCAATCTGGACTTCACCTATACTTGTAGTGGGCCAAGTGAGTTCAAGATCCTATTCCAAGTAAACCGATATCGTGGATTCATTGATAGGTCTAATCCGTTGGCCTATCTGTATACTCTCGATCAAACTATCGCCCAACAAACTTATGACTACAACGTAACTACCTCTGGAT
>Ga0007792_10000724_pt1 | contig 11939 bp, 11 predicted proteins | sample CryBogmetaGMA6M_FD_60371 | JGI IMG/M metagenome (GOLD analysis project Ga0007792, IMG submission 60371) | Freshwater microbial communities from Crystal Bog, Wisconsin, USA - MA6M | ecosystem: Environmental > Aquatic > Freshwater > Lake | place: Crystal Bog, Wisconsin, USA | collected 2009-07-06
GCGGCTATTTTAAATGGCTTAAAAATTATTGGTAAAGACATTACGCAATGCAAATTAGTGGTGTCTGGTGCCGGAGCAGCGGCTATAGCCTGTTTAGATTTATTAATTGAACTGGGCTTTCCGCGTGAGAATATGTTTGTCACAGATCATTCTGGCGTTATTTATAAAGGTCGTGCCGGTTTAAATGATTCCGATAAAGCGGCTTTTGCCCAAGAGACAGACGCACGTTCCTTAGGTGAAATCATTCAGGATGCTGATATTTTCCTGGGGCTTTCGGCGGGCAATATTCTAAAGCAAGACATGGTTAAGCGAATGGCAGCCAAGCCATTGATCCTGGCCTTGGCTAATCCAAATCCTGAGATTTTACCCGAGGATGTAAAAGCAGTACGTGATGATGCGATTATTGCGACAGGGCGTTCTGATTATCCCAATCAGGTTAATAATGTGTTGTGTTTCCCCTATATTTTTCGGGGTGCTTTGGATTGTGGTGCCACAACCATCACTCGTAAAATGGAAGTGGCTGCGGTGCGTGCCATTGCAGAGTTAGCACGTGTTGAACAATCTGAAATTGTAGCCAGTGCCTATGGCGTAGCTAATATGTCATTTGGTCCTGACTATTTAATTCCTCTGCCTTTTGATCCTCGCTTAATGACTAAAATTGCCCCTGCGGTTGCTAAAGCAGCGGATGAGTCGGGCGTGGCGGTACGCCCTATCAAGGATATGGAGGCGTATGTTGATCGTCTCCAGCAATTTGTGTATCACAGTGGTACTTTTATGAAGCCTATTTTTCGGGTTGCAAAGAATATCGCGGCTGATAAGAAACGGATTGTCTTTGCAGAGGGTGAAGAAGAGCGGGTGTTACGCGCTGTGCAAGTCATCGTAGATGAAAACATAGCCCTACCTATTTTGATAGGTCGGCCTTCGGTATTACAATTTCGTATCGAGAAGTTTGGGTTACGTCTCAGACCGAACATTGATTTTACAATGGTTAATCCTGAGTTCGATGAACGTTATAAGGACTTCTGCCAAACCTATTTAAAGATGACGGCGCGTAAAGGTGTCACCGAACAATATGCCAAGTTGGAAATGCGCCGGCGTCATACTTTAATTGGCGCCATGCTAGTGCATAAAGGGGATGCAGATGGAATGATTTGCGGCACGTTTGGCGATAATCTTCAGCATCTGAATTATATTGATCATGTCTTGGGAAAGCGTGCAGGGGCTAATGTTTATGCAGCGATGAATATTCTTATGTTACCTGAGCGCCAAGTTGCTTTAGTTGATACCCATGTTAATGAAAATCCAAGTGCTGAACAATTAGCTGAAATAACCCAATTAGCAGCAGAAAAAATGCTTAAGTTAGGTATGGTTCCGCGTATTGCCTTGTTATCACATTCTAACTTTGGCAGTAGCAACAGCCAGTCTGCCCAAAAGATGCGAGCCGCCTTGGCTATCATTCAGGAGCAAGCACCGCATTTAGAAATTGACGGAGAAATGCACGGTGATGTGGCTTTAAATTATGATTTATTAAAAAGTGTCATGCCAGGCTCAACACTTAAATCGAGTGCTAACTTACTGGTTTTACCCAATATCGATGCGGCCAATATTGCTTATAATCTCTTAAAAACAGCAGCGGGTAATGGTATAGCTATAGGGCCAGTGATGTTGGGGTGCGCTAAACCTGTTCATATATTAACCGCTACGGCAACGGTTCGACGCATTATTAATATGACGGCATTATGCGTTTTGGATGCGATGGAGGAAAGCACAGCAAGTTAATGAATCCAAAAGTCCATAATCAAATCGTTAGTTTCATTTGGAGTGTTGCCGATGATGTTTTGCGTGATGTCTTTGTAAGAGGTAAATACCGGGACATCATTCTTCCTTTTACGGTTTTAAGGCGTTTGGATGTGTTATTAGTGCCCACTAAAATTTGCCCTTGAAAAAGAAACTGATGGCATCTTGAATGTAATAATGAGCGACTAATAGCATCGCACACATGAGCCAAAACTCTCGGCAGTGCTGAGAGTTTTGGCTCAATTGCGACAGCAATATAAACCTTGGTATTTATATTAGCTTGACTAGCCACTATTTAATATAAGTGCTAGAGTGCCGATTTACTTAGTGATGCAGATGTTGAGGTGTTTTAATGCAAAGATATGAAACTGATATCATTTCATGGGCGAATGAACAGGCGGCATTTATCCGCTCTGGTCGATTTGATTTGCTTGACCTTGAACATATTGCCGATGAGATTGAAGACGTGGGAAAGAGTGAGCAACGTGAATTAGAAAGTCGTATGGCGATATTAGTAGCCCATTTAATTAAATGGCAGTTTCAGCCGTCTCATAGAGGCGTAAGCTGGGAAGTCACTATAAAAACCCAACGAAAAAATATCGCTAGACGCTTACAAAAAACCCCTAGCTTAAAATCAATTATCAGTAATGATGATTTTTGGCTAGAAATATGGGACGACGCTATTGATATCGCAACCAAGGAAACAGGTATGAGTGGTTTTCCTGAATCATGTCCTTGGGAATATACTCAAATCATAAATTCTGAATTTTGGCCAGATTAATTACCCAAACTCAATACTGACGCTAATATTATATTAGTGCTAAAGTGCCATCGTGCATTAATGCTCGGGAGATTATAAAGGTCAATACATCCAGTGCATTTTCTAGCTCGAAACGCAGGGCGTTCTTGTTGGCCGTATCTTCTTTATTGCCATCTTTGCATTTAACTAATGCGGCTGAGTAAGCGAGTATCGCACCTTGAACGGTGGATAGATCGGGTTGAGGAGCAGTATAGTGTTAGATTCTAACCGGTACTTTAAGGGTCTTTTTAGGGTTTGAACTGTCTTAAGATGGGGTAAGAATGGCGTAAACAAGGACTCTTTTAAAGCAAACAAGATCTTGTTTAAGACAGAAAGGGTTCTTCTTGTCGCAAACATGATCATTTTTAGAGTAAACAAGATCACTTTTAGAGTAAACAAGACCTTGTTTGCCCTTAGGAGAGATCATTTTAGGGTTATCGACTCGATTCAAGGTCGTTAGTATGCAAGAAAATGAGCATTCTAGGTCTTGTTTGTAGTAAAAGGAACCCTGTTTAGAGCAAACAAGACCTTGTTTACTACAAACTAATCCCTGTTTACTCTAAGCATGGGTTAGTTTGCTCTGAAAGTCTTTCCTTTTAGAGCATTCCTGTTCTGGTTAAGAGCAGAGTAGTGTTCATCCACAGTGGTTAGGTATGGGTTTGCTATAAACGCAATCTTGTTTAGATCATTCAACATTTTGTTTTGTAATTATTAAGCCTCGCTGGCTTTGCATCTCTCCTCAGAACAAACAAATTTGTTAAAGAAGCGTCCTGTATTGGGGTGTGAATTAATAGTTTTGTGGGTTGGAATGGTTACTAAGGCAAACAAATTTGTATGTATATTGCTGGTGTATTGGTTGTGATGTAATGCTTGTTTTTTAAATTAAAGGTATTTAGCGATGACTATTAAAAAAGCAATATCTGCGGGTATCGCCGGCAACGAGATCTCAAAAAAAATCACCGGAACCAGTGAAGTGAGTGCAGGAAGAGCAGCGGTTGCGGTCGGTGCTGGAGCGGTAACGGGTGGAGCGATTACGTTTTGACATCTTATTATCCATTTAATTGATCTCAATCAACTTCATATTTAATACTCTCTTAATAATATCCCTGTATGATATAATGTAATAAATCCCCAGCTATCTACACTATGATCTTATAGAGCCAAACATTTATTAGTAACTTTCCTTAATCTTCCTTAAAAGGATCTCCAAATGAAGTACTTGAAGTACTTGAAGTACTTGAAGTACTTGCCAATCTTATTGGCATTCAGCACACCCTCACAGGCCACTGTGATGTACGGTACCCTAGGCAATTTTGATGTTATCAATGATACCGGAAGAGACGCCCACGGATTTGAAATCGAATATGAAGGGCTACATAGTACCGATATCGGATACACTTGGACTTATTCCAGATACGGCAACCCCTCTTTAGTAGAAGTACCCGCAGCAACTGTTAATGGCGTTGCAACACCGTTAAAAACAATTGTTCGTTATACTGCACCTTATGACAATGCAACGCATAAATGGGCAGCGACATCTAATGCAGCTACCTTCCCCTGGATGGTAACAGCCGCACACCAATGTACAAATCCACTCTCCACTGATGGCTGTGAACATTTCGTAAACGGAATTTTTACTAGTGCTATTACGCCTAAATCAGTGTCGTATCACTGGTTAGTTGATAATGGTGCAGGAACATTAGTAAGAGCAGAAACGCTTGGATTTTTAACACCACCGCCGGCTATCAATATTCCCGTTTTCCAACCTACCGTTGTTCAACCAGCGCCCATCAAAAATGTTGTGCAGCCACCCGTTGTAAAAGCGGTTGTTGCAGTCATGCCTGCACCAAAAGAGCCCGTAGAACCAGCGCCAACGCAGTGGGGAACGCCTCATTGGGTCAAAGTAATCAAAACAACTATTCATAATGCTAACCCAGTCGATGCTGGGGTATTAATTAATGAAGATAAAAATGGTGATGGCATTCCTGACTGGCAAAATGGCGAACCAGCTCAAGTAGAGAGTGAATGGTATTTGGTTCAAAAAGAACCCGTTGGAAACGCAGTTGGCCCCAAAGCAGCACACAAGGGCGCAGCAGAAAAGATCAATCCAAACGAAAAAGTGACTCGTAAATATGAGTTTTACAAATATACTGGTAAAGCGCTGTCATTTGATGGGGAAACTCATGAAGCCATGTGTGATGCTGTAGGTAAAGATAATCTTCATGGCTCACTAGCTTTAGCAGCCGTTAATGTAACTGATTCTATGGGGAATAGTTATAACTACAATTGTTCAACTGATGCGATTGTTGGCGATTATATCGGTGCGAATATGGTTGCTTTTGAGGCGGCTGCCCCATTAACGGCTATTGAAGTTATTGATAATGGTCAAATAGGGAAAAAATATGTTGCACGTTCGGTTGTTTCTGGTGGAAACACGCCCTACAAAGTTACAACAAACGGTCTATTCCCGTTAGGTTTAATCATTAATCCAGTAACCGGTATTTTAATAGGCACTCCGAAAGTGTCTGGTGTGTTCACCTTTAATGTTAATACAACGGATGCTGATGGTACTTCTATAACCAAAGCCTACACTATTAGCATCACTGACGTTAATGGCAATATAAATAATAACCCTAGACCAACAATCTCAACCCAAACGCTAGATAAAGGTGTAGTAGGTGCGGTTTATTACCTCCAATTGACAGCGGTTTCAGGTACAGCTCCATTTTCTTGGAAAGTGACACCAGCGCTTCCAAATGGTTTAGCGCTGAGTGCAGGTGGGGTAATTTCTGGAACGCCAGCAGTCGGAACTACTGGGGTAACAACACCTACGATTACAGTAACTGACAAAAATAATAAACCTAATTCTAAGATATTTACTTTGTCAATCGCTGCTGCTCCTGTTGTTTGTGTTGCGCCAAAGGTTCTCAATCCAGCTACCAATACGTGTAAATAAACCTTGCTACCGCACAGTAGTCTCAAACTTTAGAAAATTAAATTTGAGATTTGATAAGTAGGGATTAACTCCGAAGGCAATTGCCGATGCCAAGTTAATCCCTTCCACACCAATACAACAACTAGCTTATGAAACGAAAATTTGTGTGATTCAGCAGTTGTATTAAACAAGAGAGCTAATGTATGAAAAAAAATATTGAAATGTTCCGCGTTTTTAAATTAAAAGCGTTGATCATAGGGTGTGGGCTTAGTATGGTGGGTTTATTATCTCAAACAGTTTCTGCTGGCGTCTCTAGTGGAGCAGATAATAATTGGTTACAAGATGGTGGAGGCCCTCAAGGTATACGTTATAGTGAGTTAGGACATGGCGCTAATGAAATTAACTCAACTAATGTAGCGAATCTAAAACAAAAATATGTTTTAGCAACTTATACTAGCGGAAGTGCCATGGGCGCACCACTTTATATCGCTGCCGAAAGAATGATATATGCATTAACAGGTTCACCCAACGTATTATTAGCGTGGAGTGTTCCTGGACTTCCCGTTAACTCTTCTAAACCCATTCCACCTACTTGGAGTTCAACGGCTATCAGTTCTGCACCCACCTCTATTTCTAAAGGCTTACCTACGAGTAGCAATCAAGTAGGCGCTAATTGCTGTGGAGGCACTAATCGGGGCATTTCTTATGCTAAAGCAACTATTAATGGGAACTTAACAGGGTTAATTGTCTATAACCTACTGGATGGACATACCGTTGCGGTAAACGCTCATACGGGTGCATTGGTATGGAATACTAAGATTACTAATACCGGTTTAGGTGTAACTACGAGTGGTCAACCTGTAGTCACTGGAGATAATGGTCATGTCATATTAGGTACTTCAAGTGGAGAAATGGGAACGCGGGGTTATGTAGTAGCCTTAGATCTTGCTACCGGAAAACCCATCTGGAACAACTGCGGCCCTACTCTAACTGAAGGAAAATGTTACACAACAGGCCCAGATGCTGATGTAGGTATTGTTAATAAAACCCAGTATCCATTCCCTAATAAGGATAAGGGCAAAGACCTTGGCAAAACCAGTTGGCCTGCAACAACTCAAAATGTTTCCAGTTATTTGCTAGGAGGAAGTTCAGTTTGGTCGTATTTGACTTATGACTCTGATAATGACTATGTGCTTTACGGAACTAGCCAGCCTGGCGTTTGGAATCCGGATCTCCGGCCTGGTGATAACAAATGGGGCGCTTCTATCTTCGCTCGCAAAGTAGGTGATAAATCAAAAGGCAATCCAAATTTTAATGCCGGTGAAGTCGCTTGGGTTTATCAAGTGGTTCAGCACGATAACTGGGACTTTGATGCCATAGCTGAAATTCTGCCCGTTAATCTACCTAAAGCAGTTAAATCTATCGACAATACAAAAAGTGCTTCGAATGTAGCCGTTCAATTCAACAAAAATGGCTTTGTTTATACTTTTGACCGCACAACAGGTACCCTGATTTCTGCAGATCAGTTTAAAGATCAAAATTGGGCACCCGGTGGTATTGATACTGTATCCGATCCAAGTATAGCGAATACAGCCACCAAGCTAAATACAGCTGGATTACCGCTTCTTAACGATGGCAAACCGGCAACTTCAGTGACTGATTCTACAGGTAAAGTAATTCCCGGAACTAATCCCAATTACAACCATACTAATACCTGGGGAAACACAGTCTGCCCATCACCCTTAGGCGCACACGGCTGGGAACCCAGTTCTTATTCACCAAAATCAACCTCGGCTAACCCTAGTGGATTATTCTTTGTCCCGACTTTCAATTTTTGCGCGTCTATTGCGGTAAATAAAGCTCAATTCATATCAGGTGCTCCCTATATGGGTATGGATATGGCCTTGACTTTGCAGCCTGGGGCTAAAGGACAAGGCACTTTGTTAGCCTGGGATCCCTATAATCATAAACCAGCTTGGAAAGTGGATGAAGCCTATCCTATCTATGGTGGAATCCTGTCCACTGCGGGTGATATCGTTTTTTATACAACATTAGATAAGAGCTTTAAAGCAATAAACGCAAACACCAGTGCACCGTTATTTAAAGCTTCATTAAAATGTAGCTCTGTAGGAAACCCGATGACTTTTAGTGATGGTGGTTCTCAATATGTAGCTATTTACAGTGGTATTGCAAAAAGTACTGGCCTGATGGCTACTGATAAGGGGGCTTGCAGTGATACAGCTACCAAAGGTGCGCTGATTTACGTTTATGGGTTATAAACCTTTTAAAACCATGCAAGCACCTATAAAACATAGTATTAAACAGAGTACCGCTATGCTTTGTGTTTCATTTGCGCTTTTAGTTAATTTTAACGTAAGCGCCAATGGGTCATTAAAGGTCTGTGCTGAAGCTAATAACCTACCCTTTTCAAATGATAAGGGCGAAGGTTTTGAAAATAAAATTGCAGAAGTTTTGGCGAAAGATCTTAAGACTTCTGTAGCTTATATCTGGCAACGACAAGGTGAAGGCTTTATCCGCCAAACCCTGGGAACAGGCGCATGTGATGTGGTTATAGGTGTTCCGGCCCAGTTAGGAGGAAATACCCTGATAACACAAGCTTATTATCGATCGTATTACGCAATCGTAACTCGAAGATCTAGGCATCTTAATTTACGCTCTTATGATGATCCGAAATGGCGAGATATTAAAGTAGGGCTGCATTCCGTTGGTAATGATGGTGCGAACTCACCACCCGCGCAGGCTTTGGGTCTACATGATTTAGGTAATCAAGTAGTAGGATTCACTCTATGGGGATCGGACGAACAAAAAGATCCTCAGGGGGATGTGATTAAAGCAGTTGCGGATGGCACGATTGACGCAGCCATTGTGTGGGGGCCATTTGCGGGTTATTTCGCCAAACCTTTTGGCAAACAACTTGTGGTCAAACCAGCACCTGCTGAGCCGGCATTGCCTAGCCAACCCTTCGAATGGGATATTGCAGCAGCGGTTCGGTACGACGATCAAGCCTTACAGACCAGTCTGAATAAAAGCCTGCATCGTAACGCTAAGCAGATAGCAGGTATTTTAAAGCAGTATGGTATTCCGTTTGTAAAATTAAAGCCAATGGCGATTGAGCCTAATGTTTCTAGGTCGATCCAGTAACTAATTTAATCTGAGGATTTTTTATCATGAAATATAAAACCAGCTTTTTATGCCTTATTCTATACATTATTACCGTAACTATTTTTGGTGTAGCCAATGCCGATAGCGGTAATAATACTCAAATTAACGTAAGTAGCGTGAATAAAATAATCATTAACAAACTTGTCCCTGTGACAAATGTTTCGATTAGCGGTAATAATGTAGACGGAGAAAGTGCAGGAAATGGAAGTAATGCGGGTGGTAATGGAAATATTGCTGGAGCAGCCCCATTATCGGTCAGCTCACCATTTAAATGCAACACGTTGGCAAGCAGTGGCAATGCAGCTGATGACGGCAGACGTGCCTATAATCGCCTTAACTGTGTTTCTTGTCATGGACAGGATGGCTCAGGTGGAATGGGACCGAACATAAAAGGTGCAGGGAGTGATGTAGCTGAAGCTGTTTATGGTGAAGGTGCAATGCCTTCATTTGCTGGTTTCTTGTGTCCTAACGATATAATAGATCTTGAGGCTTACTTAGGTAACACCACAAAAATTGTAAAATATCTTGACTGGGATGTTTATAATGAAAAGATACAGGATAGTTATATTGCACCAAAGCCTGTCGGAGTGGTAGCAGGGCCTTAAATATAAAAATTCAGTCCAATTGAACTATGCAGTTAAAAAGGAGTTAGTTGTGATTATTACAGTTTGCTCTGACATAGGGGCAGGGGTTAGAGGCGCTGATCAAGGCATCAATGCGTTGTTAAATTTAGCTAAGCAATCCCGTCAGTTTGATCAGTTAAAAACCACCGCGTGTGTGGTCGCTTTTCCAGAAGGTTTTAGCTCTCAGTATGCGAAGCACATTGAACAGGTTCTTAATATCTCTGAATCGGTTTGTGAAGTGGTGTGTGACGCACGGATCTCTGGTTATTTTCCGATTGTATTGTCCGGTGATCATAGTAGCGCGGCAGGAGCAATAGCAGGTCTTAAAAAGGCTAACCCCGAATCACGTCTAGGTGTTATTTGGGTTGATGCACATGCAGACTTGCATACGCCGTTTACCTCTTTTTCTGGAAACATGCATGGAATGCCGGTGGCGGCAGCTTTAGGCGTAGATAATTTAGCCTGTCTATTGAGAGACCCCGATAAAATGACTCAAGAGTTTTGGAGTCAGTTAAAATTAATCGGAGGGGTATTCGAAAAAACAAGAGCTTCGGACGTGGTTTACGTATCAGTCCGTGATTTAGAAGAACAAGAAGCTTATCTTATTGAAAAATTAGGCATACGAAACTTTTCAACTGCCGAATTACATGATAGGAAAGCAATGCCGCTAGGGGAGCAGATTTTAGAGTATCTGAAAGAGTGTACCGAGATTTATCTTTCCTTTGATACAGACTGTCTAGATGGCTCTATATCAAAAGGTACGGGGCTACCTGTTGAGAATGGTATTATGCCCAAGGAAGCAGAAGATCTCATCAGTGTTATTTTACAAGGTGAAAAAGTAGTCTGTTTTGAGATTACAGAGCTTAATCCTGGCTTGGATATTAATAGTGCAACCATTAATATCGTTTTTCATCTCCTGGAAACAGCGGTCGAGATTTTAAAAACAAACAATCGACTAGACTAAATTCTCTGATTAGAACGGTAGCTATTAATAACTGGGGTCGTAATAACAATACCTTCGCCAAAAGTTAAGCAGCCTTGGCGTAAATTCTGCCGATTTCTGCGGCCTCGAAAATTCGGTTGTCTATTAAAAACTGTTCGGCATTGATGCCAAGTGAGTCAATAATCCGCCGTGTATATTTTCTGGCTCTGAACACGGTTTTCAAATCCAGCATACTTTCAATATTCATATCCTGTAGTTGTGGCTGTGACAACAACAGCTTCGAAAAAGTCACCATAAATAGGGAGAAGTTAGCCGCATTGCTGACCTGTACTTCGTTAACATTCATAAAATCTTCTAACCCCCAATATTGTTTGGTATCTCGAAAATTGAATTCAATCTGAAAACGTAACTGATAATAATCGATGAGCTTGTCATAAGCTAACTCTAAATCATCACTAAATAACAGTACCTTTGCGGATCTACCTGTGGTCAGGTTTGTTTTGGCAATCACCACCACATTGAGCAGTTGAGGATTGATATACTCGATGCTTCTCACGATTAATGCAGTGTGTAGGACGATGTATTCGATGTCACGCCTTCTATTCGAGGCATACCGACAAAATGATGATTATTCTGGCATTTGAACGGCGACTAAGTTGTATAATCCCAGCCAAATAATAAGTAGCCTCGATGCAGCAACGCGGAATCGAGGGGGTATTAATGGGGTGTTCATGATGATGCCCTGATTATCCTCGATTCCGCTCCGCTGCATCGAGGCTACGTTTAGGTTCTATTGATAAGTCTTTCTAAGGTGACTAAAGCGAGTGGAGGAGTATAAAAATGCAGGCTATTGAATTTGAAGCAACCCCTTTTCAACATACTATCCGTATTCCTGATTCAGTCCCAGATGGTGTTTCACTTAGGGTATTGTTACTCGTTGATGAACAAACTATAAAGTCAAATCATACCGATAATAAGCACTGGAAAAGCTTACTGGGATCAATGCCCAATGTCGGTAGTGATCAAGATTTTACCCGTACTTTGGATTATGGTCGTGAAATATCATGGGATTCTTGATCGATACTAATGTTTTATCAGAGTTACGTAAAGGTGTGAAAGCTAACTCAGGTGTGCAAAATTGGTTTGAAAATACTGCCAGTAATCAGTTATATATTTCAGTTTTGACATTAGGAGAAATTCGTCAAGGTATTGAACAAATTAAACGCAGGGACGAACAAGGCGCAAAAGCTTTAGAGAGTTGGCTTGAGCAAATTAAAGCAGAATCAATGAATCTTGTTCTTCCTGTCACTCAAGAAATTACCGATTGCTGGGGGATTATCAACGTACCCGATAAAATGCCAGCCATTGATGGATTGTTAGCTGCCACAGCGTTAATTCACGATTTAACGTTAGTTACCCGAAATGTTCGTGATGTGGAACGAAGTGGGGCGAAATTGCTTAACCCCTTTATTGAAGAATCAAGCAAATGAAAGATCAATCCCATTTAGCAAATAGCCACAATTTAGCGGCGGTCTTGGTTCTATTGAAGCTGCGGAATGAAGTTTAAGACTTATCCAAGTTATAAGGATTCTGGAGTTGAGTGGATGGGTGAAGTGCCGGAGAGTTGGGAGACTAAGAGATTAAAGTTTTCTGTTGGAT
>Ga0007792_10000725_pt1 | contig 11936 bp, 11 predicted proteins | sample CryBogmetaGMA6M_FD_60371 | JGI IMG/M metagenome (GOLD analysis project Ga0007792, IMG submission 60371) | Freshwater microbial communities from Crystal Bog, Wisconsin, USA - MA6M | ecosystem: Environmental > Aquatic > Freshwater > Lake | place: Crystal Bog, Wisconsin, USA | collected 2009-07-06
GATACGCTCCGCCTTGTGGCTGCCAAATTGGGGGTCACTCAGCAGCACCTGCGCAGTATGAACGGCCTTGATGGGAAGGCGTATCTCAAGATCGGCCAGAAGCTCGCCTACAATAACCGCAAAATCATCCCGCAGCAGATTAGTGACGGCATTATCATCAATATCCCGGACCGGACGCTGTACTTTTTCCAGCAGGGGGCCCTGATCACCTCGTTGCCCGTGGCGCTTGGCTCCGTGGTGAAAAATGAAAAATATGTGTGGCAGACACCGGTAGGGAAGTTCACGGTTACGGCGAAACTAAAAGACCCGACATGGACGGTGCCCCCCTCAATCCAGGCAGAAATGGAGGAGCAGGGGAAGGAGGTTATCCTCTCCATCCCTCCGGGACCGGAAAACCCGCTTGGTAAATATGCGATAAAAATCTCTATTCCCGGGATTCTGATCCACAGTACAATCAGGCCGGCATCGATTTACAGCTTTTCCAGCCACGGTTGTATCCGGATCTCTCCGGACCGGATGGAGGGATTTTTCCCGCAGGTAAAGGTGAACACCAGGGGCGAAATAATCTACAAGCCGGTTAAACTGGCCGTGACGGAGGATGGGCGGGTTTTTCTGGAGGCGCACCGTGACGTGTATAACAAGAGCACCAGCGCCCTCGCTGAAGTCAAGGTGATGCTGGAAAAACGGAAGCTTACTGAATTGGTTGACTGGAACAAGCTGAAGTCGGTTTTGCAGCAGAAGAGCGGGATTGCCGAGGATATTTCGCTGTAGCAGACCACAGGAGTCACCGGAAAAATCCCTAGGCGACCCCTGTAGCCATAAATTACCATAGTTCTAATCGTATGATGATGGTTCCGTCCCTTTGATGAAACATTCCATTACTGCTCCGGCGGTGCCCTCCCTCGCAAGTCTGCCGGTGCGTGGATTTATCAGCACAAATGACACATTTTCCGGAGCATGAAATTCTTCCGCCGGCAGGGACAAAATAGCCTTTTGCATGAAGTCACCCCAGATCGGGGCGGCTGCCTGACCACCGGTTCCCCCGCTCCCCAGAGAACGCTCCTGATCGTACCCGACCCAGACCCCCGTCACCAGCTGCGGTACATAGCCGACAAACCAGGCGTCCTTGGAGCCATTGGTGGTGCCGGTTTTCCCCGCAACCGGCCGGCCAATGATGGATGCGCGGTGCCCGGTGCCGCTGGAAACGACGCTCTGCATCAGGTTGGTTATGACATAAGCCGTTTCGGGCGAAATCACCGGAACCGGAACCGATGGCGGTGTTTCCTGAAGAACCGTGCCGTCGGTGTCGGTTACCTTGGTGATAAAATACTGGGAATTGAGCATCCCGTTGTTGGCAAAAACGGCGTATGCCGAGGTCAGCTCATAGGGGGAGATGGAAGCCGCCCCCAGCGCCAATGCCAGGTTGGCCGGGATCGGTGATGTGAACCCGAGTTTCTGGGCATATTCTGCCGCGTACTGGGCTCCGATCTGTTCCATGATCTTTACGCTGACGATGTTGATGGAATAGGTCAGTGCTTCACGCATGGCAACGCGGCCCCGGAACTCGTGGTCGTAGTTTTGCGGTTTCCAGATTCCGCCGGCACCATCCGGATATTCGACCGGCGCGTCTTCAATGATCGTGGCCGGGGTCAGCCCCTTATCCAGTGCCGCTGCATAAATGATCGGCTTGAACGCCGAACCGGCGTTTCTCTTGGCCTGCATCGCACGGTTGAACTGGCTTTTTTTGAAGTCGTACCCTCCGACCATCGCCTTGATCCCACCGGTGCGCGGGTCAATGGAAACAAGCGCCGCCTGAACTTCCGGGGTCTGGTCAAGGGCAAACTGGGCCCCTTCCTTGTTAACTTCAGGAGATACCACCGAAACTTCGATGACGGAACCGAGCGTCAGCCCCTTGTTCCCTTTTTCCGGTTTGCCGTAGCGGTTGGTCATGGCGATTTTGCCGCCCCAAGCCATGTTTTTCCGGGAAAGTACCCCATTACGCTCGCCAACTCTGACCAGCGCTTCGCCCCGTTCAGGATTGAGCCCGACAACAACCCCCTGGTAGGTTTCGCCGGTTTTCAGCACGATGGAATCGATTGAATCTTCGACCTTGCTGCAAAAAGCATCCACATCCGCTTCATTCAGATATTTTGTCGGCCCCCGGAATCCCTGGCGCTTGTCCACTTCTTTCAGCCCTTTACGAAGGCTTTCATAGGCAGCCCGCTGCATACCGGCATTCATGGTGGTATAGATTTTCAACCCGCCCTTATAAAGCTGCTCCTCGCCATATTTCTGCTCCAGCTGGATTCGCAGATGTTCAAGGTAATACGCCGACTGCTCGTTATTAACCTTCTTCATCGGCTGCAGGACGATGGGGGTCTTTTTGGCATGATCGGCTTCAACCGGCGTTATGTACCCCTCACTGGTCATGCGATCAAGGACATACGTCTGACGCTCCCGTGCTTTTTCCAGGTGTTTGATCGGGGAGTATGCATTGGGGGCTTTCGGCAGTCCGGCCAGCATGGACATTTCAGCCAGGTTGAGCTGATCAACATTTTTCCCGAAATAGGTTTCGGCAGCCGCCTGGACACCGTATGAACCGCTTCCGAGGTAAATCTGATTCAGGTACAGGTACAGGATTTCGTCTTTTGTGAGCCGCTCCTCCATCCGTGTGGCGAGAATAGCCTCCTTGATCTTGCGGGAAAACTTTTTCTCCGGCGAAAGCAGCATGGATTTGGTCACCTGCTGGGTGATTGTTGATGCGCCTTCTTTTTTGCTCAAGGAGAGTATGTTTTTGAAGGTCGCCCGTACAATACCCAGATAGTCAATCCCCTTATGTGAATAGAAATTGGCATCTTCAGCCGAGACAAATGCCTGGATCAGTTTGCGCGGCATCTTGTTGACCGGCACGACGATGCGGCGTTCAAGATAGAATTCGCCGACAAGGCTCCCGTCATCGCCAAAAACCTGTGAGACGATGGGAGGTTTGTAGTCAGTCAGACGGTCCACCGTGGGGAGCTTTGCCAGCAGGTAAAAAACGTAGCCGGATATGCCGAGCAGGAAAACAACGGCGAGTGTCACCGCAAACAGCAGCACTGTTGACCAAAAACTGCTGTTTGTGACGGGAGATGGCAGCTTTCTATCCATTAAATAAACCTTCCTGAAGAACTTGAATAAACGATTTTAGAGTGGCGGCACCAACTATGCTCTGTGCCACAAAATAGCATACCATTTCAGGAATTCAAGCTTATTCAAATCGGAACAGATGTGTCGATGTGCCACTAAAGCGGCTACCGTTTTAAAATAATCGTGCCACTCGGGGCGTCTTTATGGTACTACGTTCACGTTTCAATTTTATTATGACGATTTTATTGAGGAGCGAAACTATGTGCGGCATTGTTGGATATATTGGCGGACAGCAGGCGACCCCGATTATTCTGGAGGGGCTGAAAAAACTGGAATATCGCGGCTACGACTCTGCCGGCATCGCCACGCTCGGAGATGGTGAATCCGCTATCCGCAGAAGTCAGGGCAAACTCATCAATCTTGAAAATTTGCTTCGCGAGCAGCCGCTGACCGGGACCGTCGGTGTGGGGCATACCCGTTGGGCGACCCATGGCCGCCCATCAGAAATAAACGCCCACCCTCATAAAGCGGGGCCGGTGATCGTGGTGCATAACGGGATCATCGAGAACTATTTGCAGCTTAAAGAGCAGCTGAATAAGTCCGAACATACATTCAAGAGTGAAACCGATACGGAGGTTATTGCCCACCTGATTGAGGATATGCTCCGGACGGGGGTTGACTTCGAAAAGGCGGTACGGCTCTCCCTGGCGCAGTTGCGGGGGGCGTATGCGGTTTGCATCCTGAACGAAAAGGAACCGGGAACCCTGATTGCCGCCAAGCTGGGGTCGCCCATGGTTGTCGGCCTCGGTGAGGGGGAGTTCTTTGTTGCTTCTGATATCCCGGCTATTTTGGCCAACACCCGTGAGATGGTTTTTATGGAAGACGGCGATCTGGTCGTTTTTAAAGATGGTGCGGCATTTTTCTCAACCATTGACGGTGCTCCACTGGAGAAAAAAGCACGCCACATTGATTGGTCCCCCATGATGGCTGAAAAGGGGGGGTATCGGCACTTCATGCTGAAGGAGATTCACGAACAGCCCCGTGCGGTGCGCGATACCATTGCCGGGAGACTGCTTGAGGAAGAGGGGGATGTGTATCTTGAAAATCTGCAGTTCAGCGATCGCCAGCTGGCCGGCGTCAAGCGGATTATCATCATTGCGTGCGGCACCTCATGGCATGCTGCCCTGGTGGGTAAATTTTATATAGAGGGGTTCTGCCGTATCCCGGTTGAGGTTGATATCGCTTCAGAGTTTCGCTACCGCAACCCGGTGGTGGATGAACACACTCTGGCGATCGTCATTTCCCAGTCGGGGGAAACGGCCGACACTCTGGCGGCACTGCGTGAGGCAAAGTCGCGCGGCGCCATGAATATGGCAATCTGCAACGTTGTTGATTCCTCCATCGCCCGTGAGTCGGAAGGGGTTATCTATACCCATGCCGGGCCGGAAATCGGCGTTGCCTCAACCAAGGCGTTTGTTACCCAGTTGACCGCCCTGTACCTCTTTACTATTCGCCTCGGAAGGGCCAACTGTACGATCGATACAGCCCATGGCCAGAGAATGATCGCGGCGCTCAAAAAAGTGCCGGGGATGCTGGAAGAAGCGCTGAAGCTGAACGAATATACGGAAAAAGTTGCAAAGAAATATATGAACGCCCGTGATTTTCTGTATCTCGGCCGAGGTAAAAACTTCCCGATTGCTCTTGAAGGTGCGCTCAAACTTAAAGAGATCTCCTACATCCACGCAGAGGGCTACCCCGCCGGGGAGATGAAGCACGGCCCGATCGCCCTGATCGATGAGGACGTACCGGTCGTCGTACTGGTTCCTAAAGGGAGTTCCTACGAAAAAACGCTCTCCAACATGGAGGAGGTTATTGCCCGGAGCGGTCGTGTGATCGCGGTCTGTACGGCCGGGGACGAAGAGGTGCGGGGTAGGGCCGAGACGGTTATCGAAATACCCGGCCTTGACGAAGATCTTGACCCGCTGTTGTTGTCGGTACCGCTGCAGCTCCTGGCGTACCACATCGCCGTATTGAAGGGGACCGATGTGGATCAGCCGAGGAACCTTGCCAAGAGCGTGACGGTGGAGTAATCGGCAATATTGCGATCAGCGCATGATCAACATAGTTGTTTTTTCCGGAATATCCCGCGGCGTTGTCGCGGGATATTCCTTTTTTACAGATTCATCCTTCACAAGTCCAAAGAGTATGTTACAATGAGACCAAATAAGTCCTAAACTTTTTTTGTCGACGCGTGCACAAGCGGGGTGACCAAAAATGAACATCATGTCACGTTTTATTGTCTTCACCTGCCTCCTGCTGATCCCCTTGCAACAAACGGCGGCTGCGGTTACTGAAAAAGCGATTTTTGCCGGCGGCTGTTTCTGGTGTATGGAGGCCCCATTTGACCATCTCCCCGGTGTAGTCTCTGCCACTTCCGGATATACCGGCGGTAACAAGAAAAACCCCACCTACCGGGAGGTTTCTGCAGGCGGGACCGGACACGCCGAAGCGGTTCAGATCGTTTTCGATCCGTCAAAAGTCAGTTATGACTACCTTCTGACAGTATTCTGGCATAACATTGACCCGACGGTCACGGATCGCCAGTTCTGCGATTCAGGTGATCAGTACCGGAGTGCCGTATTCTTCTCCTCAGAAGGGCAGCGTCGTGCAGCCCTTCACTCGAAGGCAGCTCTCGAGAAGAGCAAACCATTCAAGGAACCGGTTGTGACCGAAATAACCCCTGCCGGTGAGTTTTATCCGGCCGAGGAATACCATCAGCAGTACTACAGGAAGAACCCGATCAGATACGCGTATTACCGTAACGGCTGCGGCCGCGACCAGCGTCTAAAGCAGTTGTGGGGCAGCGTGGCTGGTCATTGAAGGTTCATAGGAGACAGCCATGATCTCACGAAGATTATTTATCATCGGCGGTTTAAGTTCTATAATTCTGGCCTGCAACAGAAAGGGGTCAATCACGGCAGCAACAGCGACACCGGCTGCTGGAGGAACGGCACGGATATCAACAGTGCGGTTGTATTCCGCAGCTTCGAAAGGATACATCATGAGCGACAAAGTCATCAAAAGTCCGGAGGAATGGCGCAGGCAGTTGACTCCCGAGCAGTTTCACGTAGCCCGTGAGCAGGGAACGGAGATGGCCTTTACCGGGGCTACCTGGGACAATCACGAGGTCGGCACCTACCAGTGCGTGTGTTGCGGCAATGATTTGTACCGTTCGGAACACAAGTATGAATCCGGCACCGGCTGGCCAAGTTTCTGGCAGCCGATCGCACCGGAAAATATCACAAACCGCGCCGACAACAGCCTGTTCTCGCGGCGGACCGAAGTGCTCTGCAGTCGTTGTGACGCCCATCTGGGCCATGTATTCGATGATGGTCCGAAGCCGACCGGCCTCCGCTACTGCATGAATTCGGCTGCCATGACATTCGTGAAGATGCCGTGATCTCCCCGGTTCAAGTACTGCCGGACACTCTCGAAAATCGGGAGCTGACGGAAAATGTACATCCTGCTGCCTGGATTAACCCTGAGCCGGCTACCTGTTACAACCTGGTGGTAATCGGCGGTGGTACTGCCGGGTTGATCTGTGCCGCAGGTGCAGCAGGGTTGGGAGCAAAGGTTGCCCTTATCGAGCGTCACCTGCTGGGGGGCGACTGTCTGAATGTGGGGTGTGTACCCTCCAAAGGAGTGGTGCGTGCATCCCGCGCCGTCCACCATGCCCGCAACTCTGCTGACTTCGGGGTAATTGACAGCCCCTGTCCCGGTTTTGATTTCGGCACGGCTATGGAGCGCATGCGCCGGTTACGGGCTGATATCAGCTCTCACGACTCTGCCCGCCGTTTTCGCGATGACCTGGGTATCGACGTATTTATTGGACAGGGGAGCTTCAGTGGTGCAGACACGGTTGAGGTTGCGGGCACAACACTGCGCTTCAAAAAAGCTGCGGTCTGCACGGGAGCCCGTGCTGCGGTACCACCCATACCCGGACTGGAGGAGGCTGGGTATCTCACCAACGAGTCGGTTTTCTCCCTTACCGAACTGCCGCCCCGTCTGGCGGTGATCGGTGCCGGACCGATCGGCTGCGAACTGGCGCAATCCTTTGGCCGTTTCGGCAGTACCGTAACCCTGGTTGAACAGGGGCCGCATATTCTTGGACGTGAGGATGGAGACGCCGCAGAGATTCTTCATAAGGTCTTTATCCGTGAGGGGATTGATCTGCAGCTGGGGGCGAAAATCCTTGCCGTGGAAAAACGGGGAAACGAAAAAATTCTACGCCTGGTACGGGAAAATACTTCAGTTGAAGTCGTTGTGGACGAGATACTGGTCGGCGTCGGGCGTGCCCCGAACACCGACGGGCTTGAACTTGAGAAGGCGGGCATAATGTTTGACCGGTCAGGGGTAACGGTCAATGACAACCTGCAGACTTCAAATAAGAACGTCTACGCTGCCGGCGATATCTGTTTCCCCTTCAAGTTCACCCACACCGCCGACGCCCTGGCCCGCATCCTGATAGCCAACGCCCTGTTCATGGGACGGCAGAAGGCATCTGCCCTGATCATTCCCTGGTGTACCTATACCGATCCGGAGGTTGCCCATGTCGGGATGTACGAAGGAGATGCAGAGGGAAAAGGCACCGAAGTAATTACACTCACCGTGCCGCTGTCAGATGTTGACCGTGCCGTCCTTGACGGCGAAGCGGAAGGTTTTGCCCGTGTTCACCTGCAGGCGGGGACGGACCGGATTCTTGGTGCCACCATCGTGGCCCGACACGCCGGGGAGATGATTAGTGAATTTTCCCTGGCAATCACCAACGGACTCGGTATATCAGCCATCGGTAAAACCATTCATCCCTATCCGACTCAGGCGGAAGCCATCAAACGACTGGCAGACGCCTACAACCGGACGCGGCTTACACCATTTGTGAAGCGGCTGCTTTCCGGCTGGTTGAGATGGCAGAGAGGTTGATTCTTTGAAGCCCCAAAAAATCATATTGGTAGGTGCCGCTGCAATTCTGATTGCCCTCTTCTTTTCCTTTGATCTGGGGCATTATATGACGCTGGCTGCACTCAAGGCCAACCGTCAGACGCTGCTTGATTACTACGCCGCCCACAAGTTGATCATGGTTATGGGCTTCATTATCCTCTATGTCCTTCAGACAGCCCTGTCATTGCCGGGCGCAGCAATCTTGTCACTGGCGGCCGGAGCAATTTTCGGTACAGTTATGGGTACGCTCTACGCGATCATCGCTGCAACGCTCGGTGCGACCCTTGCTTTTCTGGTGACCCGCTATCTGCTGCGCGATGTTGTACTGAATAAATTCGGGAGTAAGCTGGAGGGGATGAACCGGCAACTGGAAGAGCGCGGTTTCAGTTATCTGCTGTTTCTTCGCTTGGTGCCGCTGTTCCCGTTTTTCCTTGTCAATCTGGCTGCCGGGTTGACCCGTCTGCCGCTGAGAACGTTCTTTTTCGGCACCATGATCGGTATTATTCCGGGAGGGTTTGTCTTCGTCAGCGCCGGGGCAAGTCTTGCGACTATTGATTCTCTCTCCGGAGTGGCTTCACCTCGGGTGCTTGGTTCTCTCGCCCTGCTCGGGCTATTTGCCCTGATTCCGGTTTTGTACAATAAATTAAAAAAATAGCGGGAACTCTATGGTCGCTTCATTTCAAGAACGTCTGCAGGCGGTAAATCCGGAGTATGAAACTTTTGAGCGCCTGCAGACCCTGCAGGTGAACCTGGGAAATTTGTGCAACCTGAACTGTAGTCACTGTCACGTGGAAGCATCCGGTCGCGGCACAGAGATCATGAACCGGACCGTCATGGATCAGATTGCCCTTTTCCTGCAGCGCCATCAGAACCTTGCGCTTGATATAACCGGCGGCTGTCCTGAGATGAACCCGGATTTTTGCTATCTGATTGAAATAACAGACCGGTTGGCACAGCGGCGGCTGCTCCGGAGTAATCTCGCAATCATGGCAGAACCTGGCCGGGAATGGCTGCCGGAATACTGCCGCAGTCATGATCTGACGGTCATCGGTTCTCTTCCCTGTTATCTTGAGGAGAACGTTGACCGGCAGCGGGGCGAGGGTGTCTATCAGAGTAGCATCAAGGTGCTGAAACGATTAAATACCCTCGGATATGGTACGGAACTGGAGCTGGATCTCGTGTACAATCCGGGAGAGGGTTTCGTCCCCGGCAGACAGTTGGGACTGGAGGCGGCTTACAAACAAGAATTGTCAAGCCGTCACGGTATAGTGTTCAATCACCTTTTCACCATTACCAATGCACCCATCGGGCGCTTCAGGGCGCATCTCGAAGCTGGCAGTACCTACACGGCCTATCTTCGGCTGTTGTCGGAACGTTTCAATCCGGATGCGGCTGAAAAAATTATGTGCCGTACGCTGATCAGTGTGGATTGGGAGGGCCGGTTGTTTAACTGCGATTTCAATCAGGCGTTGAAGATGCCGCTCACCGCAGTTGATGGCTCCGTGATGACTCTTTCCAACCTGGAAGGCGACCTGCTGCCTGGGGAGAAGATCCTTCTCTCCCAGCACTGCTATTGCTGTACGGCAGGTGAAGGTTCCAGCTGCACCGGTGCACTGGTCGCCTGAAAAACATCCTCCGGAGGGGCCATGACGAGGCCGTTTTATTCGTGGGAAGGCGACATTCTGGTTCTTAACATCCTCGGAACACCCAACGCCAAAAAGGATGCCATCGGCAAAGTCAAGGGGCATCAGCTCTGCGTCAGTGTCAAGGCGGAGCCGCGTGCGGGCAAGGCAACCGATTATATGGTGCGGTTTCTGGCGGAGGAGTTTGATGTTGCGAAGGGTGATATTCAGGTTGTTTCCGGCAGAATGAATGTCAACAAGGTGCTGCGTATAAAGGCGCCGAAGCGGTTGCCGGCTATTATCGGGCAGCAGGAGCTGATGTTGTGATGAAACGATTCATTGTCTTCTGCGGCATTATCGCCGGGCTGCTGGCATTACCGGCGTCGGGGAGGTGTGCGGAGCTTCCGGTCAGCAGTTTTGCCTCCGAGGGCCTTGCCGGGTGGGAGCCACAAAAATTCAAGGGTGTTACGGAATACCGGATCACCGTAGAAAACGGCCGGCCCGCTGTAAAGGCGGTCAGCAACGCATCGGCGTCAGGTCTGGTGAAAAAGATCAGGTTTTCGCCCGCAACGTACCGGTATCTGCGCTGGAGCTGGAAGATAAACCATACCGTCAGGGATGGTGACGAGAAGACCAGAGCCGGCGATGACTACGCCGCTCGGGTATATGTCCTGTTCCCCGGCACCTTCTTCTGGCAGACGAAGGCGATCAATTACATCTGGGCGAACCGGCTCGCCAAAGGGGAGTCAGTTCCTAATGCATATACCGCGAATGCGAAGATGATTGCGGTTGAATCCGGCAATGAAAAAGCGGGGCTGTGGCTGACGGAGGAGCGTGACCTGCGTACTGATTATCGTGCACTGTTCGGATCTGAGCCTCCGGAAGCGGCAGCCGTTGCCATCATGACCGATACTGATAATACCGGCGGGACGGCAGAAGCGTGGTACGGGGAAATTGTCCTCTCCACGGAGAGGAAATAACCTCCGATGCACGGCACACTTCAGGTTACGCTCTCGGTAATTATTCCGACACTCAATGAAGCAGAGCATCTGCCAAACCTATTGGCCGGATTGTCACAACAGCAGAATATCCTCCTGGAAATTATAATTGCTGACGGCGGTTCCGGCGATGCAACTGAGGCCGTTGCCGGTATGTCCGATGCACTCTTCCTCACCGCCCCGCGCGGTAGGGGAGCGCAGATGAATGCCGCAGCGGCAGTGGCATCAGGAGAATACCTCCTGTTTCTTCATGCCGACTCCGCGCTTGACGATCCTCTCCTTCTCAGCAATGCCGTCCACACCATGATGTCAGAACCGGATAAGGAGCGCTGTCGCGCCGGGCATTTCCGGCTGCGCTTTGCCCGAACCTCGGGGCGGAATGAACTAGCCTATCGCTATATGGAGGAGAAAAGCGCCCTTAATCGTGCCAATACCACGAACGGCGACCAGGGGCTGCTGCTTACTGCGGAATATTTTCGGCAGCTTGGCGGCTTCGATGAAGAATTGCCGTTTCTGGAAGATCAGAAAATTACCGAAAAAATCCGCTTACGGGGGGAGTTGATTACACTTCCCGGATTCATTTATACCTCGGCACGTCGGTTTGAAACGGAAGGGTTGCATCGTCGCCGCATCCTGATGGCCATGATGATGGGGCTGTACAGCATTGGCGCAGCACCCTTTTTCGCCCGGGCATCGGGGGTATACCGGACACAGCATGAAGCCGGTTCACTTTTATTGACGCCGTTTTTTAGGGTTATCCGCTGCATGATGCGAAATGAGTGGGGACTCGATGGCACGGCCCGCAATTTTTACCTTCTGGGGCGTTATGTACGGCAGAACTCCTGGCAGCTGTTCTTCTACCTTGACGTTGCGCTCCGGCCGACACTTGGAGCCGGTCGCAATCCATTTTTGGTCTTCCATGACCGAGTGTTCGAGCCATGCACGGATAACAGGGCATTCAATGCCCTCACCGGCATACTCTGTTTTGTCTGGTTCATGGTGATATTGGCGCCGGTATTTCAACTATTGGAACTGTATGTAAAAAAACAGCCACGCCAGCCAGCAAGTAATAGAGATAACTAGCTGTATTGTCACATACCAAACGGTAACAGAAGGAAAAGCTTTCTCCCCAAACATTTTTTATTATCTTTTTTTTCCATTTTTCTTTTGACAGCTTGAAATTGTTTATGTT
>Ga0007792_10000728_pt1 | contig 11899 bp, 15 predicted proteins | sample CryBogmetaGMA6M_FD_60371 | JGI IMG/M metagenome (GOLD analysis project Ga0007792, IMG submission 60371) | Freshwater microbial communities from Crystal Bog, Wisconsin, USA - MA6M | ecosystem: Environmental > Aquatic > Freshwater > Lake | place: Crystal Bog, Wisconsin, USA | collected 2009-07-06
GATTACCTTCGAGCGCACACGAATAGTGGAAGCGTCATTGATTGTGTTCAAACTAAAGCTCCATCCGCCAGCATCGAAATCCCCGGACAGCGATCCAATAGTTATTTCTGTCACAGGAAAAGCTGTCTTGGTTACCCCGCCAACCACGTAATTCTGATCACTCCAAACATGCACAGTTCGATAAGTTGTGTTTGAAACACTCTGCGCTGATGTAACTATGTACTGAACAACGTACCGGCCAGGCGTTGCGAAGCTGATACTGGGGGTGGCAGTCGACCCATTGGTAACTGTTGCACCGGCGCAAGTCCACAAATGAGATGCCACCGTTGATCCTGGCGCATAAGATGCCGCTCCTGTAAATGACAATGACACAGGCGCGCCCTCATACCTGATCACTCTGTCTGGCCCCATGATCGGAACGGGAAGTTTATTGGTATGCTGGTTACTGTAAGCAACGTCATATTTCATGTAGACAGTTTGATCGGAAGCCATCCGCAGGTATTCAACCCAGATACCCCAATCTTGCAAAACTGTTACATACAGATCATTTGCCCATTCAGTTTCACTGGTTTCACCGTTGTAAATAATGCTTGCAGTAATCGCTTTTCTGACATGGGTGATTCCTTTATCAGATAGACCTGCCGCAGAACCCAAAAGTATTGTCATCCCCGGCAACACGTCTGTATATGCCCCAGTAGTTACGCCATCATAGATGAATTCCACAACCATGTCATGGGTAGGAAACGTTTGGTTAACCCGACAGGCAAACACGACCGGTGGGTTATCAAAGATGGCATATACCTTAGCTTTTTGGGGTGTAGTCGTGATGGTAGTCATACAGCCACCAGGTGCGTAAAGTTTATTTTTAGTTCCAGCCGGTCGTGCCGCTTAGATGGGTCACGCAATTCAGACTCTGGCCAATGCATGATAGCTTGGTAATTAGCGTATGCGTCAGCCTCGTTAGTCATAGTGCGGATATAGACCGTGGCGGAAGCTCCTGTGCAAAATACGCGCAGTTGAGTACGCTGGGCCGCGGTCAGCATCGAGAAAATCCACTGGCAGGATGGGAAACCTTTCCCAATCGTCAGCCCACTCGCCGCAATAGCCGTTTTTTGGTAAGGGCTAAAAGGTGCGCGCGGAACAGGCAGGGATGTGGCCAATGCTTCGATATTGGTTGTTGAAGATGTTGTGCCGATTTTGAAATCAGATAAGGCCATATTTCATCCTATGCGAAAGCGCCTGCCAAGCCGCGTTCAAAACGATCGAAACGACGATCCACTTCACTCAGTATCTCGGACATAGTCAGGCTGGAGCTTTCTATTTTTACGGTCATGTTTCGGGCACCGCCTTGCCTGCCATAGCGCGGGTTAAGCAAATCGGCTGTCAGACCGGCAGGTATAATTTTTCCATCGCGCGGAGACATGAAAAGTTCAGGGCCCTGTTCACCGACAAGGTATGGCATGCCGTCGAGTACGGGACCGCCGCTAGCTCTTTTGGTGGGCGCAGGCGGACCCACTAATCCACCCAGCTGCCCGTAACCAGGGATATATCCTTTTGCTTTCAAAAGGGCCTCGAAGGCCGCTGATTGTGCCAGCATATTTTTCTGAAAGGCAGCCGTATCGCCCATGACACTTTTACTCAAGGAGTTCAGCCGGTCGATAAAAGCGGTCTGCATCATATTGGATTGTTTCAAGTAAGCGTCGCGTAACCTGAGCAGCTGATCATTGGTAGACACGGTCAAGAGATTAAGCTGGTCTGTTTTTTCTTTTTGCAGGGTGGCCATCTCTTGCGCGTGCGCCTGGGCGCGTTCAGCTTGCTGTGCAACAAAAACGTTGATGCGCTCAGCGCTCTGAGCGGCGTATTCCTGGGCGCGTTGGCTGCGTTGTTCCTGGTAATTGGATGCCATATCAGATAACTGCTGCTGGAAATCCTGCTTACGGCGTTCGGACGCCAGGCTAAAATCCGATTCGGCGCTGTCACGCTGCTTGGCGTAACTTTCGTTTTCCTTGTTTAAGCCCAGGGCGTCACGCGAAGCTACCAGATCCTTGACGCGCCCATTGTGATCTCCCTCCAGGCGCAGCATTTCTTGTTGGTGATCCTGCTTTGTGCGTTTTTCGTCCAGGTTAAATTTGGCAGTTGCGTCTGTGCGCTGCTTGTTGTATTCGTTCAGCGCCTGGGTATTGGCTTGTGAAAAAGCCTTTGCTGCGTCGCTGTTTGTTTTGTCAAAAGCTTTTTTTGCGCTAGCGGTCTCGCGCTGGTAACTTGATTCGGCTTGCACGGCCCGGTCTGCGAAATTCTGATTAATTTCCAATCTACGCTTAGCGGCGTCATCTTCGATCTGCTTGACCTGTTCGCCATACTGGCTGGCGGCTGCGGCTTTTTGTTTCTCGAGTTCGATGTAAGCATCCAGGTTGGCAGATACGAGGGGATCTATAACACGCTTGGCAGGAGCATTACCCTCGATAGGAGTATAGGTGCCTCCGGGAATGGCGCACTTATAACCAGTTCTCATCCAATACGGAACACCCGGCCCATTCGTCTGATTTTTACTCGGATCAGTTCTGTTTTGTTGCTTATATTCATTAAGATAATTTGTAAATAGAGCAATCGCCCCAATCCCCAGCAAAGCCGCAACTACATAGGGCGCAGCCGCGATCGCCATTGCGCCGAGACCTGCCCCACCAGCAGCGGCAGTGCCTCCTCCAAGTATTGCCGTTAAACCATTAATCGAACCGGCAATCATGGCAAGTTGTGCCAGGCCCGAAACGAACTGTCCGCCAAGAGTAAGTGCCGCGCCTGTGCCCGCAATGATGCCAACCAACTGAGGATTTTGCTCGATGAAATCAGCAAGCTTACTGAGTAAGTCTGCGGCTGTTTCGAGATACGGAGTGAGCTTATCAATTGCCACTGCCCCAATCCGCGCATAGGCGTCAGATATTTCTTTCTGGGCCGCGTTCCATTTTTGCGCTTCCTGACTGTACTGACCAGACGTTGTCATGTAAGCATTGACCGCGCCCATCAGCGTATTGGTCATTCCTTGCCCGGCGCTGCTCATAGCCTGCCCGACAAAGTTCAGCTTTTCGCCAATGTCACGCAGGTTGAATGATTGCCCAACGCTTGCTCCGGTTCGCTGGGCAGACTGGGCAACCTTTTCGAACGAGCTGTTGAGGCCAGCTCCCAAATCAGCATCCGCTTTCTTTTTTAAATTACTGATTGCCGCTTCAACCGTCTTGAGTTCCGTGGTCAGCGCGCTGACATCGTTCCCGTGTTCAAGCGCAGTCGAAATATTGCCCTTGAGAGATTTTGCATCCTTCTCGAGGGCATCTAATTCGACTTGAATTTTCTTGAATTCGGCAATAGATTTCTGGATAGCTGCTTGGTCTGCGCCGAACTTCAAATAGACTGAAACGATCTTATCGGATTCACTCATGCGCGGTCTCTTTGTCGTGTTGCTTCTTTAGCTTGTTCCCAGCAATCATCAATTTCAGAATGGCGTGAAACAGGTCGGATGGTTGGTCTAGCAATGTGTTGATATCCCATTTCCAGTCTGTGGTTTCCAAAAAGAAAAGCAAGTCAGCGGCCTGTTCGAGTAGTTCGGCGGGTATGTCACCCAGACCGAAATCAGCATCTATGAAATCGCCATTGTCTTCTGGCGCGCAGTAAAACGACTCTAGCCGGCTGATTACACTTATTCTTTTTTTTTCGCTTCGTCTTCCTGGACATCCGTCAATGGAGTCAGGCTCCATCCGGGATTAAGTTCCAGTGCTGCAGTCAACCAGGCTTCGCCGATCTCGTAAGGTAACGCTACAAACTCAGTAGGAGAGAGCCCCTTTGCGTCCTTGCCGTCTATCGTCCCTACGACCAGGCAAGCCATGCAGCGCGGGTAGATCACAACCGCCACGGTCTGCTCGGCTGGGTCGTCCAGGGGGTTTTGCAGCGCACCCGCGGCCAGCATCGAGCGGCGCATATCATCGCTTATCGTGGCATTGCGCAGGGTAACGCAGTATGGAATACCGTTCTCGGTCAGGTTAATCGTTTTTGTTTTAGCGGTCATTGCGGTTTTCCAATTTCCAGCGCACTTCTCACAAATGCGTCTTTCGCTTCCAAAAGCTTGCGCATACCGGCGCTCTTTTCCGGATTATCCGGCAAGGTTTTTTCCATTTCCTGAGCCAGTTCCGCAACCTTGCGGCTGACATCCCGCAGATCGCCGACCAGGTGTTCGAAGGTGAAATATTTGATCGTTGTGCTTGGCATATTTATGCACCCTTCGCGATCAACATCGCAGCAAATTTCTTTGTCGATAAATTCGTATTGAGTTGATTGATCTTTCCGATGGTTGAGATTACGCCTTCGAAGTAAGATGACGCTGCTGATCCGTCAGTCAAATTAACCACACCTATGATTACATCTCCAACCACAGCGCCTGTTAGCGTAGCCAGTGCAGCAGATCCGGAAGCGTCAACTCCATCGAACGCCAGGAACTTAAATGCGCCGCTTGCAATCTTGGCTGCAGTGACTTTGTTCGATCCGATCGTTGCCGCAAACGTCCCAGTTCCAGAACCGGTTACATCGCCGGTTAGCGCGATGGTCTGCGTGCCGGTGTTCGCAGCCGCGAACGTTGCCAGGGATGCGGTCAGCTTGTTGATTGCGCCCAGAACGTCCGTGGCGTCGGCATCTGCTGGGGTGAGCACTTTGTTCAGCGCGTTAAACGCTTGTCTAATGTCAATCGCATCAGTCATTGGATACCTCTGAAAAAGCCGGGTAGTTTTCGCCACCCGGTCATTGAGTGTTAGCCCGCAATCTCGCGAATAATATCAATCCGCGCAAGGGCGGCTGGGGCAGTCCCGAAGGTAACTTTTGTCGTTGCCAGGGTCAGACCGGCGCTAACAGAAACCCCGTCCACGAATACCTTGATTCCGGTGGTTTGAATGGCGGGTGTGTCAACCGGGAACAGGAATTCGACTACCGTGTTATCTCCCAGGAAGGATGCGATGCGCATGGGGTAATTGCTCCAGGTCTCGATCACCTGCCCAGAAAGATAACCCTCGGTACCATTGGCAAATGAGACGCCCCACAAATGCTTTGTCGTCCTATTGGGCGCAATCTGGTAAATGGTTACCGCTTTATCAGCAGTCATGCCGCCAGATTTGCGCACAACCTGAGCGGACGGGATGATAAAGCTGTGCCAGTAGGTTTTTCCGGTCACCAAACCGCGGGCAGCCTGATAGAGATGCAAAGCCACTTGTGGTTCGAAGCCTTGTTTATCGGTGCCGAGCCCGATCATGGACATTTCTCCAACGCTGGCTACCTTCGTGCCGTCCAGGATTGCCGCCAAGACTGGGTCGGCAGCTTCCACGTTCAACCGTCCGTCAACACCTTCAGACGGGGGCAAGAAGACTACCTGGGAGACACCGTCTTCACCCAGACCTGTTATTTTGCGGGCATCGGGCACGTTCAATTCAAAAGCAGTTGAGCCCCTGAATTGGTGGCCTTCATAGACAGTTGTACTGGTAGCCTTGGGTGTACCGCTGGCGTTAAGTTCATAGACATTGGCAAAGCGCAAGCCATAATTCAAAGTTTTTTCAGTAGGTGCGGTCATTTCTGTTTAACTCCTTTTGCCGGCGCGGTAGTTTCGACCAGGGCGGGCGGGGTGACTTCGATAACGGAACGGTAAAACCCGATACAGTTACAAAAATACCGCGTTACACCGTCCGTGTCAGTTACAGGCGATAGTTCTTTATTGCAAGCAGGGCAATTCACAGGCGCTCCTTTATTCATTCGAGGCGTAAGTTCGGACTGAGAAATAAATCACATCGATGGGAATTTCAAAGCCGATAAACTTACCGCCATACTCAGGCAGGATAATGACTCCGGAATCGGAACCGACGGTCATCTTCTCGACCCAATCCAGGTTCTTTATTTTGGGATGTTGGCGTAAAACTGTCAACGCCGAATCAATCAACGGGCGAACGAGTGCTTCGCGGGTATTCGGGTCGCCCTGACCAACAGGGATAACAGCTACCTGTAAGTAGAAACGGCGCGTAGTTTCTACGAAGTTCTCTCCCATTACGCCTTCGTTGTGAGTCGCCGTTCCAGTCCACACAAACATGGCGGGCAGGTCAGCGGTTTGCAGTCCAGCCGGAGGTGGATCGTACACGCCATTAGCATTAATGCCGACAATCTCTTTGCCGATCAGTGCAATGTTCGCGCAGATGCTGGAAATCATATCGGTCATATCTGAGCCTTCGGCGCTCCGAGTAAGGTCATCACATCGGTCGGTATAGCAGTTGGAACACTGACCATGCCGGTTTCTCCACTGTAGGTTTTATCAAAGGTGTCAACATCTTTTTGGGTATAGCGCCATTTCACCAGCCTGGCGCAAGCCTGGGTGATATTACCTTGAACCTGCCAGATATAGAACGTAGTAGTCTTGACATGGCTAGCCGCCGTGGATCCGTTTGCGCCTCGTTCAACCGTCAGGGTATAGACAACAGGGGCGGAGGACGTATTCACCGCCGTGACCAGGACGAATTCACTTTCAATCTTCAACAGCTGCCCGGCCTCGAGACCAGTTACCCCAGTCACCGTGATGGTTGTCGCGCTGCTTGAAAGCGGGTTGTCCTGTACCGTTGTCCCGCTTAGCTTCCAGGCTGCGTTATATCTGCTATGACTGCCCCACGTCCCTGTGACCGCAATAACTTGCTCTGTTCTCCCACTGCTGGGTGTATTCCATATCGCGCCACTGATCAGGCGAATTCTGGTTTTTGGCCAGCAATTAGCGGGCTCCAACACGTACTCAGTAATAGGGGTACTGTCGCCGTTCAGTAAGGTTGTCATTTCAAGCAGGTCTTCATCGAGTCGTAATGGCGCTTGTGATGCAAGCGGCTGTAAGCGTGGCTCGAAAACCCCAAAGGTTGATCCACCCGCGCTGGGAACATCGAAATAGCGCGTCTCGATCCGCGGATCGTAGTGCCGGCCTTTGTAATTCTCTATTTGCGATGTGGCCCACTGCAAGAAGGTTTCAAGCAGCGTATCATCTGTGCTTGAAACTTTTATGCCGATGGTTGGTTTTAGGGCGGCCAGGGTAATGTAATTCACGGTTTTTTATCCAACGAACAGATTCGAGGGTTTCTCTGGGGCAGCCTTTTCTTTTTTACTTCGGCTGGACTTAACTTTCTTTGGAGTTTCCTCCGGCTCTGAGTTCTCGCCAAATTCGGCGTAACCGTCTTCTACCAGGGATCTGGCGTAAGCGTTACCAGTTTCGAGCTCTTCGCCAGCTTTGCATTCTTGTGCCTTGCGGTTGATGTTGGCATACAGTCCATCTTTCACGATTTTGATTTTCATAAGTCACCAGGTAGGCAGGGGAAACATCGTCACCCCTGCCCGGTAGGTATTAACCAACAACGCTGACGATACTGCCTTTATCGGCTCCCTGGGTGACAGGTTTTGAACCAGGGTTGATTCCGAAGAAGGTGATCGCGGCATAATCGTCACCGCCAGCCGCTCCGGTGGAAGTCAGAGTCACATAACGGTAATCATTATTGATGTCCAGTTTATTGGTCTGGACTTCGATCAGATACCACTTGTCGTCACCGTTAGCCGGCACAGTCACCGTCGCTCCAGTAACATCTTTTAGAGCGCTATTTACCGCAACGGCCTGCTGGACCTTGAAAACGAGTTCGGTGGTTAATGCTCCAACCTGCACCAGGAAGGTAAAGCGCTCGTAATCAGCCACGTCGATAAATGCACCGCTGGCGGGATAAGACGCGACAGCTACGGCGTCTTCGACGTTAAGCTGTTGAATTTTTGCGGCTTCAGAAAAGAGTTGATTAAGCATGGTAGTTCTCCTTATTATTAGTTATTCAAACTGCCAGCCGGTATTACCCGGCCAGCAGGGAAAAATTTTTATTAGGCGGCGATTTTCTGGACAGCGAACAACCACGGGCGGTTGACCCGGCCACCGAGGCGCCGGCGCAGGTGATACTCCACCTTGTTGATGCCTGTTCCGCTGTCGTGGAAGCGTTCGATACTCATGCCCAAGCGTTCGACGATCACGTAACCGCGCATCACCGCAAAGATCAGCGGGTAAGTGTTGGCGGCAATATCGACCAGGGCTTCGCTTTCAAAGGTCTTACGGCCCAGCAGCTCGCCGGTGTCGCTCAAATCCGGGAAGGCATATTGCAGCCCACCACCAGCAACGGTCAGGGCTTCGATCGCGCCGAAGGTGTCGGAGTTACCGACCCAGACCGCGTCTTGCCGGTACTGGCTGGCTACACCGCGTTTGAGACCTTTGATACCAGACGCCATTTCACCAGCTGCAGCGCCGGATTTAACTTCAGTCAGGGTCATGCCGTTCACGCCGCCCGGCAGGATGCCCAGGGGCTTGCCAACGCCATCGCCAACCAGGAAGACATCATCTTCATCAATGGTCATGGTATCAGCCATGTCTTGCTGAACCAGAGAAACCAGGTTGTAGGCGTCTTCAACGATGCTCATGCTCATGGGCACCTTGTAGGTGTAGACATGCGCGGTAACGGTCTCGAGCTTCAACTTAGCGCTTTGCTCAGTAGGGGCTTGTGTTTCCGTGCCCCACTGCCCACGCAGGTTACCGACATAGCGAGTATCGCCGCCATCGTAGACCGGGATCTCGACCGAGTTGGAGTTGGCCAGGGTAATGACCTGGGCTCCGCCACCGCGTACCGCAGTGCGACCGGGTAGGCGGGAGACGATTTCGCTTTGGAAATTCGGGGGAACCGCGAAACCACCCAGATCACCCTGGGCTTCCACCTGGGTAGCCTTGATGGAACTGATATCCATACCTTCACGAACCAGGCGCTGGATTTCGTTCAGCGGGAAAATCTGCTGGCGCAGGGACTTGCGTTCTCCGCCCGATAAAGCGCCTTCACCGCCGCGCAGGTATTTATTGAAAGCCTGGTTCTGCTCAAAAATGCGCTGGCGGTAATCGTCGCCAATCACATCGGAGAGAATGGCTTTTTTGGCAGAGTCTTCTTCGCCGAAACGGGTCACGTAAAGAGCGTCGAGGCTCTTGGTGGCTTTGTCGGCTTCAGTGGGCTGCTCATTACCGAAGGGCAGGGGCGGGCGCACGACGGCGGACTTGCGTTCCGGAGCCGGAGCGGATTGACCGGGGAGTTGCACGGAATATCCCAGGCCCTTGAGACGCCCTACCAGCTCTTCCACGCGAATCGATTTGATCGGCGCAGCATTGGCATCGGGTTGAGTGTTCATGTCGGGCATCTGGTTCATATCGCCCATTTCACCAGCATCGCCGGACGTATCGCCGACTTCGCCAACTTCAACGCCGGCCAGACCCAACAGGGTAGCAATGGCGTCAGTTTGTTCCGGGCTAAGAGGTCCCGGCACGAGCTTTTGAATTGCATCTAAAATGTTCATCTTCTTTACTCCTTGAGTATTGTGTCCCTGCCGGGAAGGGACAGGGTTGAGAAATTCCACGTAAGCCTTAAGCGGCATAACGCGGCTTGTTACCATGCGCGGTTCGGCAGGGATGGGGGTTAACGCGGCCTCGGAAATGATGAACATTTTCAAGCGTCCATCCGTGTCGCGTTCAATCATGTGAGATGGGGCTCCGGCGCTAAATTTCAGCTTGCCTTGTTCGGCCAGCTTATAGACCATCGCGTCGTACTGGTCGCTTAAGTCACAGATGACTTCGCCAAAAATTCCCAGGTCATCGCGGCTGGTTTTTAGCCCACCAGGTTTGAAGATAGTGTCCGTGTAGGATTTCAGCGCCGAATCGGTCTCTGCGTTTCCGGTCTTTAGCGCGATACGGTGATTAATGGTCACGTCGCGTCCGTCACCGTCCGCGGGGCCCAGGTAGGTTTCAGCCGTAAAATAATCGCGGTAGAAATCGCGCTGTTGCGGGCTGCCCCACAGCACCAGGTGTCCGCCAATCCTGCCATCACCCAGAGCTTTGACATTTGAGCCAAAGCCGATCAGGATGTCATCTTTTGTATTTTTCATTGACTTTCATCTCCGATGTAGTCCTGGTTTCAGTACGGGCCAGGTAAACAAAAAACCGCTCCGCGAAAATGAAGTAAAACAGACGCCAAATATGACGTTACTTGTTTCACTTCTACTTTCGCGGAGCGGCCTTCTGGACGTCTCTGCCTGACTGCTTTCTGTCGCTTTTCCTGCTACTTTGCCCGGCCTATGGTTCACGCCTTATGTTTCGCGTGCCCGCCGTGCACTATTTCACAGTATCCTCAACAGGGCTTTTCCAGTAGATGTTGCTGGATATTCGGTTGTTAACTCATCATAGCCCAAATGATAATGAATGTCAATATCAAATAGCTTTTATGCTTTTCGTCCATTCGTCAAGCGCATCACCAAAGAAGCCGTTGATATCGTCCATGCTTTCTTCCACGGCAGTGTCCAACGTCTTCCAGCCACGCGCGGTGTGACCGTGCCACTGCTTATCACCCTGCACCCAGGGAGCATAGCTGGTGTTGTTTCCGATTTCGCCGACAACGCCGTCTTTTCCGGCTTCCACCGATACAGTCCAGGATTTCCCCAGCATCTCGCTCTTTCCGCCGCCGGCAAGCTTATAGCCTTGCACCTGTGTAGCCTTGCGTATCTTGCCGCTGGTTTCGATCATTCCGTAAGCCTTGCCCACCTTTTGCCCCGCGTCTGTCCAGGGGCGCATGATCGGATACCACCAGCCACGTCCGCGCTCGTAGTAGCCCATCGGCTTATGGGTCTTGACGCTGATCCGTCCGGGCTGGTTGGCCTCGGTCGATGGCGGGTATTCTGCCACACGCGCCTGGATAGCCCGAACGCTCAGGTTCATGGCTTTCTCAAGCAGCGGGATGACGGTTTCAGGGGCGTCTTCGAGCGCCTTAAGCAGCTTCTCGAAGCCTTCGATCTGGATGATGTTGGGATCGGTCATGGTGTCCAGGGATTAATATAATATGTTTACGCGTTCGCCGTCTTTACCGATTTCGTGATCAGGAAGTTCGCCGCGCGCACTGGAAAGGATAAACTCAGCTTCGTCAACCTGAAAATCTACTCCTGGCAAGATAAGCGCCAAAGCTTCTTCGTGCGAAAATCCTGAATACACATCGTCAACTTCTCGTTTTTCCGCAGCTATCTGTTTGCAGAATTCCAGGATGGCGACTTTATCATTTTCCGAGAAAGGTTCTATAACTTTTATGGTCATTGTATCCATCCAATCGATTTAAAGTATGCATCGAATTCGGCAGCGATAGGCTTGAAGTCATCGTCGTCCCACTGCCTGGCGCCGTACAATGTATTCGAATAACTTTTGGCTTGGCTTAGCATGATTTTATCACCACTTCTTGTGGCAATATATTGAGCGAAACTGCGCGCAAATAGCTCCTCCGTATTCAATAAATAATTAACATGTTTTCGGTCTACGTAAAGAGTAACTCCATTCATATCTACGGTTCTCTTTGTTGAAAGTTGCTCCAATCGTTTATACGCGTCGCTATTTTTGACGGCGGTCTTCCATCCAGGCAATTCACCGCCAGCACTGGAATACTTGCCTTTCGTTCCGATACCATCAAAGTCCAAGTAATGCCCTATTTCGTGAGCGGTTGTCAGCTCTGGGTTCTTGGCCTTGGTGCTTATCCCGATTTTTACCGGCTTACCGCCAGCCCAATAAAACATCCCCTGAGTTTGCTTTCCGGAAAATTGCCGAATTGGTATATTCGCTAAAGATTTTGTTTGAACGCTAATCGCATCCTGGATTGCTTTGATAGAAGTCTTTACGCTCTCGGCTAGTTTCTTGTTTTTCGGGATCTCAGTAAATACGTCGATCAAAGGTTGTACCAGCGATACGACTGGTACGTGGACAGGCGTCGACACTGTCGGAGTGGGCGTAGGCGCGGTTACTGGGTTCGCCGGC
>Ga0007792_10000730_pt1 | contig 11880 bp, 10 predicted proteins | sample CryBogmetaGMA6M_FD_60371 | JGI IMG/M metagenome (GOLD analysis project Ga0007792, IMG submission 60371) | Freshwater microbial communities from Crystal Bog, Wisconsin, USA - MA6M | ecosystem: Environmental > Aquatic > Freshwater > Lake | place: Crystal Bog, Wisconsin, USA | collected 2009-07-06
GCCTCGGCCGCAGCCTCTGCCGCCGCTTCGACAAGAGCGATCTGGAGGTTCAGCTCGCGCTGGAGCGCCACGCTGTGCGGGTCGAAAAAGAGCTTCCAGACCACGGCGGCCTTGGGCACGCGGTCCAGCCGCGCCAGCACCAGGCCCAGGAACAGGATGGCCCGGTTGCTCCCGCGGTTCTTCTGCATGATGCGCTCGAACTCCACCTTGGCCTGGATGTACTTGCCCAGGCTGTACAGGCTTTCGCCCAGGCGCTGCCGGGCCTCCACGTTCTCGCTCTCATGCTTGAGGAACTCGCGGTACTGGTCTGCGGCCGCCTCAAAGGTCCCGGCGGCAAAGGCTGCGTTGGCCGCAGCCAGGATGGGCGCGGTCTGCGAAGCCGAAGCCATGGGCACAGCCTCGGTCTCGCCGCGCAGCTTGCCCATGAACCCGAACAGCAGCTTGCGCCGGTTGACGTCGATCTCGTCCTTCCCATCCCTGCCCACGCGCGACCTCCCCCAGAGCCATCTGTAGCCTTGACCCTTGCGATTCCTGGCCGCAGAGCATACTTCTTTCGGCCACGGGGTCAAGGCCGCAGATATTGGGAGGCGTGGAAGCACCATGTTCGGATGGACCGGGAATATCCTGCGCGTGGACCTGTCCACGGGCGCGCGCGACGTGCTGCGCCTGCCGGAAGCAGTCTACCGCGACTACCTCGGCGGCAAGGGCCTGGGCGGATATCTGCTGCGCGACTTCGCCACCCTGCCCCCAGGCCACCCGGACCTGCCCCTGATTCTCGCTGTGGGGCCGCTCACGGCCACCATCGCGCCCACCTCGGGCCGCTGTCACCTGACCACGCGCTCGCCCCTGACGGGCGCTGTGGCCGATTCCAGCGCAGGCGGACGCCTGGGCACGGAACTGGCCCGCGCAGGCTGGGACGCCGTGGTCGTGACCGGCCGCGCAACGCACCCCACAGGCCTTGAGATCGACAACGACGAAGTGCGCCTGACTGACGCCAGCAACCTGGCCGGGCTGGACACAGGGCAAGTCTTTGCGCGGCTGCGCGAGCGCCGCACAGGCGGCTCCATCGCGGCCACGGGCCCGGCAGCGGACACGGGCTGCCTGTTCGCCAGCCTGATTGTCGACACGCACCATGCGGCCGGGCGCTGCGGCCTGGGGCGCGTGGCGGGCCTCAAAAATCTCAAGTACCTGGCCGTGCGCGGCACAGGCCGCCGCAAGGTGGCCGATCTCCCAGCCCTGAAGGCCGCGCGCGAGGACATCCTGCGCCTGACCGCGGCCTCGCCGGTGCTGCTGGGCCAGCACGGCTTCTCCTGCTTCGGCACGGGCAGCATCTTCGACCTCATGGACTCCCGGCGCATGATGCCCACGGACAATTTCGCGCGCACGCGCTTTCCCGGGGCCGAGAAGCTGAACGCCCACGCCTACAAAACGCGCTACGAGCCTAGGCGCCACGGCTGCCAGGGCTGCCACATCCTGTGCAAGAAGATCGCGGCTGACGGCCGCACCATGCCCGAGTTCGAGACCATGAGCCACTTCACCGCGCTCATCGGCAACACGGACCTGGAGCTGGTGCTGGCAGCCAACGACCTGTGCAACCGCCTGGGCCTGGACACCATCAGCGCAGGCTCGACCCTGGCCTGCTTCCGCGAGATCACGGGCGAGGAATTCACGGGCGCTCGCGTACTGGAACTGCTGACCGGCATGGGCACGGGTGTCGGACCGGGTGCTGAGCTGGCCCAGGGCTCGGCGAAGTACGCTGCCTCCATGGGCCGCCCGGAGCTGTCCATGAGCGTCAAGGGCCTGGAGCTGCCGGCCTACGACCCGCGCGGGGCCTACGGCATGGCCCTGGCCTACGCCACCTGCGGCCGCGGCGGCTGCCATCTGCGGGCCTACCCCATCAGCCACGAGATCCTGCGCAAGCCCGTGGCCACGGACCGCTTCAGCTTCTCGGGCAAGGCGCGCATCGTGAAGATTGCCGAAGACGCCAACGCCTGCGTGGACTCGCTCATCGCCTGCAAGTTCCTGTTCTTTGCCGCCACCCTGGAGGAATATGCCCGGGCCTACACTGCGGTCACGGGCGTTCCGGCCACGGCCCAGGACCTGCTGCTCATCGGCGAGCGCATCGACTATCAGGAGCGGCTCATGAACGCGCGCAACGGCTTCAGCGCTGCGGACGACGACCTGCCCCTGCGCTTCTTCAGCGAGGAGGGCTCAAGCGGCCCGGGCCTGCCCATCCCGCCCGTGCCGCGCGAAGACTTTCTGGCTGCCCGCGCGGCCTACTACCGCATCCGGGGGCTGACCCCGGACGGCCTGCCAACAAAAGCAACGGCGCAACGTCTGGGGCTGCCCTGGCCGCCTGAGTTGCCCTTTGGCGCAGCCTCGGATCAGGGGGGCGCATGACCAGCCTGCTGGCCAAATACGTTGCCAAGCTCGCGGCAGCAAACCTGTGCGCCCAGGGCGAAGCCCTGATCGCGGCAATGGACGACGAGCTGGTCTGGAGCGCGGCAAGCAATGCGCGCCAGCCGCTTATGGAAGAAATTTTCGCCAGGCTGACCATCAGCGCCCTGCTCCTGGCCCGGCCCGCGGGCGTGTACCAGGCCGTCATGGTGGAGCTGGCCAGGCAGGCGCTGGCCGACAACAGCAAGTCCATCACCCCGGGCGACTGCGAGACGCGCACCTTCCTGCACGACCTGCCCGTGGTCGACGGTCTGGGGGAAGACGGCCTGACTGCGGACGGCATCATCCAGGCCCTGCGGCAGCGCAAGGGCTGCGTCATCCTGCATGAAGGGGAAGCCTTTGTGACCGCCTTCGGCACCGTGAGCCCGGAGCAGGCGTACGTGACCTTCAGCTCCGTCTGCTTTGCCTGCTTTGTGGCCTATTTCGCCGAACACCTGCGTTTGGCGCGCACCGGGGCCATGACGGACGAACGCCGCGCGGGCTTTGCCCGTATCCAGGCCCTCTTGCCCCTAGACCGCGCCGATCGGCCCGACCTCCTGGCCGGACCATTTGCCACGGAAGACGCTGCGCGCGAGGCCCTGATCCAGGCCGGACGCAGCACCGTGGAGTACGGGCTGGTGGACTCCTATTTCGGCAACATCTCCTACCGGCTCGGCGATACCATCCTCATCAGCCAGACCGGCAGCTCGCTGGACGAGCTGGGCGCGTGCATCGACCCCTGCCGCATGGACGGGTCGAGCTGCGCGGGGCTCACCGCCTCCAGCGAGTACTCGGCGCACAAGGCCATCTATGAGGGCGGCCCATCCGATGGACAGGCGCGGGCCATCCTGCACGGGCACCCGCGCTTCTCGGTGATCCTGTCGCTCGACTGCGAACGGCTGGACTGCCCCAAGCTCGGCGAGTGCCACCGCGCCTGCGACACCCCGCGCAGCGTGACCGACAGCGCCTCCGGCCTGGATATCCCCATTGTCCCTGGCGAGGTCGGCACCGGGCCCTTTGGCCTGTGCCACACCCTGCCGCCCGCCCTGGTCAACCAGACCGGGGGCAAACGCGGGGCCATCGTCTACGGCCACGGCCTGTTCACCCTGGGCGCGACCGACTTCCGCGACGCCTTTGCCACGCTCATGGACGTGGAGCACTTCTGCCGCGAGGAGTACTTCCGCCGGGTGGCGGAGTTCGGCCAGGCTTGTTTAGGCTCGAAATAATCAGCATGATCGAGCTGCTCGAAATCGCCCATGCGGGCCAGCGCATCCTGGTGCAGGTCCGCTACGACCGCTTCCGCACCCTGCGCCTCTCGGTCCGGCCCGAGGGCACGGTCATCGTGCGCGCGCCCCGCAGGACCAGCCAGACGCAGATCCGCGCGCATGCCGAAAGCAAGGCCGCGTGGATTCTCCAGCACCTGGAGCGTTTCCGCGCCCTGCGCGAGGCACTGCCGCAGCCGCCCGCGTTCCTCAGCGGCGAGACGCACGACTATCTGGGCTGCGGCTACAGGCTCGAAGTCAGCCAGGGCGACCGCAATCTGGTCCGCCTCACCAAGGACTGCCTCGAGGTCACGACGCTGTTCCCGCCCAGCCCGGACAAGGTGCGCAAGCTGCTGGAGGCCTGGTACCTCAAACAGGCGCGGGAACTCTTTCTGCGCCTCATCCGGGACCTGACGCCGCACCTCGACGCCCTGGACGTGCCACGGCCGGCGCGCCTAAAGATCCGGGCCATGACCACCCGCTGGGGCACCTGCTCGCGCTCCGGCTCCATCACCCTGAACCGGTACCTCATCCGAGGGCCGCTCCCCTGCGTGGAATACGTCGTCGCGCACGAGCTCTGCCACCTGAAGCACCACAGCCACGACAAGCGCTTCTACGGCCTGCTGGCCACCATCATGCCGGACTGGAAGGAGCGCCGGAAACGGCTGCGCGAAGTCCCGATCTAACCGAAACCAAGAGCCTCCGGCGGCCGGGGGCCCCCTTCGGGGTTTCATCGCCCCCCGAACCCCCTCATTTCAAGCCGAAAGGGCGGGCCAGGCTTCGCCTGGCCCGCCCTTTCGGCGCAGGTGGGGAGTCCAGAGGGCCTCAGGCCCTTTGGCGGGGTCCAGGGGTGGAACCCCTGGGTAGCCGCCCTACCCTTTCAAAAACACATCCTCGGGCAACGCGGCCAGGCCTTCTGCGCGCCGGGCCTCGGCCAGCAGCGCCAGGCTGGCGGCCTCGCCCTCAGGCCCGAGGTCCAGGCTGGCGTCGGTGACGAACATGGCGATGTGCCGGGCGATGACGCCCGGGTCCATTTCCTGGGCGTGTTGGCGGATGTATGCGCTGCTGGCTTCGGGGTGCTGGCGCGCATATTCCAGGCTGGCGCGGATGCCCGCGTTCACGGCCCGGGCCAGGGGCAGGCCCTGGTCCTGGTCCAAGGAGCGGCGCAGGACGATGCAGCCGAGCGGGATGGGCAGGTTGCGCTCCTGTTCCCACCAGGCGCCCAGGTCCAGCAGGCGCGTGAGGCCATGTTCGGCAAAGGTGAAGCGGCCCTCGTGGATGACCACCCCGGCAGCGCAGCGTCCTGTGGTGACGGCGGGCATGACCTGGTCGTAGACCAGCTCCACGGGTTCGGGCGCAATGCCGCGCTCCTGGCAGAGCAGGCCGAAGAGCAGGTTGGCCGTGGTGCGGCGGCCGGGAATGCCCACTGGCTTGCCGTCAAGGTCTTCCAGGCGCGTGCCCTTGCGGGCCACGAGCACCGGCCCGCAGCCGCGGCCCAGGGCCCCGCCCGCGCGCAGCAGGCGGTACTCGCCCAGCAGCCCGGCCGCGGCAGCCACGGACACCTTGCAGACATCCGGCACGCCTGCGCCCGCAGAGGCGTTCAGCCGCTCCACGTCGGCCAGGGTGGTGTCGAAATCCACGCCCGGCACGGTGACGAGCCCGGAAGCCAAGGCGTGGAAGATATACGTGTCGTTGGGGCAGGGCGAATAGTGGAGCGTGAGGCGCATGGAACCCTCCATCCGGACGGCCCGGCCCAAGGACATGGATTGTTGACACAAACAAGGCGCGGGCATACGAATGACCACCCGGTCATTTCTCCGGGCAGAGTACCCGGCCCGCATCCGGGAGGCAAGCTGAAAACGGTTGGAACCATGGACACGCCGAGCCCCACCCCCAGTCCGACCCCACGAGCGGCCCCTGGTTCGACCTTCAACAACCTGGACCCGCAGAAGCAGCAGCGCGTGCTGGACGAGTCCCTGCGCGAGTTCGCAGAAAACGGCTACCAGCAGGCCAGCATCAACCGCATCGTGGGCCGCCTGGACATCGCCAAGGGCTCGTTGTTCCAGTACTTCGGCAGCAAGGAGGGCCTGTTCCGGCACCTCTTCCGCCGCGCCGTGGACGAGATCAAGGCCCCACTGCGGGCCATCCGCGACGCCGAGGGCGTTGGGGACTTCCCGGCCCGCTTGCGCCGCGTGTTCATTGCCAGCGCGGCCTTTGCAACGGCGCACCCCTTTCTCTGGGGCATCTACCGGCGCATGCTGGGCCAGGAGGACTTCCCCCTGCGCGCCACCCTGCTCTCCGAGGTCCGCGCCGAGGGGCTGACCTTTTTCCGCGAGCTGGTCGAGCTCGGCCAGGGGCAGGGCCAGGTGCGCCCGGACCTGGACCCGTCCATCGCGGCCTTCATCATTGAGGCCACGCTCGACCGCGCGCTCAGCGCCCAGGACTCGCCGCTGCTTGACGCGGGCCTGGGCCTGTCGACCGATCCCCCTACGCGCCAGGCCCGCCTGGACGCCATCGTGGACGCCCTGTGCCAAGGCTTCTCAGCCTCTTTGGCACCGGACGTCAGCAAAGGAGACACCAATGCCTGAAGTACAGCGTTTCGAGGCCCTGGGCCTGGGGGCCATTGCCCGGAAAGTGGCGGCCGGGGAACGCCTGAGCCTCACCGAGGGCCAACAGCTCTTCGCCTGCCCGGACGTCACGGCCGTGGGCGCGCTGGCGCACCTGCGGCGCACGGCCCTGCACGGCGCCAAGACCTTCTACGTGGTCAACCGGCACATCAACTACACCAACGTCTGCGTCAACGCCTGCGCCTTCTGCGCCTACCAGCGCGAGAAGGGCCAGGAGGGCGGCTTTGAGCTGAGCATCCAGGACGCGGTCGACCGGCTGACCAGCGCGCCCCTGCCCCCGCGCGAGGTGCACATCGTGGGCGGCTGCCACCCGGACCTGCGCCTGGCGTTCTTCGTGGACCTGCTGACCAGTGTGCAAAAGGCTTTGCCCGAGGCCACGCTCAAGTGCTTCACCGCCGTGGAGATCGCCCATTTCGCCCGGCTGGAGGGCCTGAGCACCATCGAGGTCTTGCAGACCCTCAAGGCCGCCGGGCTGGCCATGCTGCCGGGCGGCGGGGCCGAGATCTTCGCGCCCGAGGTGCGCCGCCGCATCTGCCCCAGGAAGTCCGACGCCGAGGAATGGCTGCGTATTCACGGAGAAGCGCATGCGCTGGGCCTGGCCACCAACGCGACCATGCTCTTCGGGCATTTGGAGAGCATCGACGACCGCCTGGACCACCTGGACCGGCTGCGCACCCAGCAGGACAAGACAGGCGGGTTCACCTGTTTCATCCCCCTGCCCTTCCAGACCGAGAACAACGCCATCAAGATCGAACGCCCGCTGACCGGGGTGGACGAGCTCAGGACCATTGCGGTGAGCCGGCTCATGCTGGACAACATCCCGCACCTCAAGGCCTACTGGGTCATGCTCACGGTGAAGCAGGCGCAAGTGGCGCTGTTCTTCGGGGCCGACGATCTGGACGGCACCGTGGTGGAGGAGAAGATCGGGCACATGGCCGGGGCCACCAGCGAACAGGGCCTGACCAAGGCCCAGCTCGAGGCCATGATCCGGGGCCTGGGCCTCGTCCCCGTGGAGCGAGACGCGCGGTTCAATCCCATAGGCGGCGACGAGCGCCGCCAGCCGATCCAGGGAGGCCAGGCATGAGCCGGATTCAGCAGATTCTGGACGAGGTGGCCGAGGGCCGCAGGCTGACCCTGGACCAGGCCCGGCTGCTCCAGCAGGAGGCCGATCTCCACGACCTGGGGCACGCCGCGCACCGGGTGCGCCTGCGCAAGCACCCGGAGCCTGTGGTGACCTATGTGGTGGACCGGAACATCAACTACAGCAACGTCTGCGTCTGCGCCTGCCGCTTCTGCGCCTACTTCCGGCCGCCCGGCCATGACGAGTGCTTCGTGCTCACCCATGCAGAGATCGGCCAAAAGATCGAGGAGACCCTCGCCCTCGGCGGCACCCAGATCCTCATGCAGGGCGGCCACCACCCGGACCTGCCGCTCACCTGGTACGAGGACATGCTGGCCTTCATCAAGGCCAACTACAACATCCACGTGCACGCCTTCTCGCCCCCGGAGATCGTGCATTTCGCCAAGATTTCCGGACTCACCACGGCACAAGTAATTCAGAGGCTGAAAGCCTCGGGCCTGGACTCCATCCCGGGCGGCGGGGCCGAGATTCTGGTGGACCGCGTGCGCCAGGCCGTCTCGCCCAACAAGTGCCCGGCCGGGCAGTGGCTGGCCGTCATGGAGGAGGCCCACAGCCAGGGCCTGCGCACCACGGCCACCATGATGTTCGGCCACGAGGAGACCGAGGAGGAGCGTTTGCTGCACCTCTTTGCCGTGCGCGACAGCCAGGACCGTACCGGCGGATTTACGGCCTTCATCCCCTGGACCTTCCAGCCGGACAACACCAATATCGTCGCCCGGCCGCTGACCAGCCCGGAATACCTGCGCATGCTCGCGCTCTCGCGCCTGGTGCTGGACAACATCGACAACGTGCAGGTGTCCTGGGTCACCATGGGCCCGAAGATCGCCCAACTGGCGCTCTATTTCGGCGGCAACGACTTCGGGTCCACCATGATCGAGGAGAACGTGGTGCGCGCAGCAGGCGTCAGCTTCCGGCTCTCGCAGGGGGAGATCGACGGGCTCGTGCGCGCTGCGGGCTTTGAGCCCCGGCAGCGGCGCATGGACTACCGGCTGCTCCCCCAAACCAAAACAGCGGAGCAGGCCTGATGTTGCCGCCGCATTCGCGTATTCGGCTGGGCCGCATCGGCTATCTGAACGTGCTGCCCCTGCATTATCCGCTGGAGACCGGCATCATCCACAATGAGTTTGGGCCCGGCGACTTCGAACTCGTGGCCGGGCCGCCTGCGGAACTGAACGCCCTCATGGACCAGGGCCTGCTTGACCTCTCGGGCTGCTCCAGCATCGAGTACGCCCGGCACCCGGACAAGTACCTGCTGGTGCCGGATCTGGCCATCGGCAGCCGCGGCCCGGTGCAGAGCGTGCTCCTGCTCTGCCGCACCCGGCCCGAGGACCTGGACAAAAAGACCGTGCTGGTCAGCGCGCAGACGCACACCTCGGCCGCCTTGCTGGACCTGCTGTTGACGCAGCAGAAGGGCGTGCGGCCGTCCTATCGTGTCGGCGACGCCAGCTCGGTGCTGGCCAGCGGCGAGCGGCCCGAGGCCATCCTGTGCATCGGCGACGAGGCGCTCAGCCTGCGCCAGCACCCGGACTATCCCGGCCGCATGGACCTGGGCGAGGCCTGGCGTGAGTGGACCGGCCTGCCCTTCATCTTCGGGGTCTGGATCGCCCGGCGCGAGGCCGTGGCCCGGCGCAGGGAGGAGATCAGGGCCGGGGCGCGGCTGCTTTTGGCCGCCAAGGCCTGGGGCCAGGCGCACCTGGACGAGATCTCGGCCGTGGCCGCGGCAGCAGGGGGCGGCATGGATAAGCGCGCCATGCGCTCGTACTTCGACGGACTGGTGTACGACCTGGGCCCTGAGGAACAGGCGGGCTTAAGGCTCTTCTACGAGCGGCTGGCCGAGGCCAAGGTCATCGCGGCCGTGCCGGAGCTGGCCTTCCTGGCCCTGGACTAGCCCTGTGGCTCCAGGATTCCTGATCCTGGGGCGAGCCGCAACCTGCCTTCCTGCACGACTGAACCGGCTGGCCGTCATGCCCCTGCCTGCCCGCAGACACATCAAAAAGAGCCGCCAGGTTGCCCTGCCGGCTCTCAAAAACACAGACTGAAATGGTGCAGCGCTTCGCGGCAGGTTCGCCGCAGCGCAGGCTCGCGGGAAGCCGGTCCTAGCCCTGCGAGGAATTGCGCACGTGCTCGATGAACAGGTTGGCTGCGGGCAGCAGTTCGCGGCCCTGGCGCTGGATGAGGTAGAAGGAGCGCTCCAGCACCTGGGACATGACGTCCAGGGCCACCAGCTCGCCGCGGTCCAGGTAGGGCTGGGCCGCCAGGCGCGAGACCACGCTGACCCCCAGGCCCGCGCGCGCGCACTGCAGCGCCGCCTCGGTGCTCTCCACCCACAGGGCCACCTTGAGCTCGCTGATGGACATGCCCGCGCCTTTCAGCAGGGTCTCCAGGTAGCGGCGCGTGCCGGAGCCGCGCTCGCGCAGGATCCAGGGCCAGGGGCGCAGGTCCTTGAGCGCCTTGGGCGCGGGCCGGGCCGAGGCGATGTCCACTGCGGCCACGAGCACGAGCTCGTCCCGGCGCAGGGGGTAGAAGGCAATGCCCTGCTGCTCCGGCTGGGAGCCCACGATGCCGAGTTCCAGGCGCCCCTGCCCCACCTGGCGGATGATGGCGTCCGTGTCGCCGATGGTCAGGTGCACGCGCAGAGAAGGGTACAGGACCAGGAAGGTCTTAAGCAGGTTCGGCAGGATATAGTTGGCCGGGATGGTGCTGCCGCCGAGCAGCAGGTCGCCCACGACCATGTCGCGCAAGAGCCCGATCTCGGAGTTGATGCGCCCCACCTGCTGGAAGACCTGCTTGGCGCCGCGGTAGAGCACCTCGCCGGCCTGGGTGGGCAGCACCGTGCGCCCCAGGCGGTCGAACAGGGGCACGCCCAGTTCGTCCTCCAGGTTGGCCACATGCGCACTGATGGTCGGCTGCGAGAGCTGCAGCTCCAGGCCGGCCTTGGAAAAACTCTTCAGCTCATAGACCTTGCAGAAGGCCTCCAGTTTGCGAAAGTCCATGCGTAACCTCCGATGTGACAACTGGATAGCATAGGATACGCCTATAGTGCAAGCAAAAAATAAGGGGCGACTTAGTCGCCCCTCAATTATTCTTGCGTAGCCTGCGCTGCTAGACGACGGCTTTCTTCGCGACCTTGGGAGCCTTGGGGGCGGCCTTGGGCTTGTCGGCCTTGGGAGCGGCAGCCTTGGGGGTCTTGGGCTTGGAGGCGGCGGCCTTGGGCTTGGCAGGGGCCTTGGGCTTGGCAGCGGCCTTGGCGGGCTTGGCGGCCTTTTCCCCGGTGGTCTCCTCGGCCTTGGGAGCCGCGGCCGGAGCGGCCTCGGCCTTCTTCTCGGCCAGCTTGGTCAGCTCGAAGATGACCATGGGGGCGGCGTCGCCCACGCGGACACCCGCCAGCTTGACGATGCGGGTATAGCCGCCCTGTCCGCCAGCGTAGCGCGGGCCGACATTGTCAAACAGGTGCTGCACCATCTGGTGGTTGCCCAGGATCTTGAAGGCCTGGCGCCGTGCGGGCAGGTCATTCTGCAGGGCCAGGGTGATGAGCCCGTCGACCACGCAGCGCAGTTCCTTGGCCTTGGCCACGGTGGTGCGGATGGTCTCATAGGTGATGACCGCCCGGGCCATGTTCTTGAACATGGCCTTGCGGTGGGAGCTGTTGCGGTTGAGCTTGCGCCCGGACTTGTTATGCCTCATTGCGTTCTTTCCTCTTGAGCAATTCCTGGAATTTCTTCTCGGAGGTCTCGTCGGTCATGCCGAAGCGCAGGTCCATGCTCTCCAGAACACGGCGGATCTCGTCCAGGGACTTGCGGCCAAAGTTCTTGGTCTTGAGCATGGCGGCCTCGGTGCGCTGCACCAGCTCGCCCACGTAGGTGATGTTGGCGGCCTTGAGGCAGTTGGTGGCGCGCACGCTGAGCTCCAGCTCGTCGATGCTCTTCAACAGGTTCGGATTGAGGTCGAGGTCGCTGTCGGCGCTCTTCTTCTTGTCCGAGGAGGTCTCGTCGAAGTTGATGAACACGGACAACTGGTCCTTCAGGATCTTGGCGCTGTAGGCCACCGCGTCCTCGGGAGACAGCGACCCGTCGGTCCAGACCTCAAGGATGAGCTTGTCGTAGTTGGTCATCTGCCCGACGCGAGCCTGCTCCACCATGTACGCCACCTTGCGCACCGGAGAGAAGCTGGCGTCCAGCGTGATCAGCCCGATCTCATCCTCCAGGCCCTCGTGCATCTCGGAGGGCACGTAGCCCTTGCCCATGCGGATCTCAAGCTCCATGCGGAACTCGCGGTCCTCGGACAGGGTGGCGATGTGCTGGTCGGGGTTCAAGATGCGGACGTTCTGGTTTTCCTTGATGTTGCCAGCCGTCACCGGGCCCTTCTTCTTGGCCTCAAGGACCAGTCTCTGGGGCTCGACGCTGGTCATGGCCAG
>Ga0007792_10000732_pt1 | contig 11862 bp, 11 predicted proteins | sample CryBogmetaGMA6M_FD_60371 | JGI IMG/M metagenome (GOLD analysis project Ga0007792, IMG submission 60371) | Freshwater microbial communities from Crystal Bog, Wisconsin, USA - MA6M | ecosystem: Environmental > Aquatic > Freshwater > Lake | place: Crystal Bog, Wisconsin, USA | collected 2009-07-06
GCGTAAAGCCACTTTATTACGCGCACTCTGAGGGCCGAATTTACTTTGCCTCCGAGATCAAGACCTTGTTGGTTCTTATGGGTCGACGCCAGCGATTAAACTTTCAGGTCATTGGTGAATACCTTGATCAATCACTGCAAGATACTTCGGATGCCACTTTTTTCCAGGATGTCAGAGCATTGACCCCGGGAAGCTTTGCCCGCATTAATTTAGCTGATCTATCCTTAGCTGTGCAGCCAGTGAGCTACTGGGATCCATTCAACGCACCATCTACGTCTTCATCGGTTAGTGACGTAATCGACCAGGTTAGGGAGATATTCACTGATGCGGTGAAATTAAGGTTGAGAGCTGATGTGCCGGTTGGTATTCTGCTTTCAGGTGGTGTGGACTCATCCATCATTGCCGCTAGTGTCAAGAAGGCGGTGGGGCAGCATGGCGATATCACCGTATTGTCGGCCGTTAGTCCTGGTCGACCAGGCGATGAGTCTATTTACATCGATCAAGTTTCCAAGCATTTAAATCTTAAGACAACTAAAGTAAACACGGACTGGGGGGCATCTGAGTCGATCGATCTACTCAGAAAGGTGACTTGGTTTAATGACAGTCCTTTGGGTTCATTTTCAAATGTTGCCTTTTACTTGCTTATGCAACGCGCTAATGAGGCGGGTGTCAAGGTCCTTCTTAGTGGTCAAGGCGGCGATGAACTGTTCTGTGGCTACCGCAAGTACCTGGGTTTTTACTTGCAAGAACTGGCTGCCAAAAGGCAATTTGCAGAGCTTTGCACTGCTGGAAGTTCGTTTGCGTTCAATGGAGGTCTTCGTCAGTTCAGCCTGACGGAGGCAAAGAGATACCTGCAGAAAACAGTCGACCGGGATGTGCTTGGACCAGCAATGATCGACACTTACGGCGCCTTGTACCTTGGTCGCGGTAGTGAAGGTATGGCTAGGCGGCAATGGCAAGACTATCGCCGTTTTTCTGTTCCTTATCTCACGCATTATGAAGACCGTGCCTCCATGGCTTTTTCTCGCGAAGTGCGGCTCCCCTTTCTGGACTACCGCTTAGTTGAGCTTATGCTCAATGCGCCCATTGATGCGAAACTAGCCAAGGGCTGGACAAAGTACGCCCTGCGCAAAGCCTTTGCTGATCAGCTTCCGAAGCAAATCATCTGGCGTAAGGACAAGCAGGGTTTTTCAATGCCACAGGAGGAGTGGCTGCGCGGCGATTTGAAACCTGTTTGGCTAAAGATGCTTCATCCCCAAGCGCAGGTCTTCAGGCGAGGCATCTTGAACCATCGTGGATTACTGGCTAAGTTCGAGGCTTTCTGCGCAGGTAAGTCCGTCTGGTACCGCGAAATATTTGCGCCGCTAGCTCTAGAAGTCTGGCTTGAGCAGTTTGCAGAATTTATCGAGACGGTGTGATGGCTTTTGTGTTGAGATATCTGCATCTATTGCACTTGTTGCCAAGGCTTGGATGGCAAAACATCTTCCGTGCCATCAGCTATCGACTCTTGCTGCGGACCGGGCTGCACCCTGTTTGCAAGCTGAAGGCAGAGTTGCTGTCAGGCAGCTTTTTCAGCGCTGTATCCGGTTCACGCTTATTGCCAACAACAGAAGCATGGTTGTACAGCCTGCGGTATTACGACTGGCTTACGTTTAAATCTTCGGCCGGACCTCCCAACTGGTTCGGTAAGCCTGTCAGTGGATTATCCGATTGGCCCGGCAATCAGCCATGGTGGCAAACTGTTGCACCTAATGCTGAAGAGGGTGACATAAAGGAAATCTGGGAGTTATCGCGGTTTCATTGGGTCATTGCAATGGCCCAGCGTGCTGCCAATGGGGATGCTGCTGAAATCCAGCGTCTGAATGTTTGGCTCTCCGATTGGGTACATGAAAACCCGCCATTTTTGGGCCCGAACTGGCGCTGTGGTCAAGAAGCGTCCATCCGGGTGATGAACCTTGCTGCAGCTGCCTTGGTGCTGAATCAGGCCTTTGCTTCTTCGCCTCTCATTTTTACTTTACTGCGGGCCCACCTAGCGCGTATTTCCGCTACGTTGTCTTACGCGATTTCGCAAGACAACAATCACGGTGTATTAGAAGCGGTAGGCCTGTTCGTCGGTGGCGAATGGCTTTTCACCGAAAAGCAAGAAACTCAGGCCCGAGCATGGGCATGCCAGGGCAGGAAGTGGGTGGAAGAGCGTGCTCTCAGACTCATTTCCGAAGATGGAAGTTTCAGCATGTATTCTGTCACCTATCACCGCGAGTTTCTGGATGCTTTGAGCTTTGCGGAGGTTTGGAGAAGGCGAATGAACCTACCAAATTTTTCATCCAGGTTCATGGAGCGATCGGCCGCGGCAGCACGCTGGTTAAAGGCTTTTACGCACCCTGCTACAGGGGATGCGCCGAATATAGGTGCAAATGACGGCACTCGCTTATTCCAGTTTGCTGATACAACTTACCGAGATTTCCGTCCCTCCGTTCAACAGGCCTGTGTCCTGTTCTGCAGCGCCATGGCGTACGAACCAGGTCCCTGGGATCTTGCCTTGCATTGGCTTGAGATCCCATTGCCGGGCATCACTCTCCCGGTTGATGAGTCGCGACAGTTCGACGATGGCGGCTTCGTGGTTTTGAGAGCGAATCAGGAGGATGTTCAGGCGTTCGTACGATATCCACGCTTTCGATATCGACCCAGCCAGGCCGATCTTTTACATGTGGACTTGTGGGTTCGGGGAGAGAACATCCTGCGCGATGCGGGATCCTACAGCTACCACACAGAGTCACGGTGGCTGAATTACTTTGGCGGCACTGAGAGTCACAACACCGTTCAGATTGATGGCCGTGATCAGATGCCACGCTTAAGCCGTTTCCTGTTCGGCGACTGGCTCAAGTCAAACTGGCTGAAACCTTTGCATGAAGACGGAGGTTGTGTGTATTTTGGTGCAGGTTACCGTGATCGCCAAGGCGCCATCCACAATCGCTCACTCAGTCTTACTGATGGCGAGCTAAGGGTAGTGGACGAGGTGAGAGGGATTTCGCGCAAAGCCGTTTTACGCTGGCGTTTGGCGCCGGGTCAGTGGCGGGTTAGTCAGACACCTGATTGCGTCCACCTCATCAATATGTCAAAAAACGGAGGTTTGACCCTGACGGTACGCTCAAGCGTGCCCATCATGCGTAGCGAAATAGTAGAGGGGGCGGAATCGCGTCACTACGCTGAAAAAACATTATTACCGGTGCTTGAAATCGAAGTTCAGCGATCCTGCACCTTGACAACATTGTTAGGTTGGTCTGACTGAATATTTTAAATATTAAAAAGTATTTTTAGGCAACCGAATGGATCAAAAATAATTGTGCAACGAACCCAAAATGTGCCGAAGTCTAGGGCTCCACTTTGATGATATCAAACCATACAAGTCAATCAGAACGCCTGCATCGAACGGTTGATCAAATCAGTGACTTGGTGATTTTGTAATTAGATACTATTTTTCATGAAAATAAACAGGCGCTTATTTATTGGATCATTGATTCCAACGGTGACCCTTGATGGGTGCGGTGGTGCCAGTACTCCTGATTTAATAAATCAATTAACTGACGACGGCATTTCAAATGTATTAATTGATAAGAAAATTGTTATCAACAAAGAGTTGATTTTAAAAAATAAAAATTTAGTTATAAATCCAGATGGAGGTTTTGTAATCAGGGGTGGAAGCATTACTCTCGATAGCTCGAATGTTAATATCTACTTTTCCAATGGAGACAATTCTGCGCCCAACTCGGCATTTAGACTTATTTCCGGAAGATTTGAGGCAAGAAATTCAAAGTTCAATGCTTATTCTCGTAATTCAATATTGGATGGAGGCTATCTCGACCAACCATCGCCCAATTTAATAATTAATGGAATTAATGAAATCGAAGATTATGAATTGCATCGTGAAATAATATTGGATTCGAATGAATTTACTTGTCATGTAATAAGATTCATTGGCGTACTCTCTGTATCAAATGCCAAAGAAACTCTAGATACGTTTGATGACAGGCAGATTTGTAATTTTTCAGCCAAAAACAACAGCTTCACTGGATTTAATGGGGTAGTCGGTGTCGGCGGATTGATTACCGCCGAAGTGGTTGGCAATACTGCAAACAAAAACACTTTTATTCAATTTGTTCTACGTGGAGGTAACATTAACTTTTGCGGCAATAATATACTATCTCCCGGAAATGGCGATCCAGGCGATGGTGTAAATATCCTCGGGAAAATTAAAAATTGCTTCATTATTAATAATGATATTATCAATGGAAGCTGCTATGGTATGGCTATATACTCAGACGAGATTGAAAACTTGGAAATTAGAGGAAACTTCTTTCTTTCAGGAGCCACTCATGGGTTGCTACTAACCCACAAAAATAATTATAATAATTGGCTTAAAATAAATATTTCAGAAAATATTTTAACGAGTAATGTTGGTGGATTTGCCATTAGTGGGTTTGATTGCTCCAAAGTTAATATAAATAATAATTTTTTCCAAAATAATTTGAAGGGATGGCCTTCGCCAGTTCTTTCTTATAACTCATCAATTGGTGTATTTTCTGGAAATTTAATATTTGATCATCTTGGTAGTATATTAAACAGGGAGAGCTTAAAAGCATTAATTCCATTGGCATTGACCTGTCCACCCATTTACATAACAGGCATACGATAAATTTTATATTGGAGCTAAAAAATATAATAGACTGAATTTATAAGTTATAAAATTGCCAATGAACGTGTTATATTAATCATGGCTTTACACTCTAAAAGCGACATCAATAATATTAAGTGGACATGATGAGTTTCATTAAGTCCATCCAAAATATCCTCATTGAGGGCGCGGATGGGCTGTATTCAAACGACTTCCTCTGGGCAATGAATGCATCGTGTCCATATGAGATTGAACCTAATTAGTCAACCTGACTTAATTTCACAAAACAACTAAGACACATGAAGGTTCTGTATTTTCACCAACACTTCGTTACACCACGTGGAGCTGGTGGCGTTCGCTCATATGCTATGGCACGCAAACTGCTCGCACGAGGTCATCAGGTTACGATGGTTTGCGGCAGCTTTGTCGGTGGCAATTCTGGTCTGAACGGCCCGTTTGCCAAAGGCCTGCGACGGGGTTGGGTAGACGGCATTGACGTGATCGAGCTGGACTTGGCATACTCAAATAGCGACGGTTTTATCACGCGAGTCTTGACGTTTTTGAAGTTTGCCGCCCGCAGTGTTGGAGTTGCTTTTACTGAGCGATACGATGTGCTGTTCGCAACCACCACGCCACTGACTGCAGGTATACCAGGCATTTTTGCCCGCTGGCTGCGTGGCAAGCCATTTGTGTTTGAGGTGCGCGACCTTTGGCCCGAGTTGCCTCGGGCGATGGGTGTCATTAAAAATCCTGTGGTGCTATGGGCCATGGGCGTACTGGAGTGGGCCAGCTACCACTCGGCGCATCGGATCATTGGATTGTCACCCGGCATTGTGGAGGGGATTGCCCACCGGGGCGTTCCGCATGAGCGCATAACGCTGGTGCCCAATGGTTGTGACCTAGCCATTTTTTCAGAGGCCATCGACCCATGGCGACCTGCAGAAGTACGTCCCACAGATTTGTTGGCCGTGTTTGCTGGCACGCACGGCATGGCCAATGGGCTTGATGCTGTGCTAAACGCTGCAGCCGAGCTAAAACGCCGAGGGCGTGACGACATCAAACTGCTGCTGATCGGCAACGGCAGGCTCAAGCCTGCGCTGCAGGCGCGTGCCGCGCGGGAGGGCTTGACCAATATGGTGTTTCATGACCCCGTTAACAAATCCCGCTTGGCTGGCCTGATGGCGGCAACAGATGTTGGCATGCAGTGCCTGGCAAACGTGCCCGCGTTCTACTACGGCACATCACCCAATAAGTTTTTTGACTATATTGCCGCCGGCCTGCCGGTGCTGAACAACTACCCCGGCTGGCTCGCAGAGATGATCACCCAGCACCAATGCGGCTTTGCCGTGCCGCCCGACAACCCCATTGCCTTTGCCGATGCTCTAGTGGAGGCCGCAGCCAACCGCGCTGCCCTCAAAGCCATGGGCCATCGTGGCCTGGCTCTGGCCACAAAAGAGTTCGACCGCGACTTGCTGTCTGACAGATGGGTGGATTGGGTAGAAGGTGTGCAGTTATGAAACGCATCTTTGACATCCTTTTAGCCTTCGTAGCCTTGCTGCTCCTGTGTATCCCGCTATTATTTTTGATATGGCAAGTGCGCCGCAAGCTGGGAAGTCCGGTCTTCTTCCGCCAGACGCGCCCAGGGCTGCATGGCAAGCCGTTCAAGATGGTTAAGTTTCGCACCATGACCGACGCACGCGGGCCAGATGGCCAGTTGCTGCCCGATGCCGACCGCCTTACACCGTTTGGCCGCTTTTTGCGCGCCAGCAGTCTGGATGAGCTACCTGAGTTGTGGAATGTGCTCAAGGGCGAGATGAGCTTGGTGGGGCCGCGCCCGCTATTAGTAGAGTATTTACCGTTGTATTCGGCAGAGCAGGCTCGCCGCCATGCCGTGCGCCCTGGCATCACCGGTTGGGCGCAGGTGAATGGGCGCAATGCGCTGAGCTGGGATGACAAGTTTAAGCTTGATGTTTGGTATGTAGATAACGGATCAATGTGGATCGACATCAAAATTCTATGGCTGACCGTGCGCAAGGTCCTGGTGCGCGAAGGTATCAGCGCGGCGGGTGAGGCGACAATGACAGCATTCAAGGGTTCTCAACAAGCTAGTCGGAACCTGGCAAATGAATAGGTGGCTTGAGCTAACTCAAGCCACGAATACCTAATAATTTTTAACTCATATAACTCTTTAAAAGTGATCCAATGGAAAACAAACTAAAAACTATTTTTGCCACGAGCCTTGATATCAGCGAGAACCTCGTTACAGACGACCTACGCTACGCGGAAATACCTCAATGGGATTCTGTAGCACATATGGCTCTTGTAGCAGCCATAGAAGAAGGGTTCGACATCATGATCGATACTGAAGATGTCATCGACATGAGTAGTTTCGAAAAGGCAAAACAGATCGTGACCAAGTACTTATAGCCGCCCATTAGGCGTACCTATGCTCAACTAGTCAAGTACGCCATTTACGCCTGCACTTTTATATTCGTAAGGAATACATATGCTCCTGACTGGAAAAAATGCCGTTATTACGGGATGCCTGCGAGGCATTGGTAAAAAGACGCTTGAAACCTTCGCCGAACAAGGCGCGAACGTCTGGGCTTGCGCGCAGCATGCTGACGAAGAATTCGAGAAATACTGTGCCGAGCTTGCCTTGCGAACAGGTACTTGGATTAAGCCCATCTACTTTGATTTCACGAACACAGACGACATAAAGGCGGGTTTAAAAGCAATCGTGTCAGACAAACAGCCCGTTGATGTACTTGTCAACGTGGCAGGTTTCACAAAAGATGCGATATTTCACATGACCTCCATGGAGCAGCTCAAACTCATATTCGAAGTCAACTACTTTTCTCAAATACTGATTACCCAGTACATCACTAAGCTGATGATGCGGCAAAAGCGCGGAAGCGTCATTAACATTGCCTCTATTTCGGGTATAGACGGCAGTCACGGCCAACTTGCATACAGTTCCAGTAAAGCCGCCTTGATAGGTGCTACGCGAACTATCTCGCGTGAACTTGCGCAGCATGGTATTCGTGTCAATGCCATTGCCCCGGGGGTCATTGATACCGACATGAATGCTGTAGTACCAGCAAATATTATTGCTGGTCACGTAAAAGGCATGAGTATTCAGCGCATGGGTGGCAGCAGCGAAGTCGCAAATGCAATACTTTTCTTGGCCTCGGACCTATCAAGCTATATGACAGGTCAAATTATTCGTGTTGATGGAGGTATGAAATGATGTCTGACATGGTACTTAGCGGCAAGAATGCCATCATTACCGGTTGCGCCCGCGGAATTGGTAAAGCAATGCTGGAGTGTTTTGCCAAACACGGCGCCAATGTCTGGGCCTGCGCTCGAAGCTTGACACCCGAATTTGAAGCAAGTTGCGCAGAACTGGCCAGCAAGTACGGCGTTCAGATCATGCCTCTTTGTTTTGACATGACTAACAAAGATGAGATGAAGAACGCGGTCAAGGTCGTCATGAAAAGTGAGCTCAAGGTGAATGCCCTAATCAACAATGCTGGCATTACCTACAACGCACTTCACCAACTCACCTCCGAGAGCGAGTTGAGGAATCAGATGGAGGTCAACTTTTTCGCGCCATTCCTTTTCACACAATACATCGTCAAACTGATGCTTCGGCAAGGTTCGGGTTCAATCGTCAACGTGGCATCTTCTGCCGCCCTAGATGGTAACTCTGGGCGAGCTGCTTATGGCGCAAGCAAGGCAGCGCTTTTGTGTGCCACCCGCGCTTTATCAAGAGAAGTCGGTGCGCAGGGCATCAGGGCCAATGTAATTGCCCCTGGCATTACCGAAACTGACATGATTGGGAGCATGTCAGATGCGGTGATCGCCGAGACCGTAGCGAGCACGGACATGCGGCGCATCGGTGCGCCGACCAATATTGCCGATGTGGCGGTATTTCTTGCATCTGATTTGTCGTCATACATAACCGGTCAGGTTTTGCGTGTTGACGGCGGAATGTAAGCAGCCATGAGTGCATTGGCATCCTTTGCGTTAAAAACACGGCGGCGGGTTCTTGAACTCGGTCTCCTGGCTGGAAAAAATGGCGCACACCTTGGAAGTGGAATGTCTATCGTGGACATACTCACAGTCCTTTACGGTGGTGTATTGGCTGTCAGTAAAGAGAAACTGAACACGCCTGAGCGTGACCGCTTCATTCTCAGCAAAGGGCATGCAGCTGTGGCGCTCTATGCTGTGCTGGAGCAGAAAGGCTTTCTATCTGAGCAGGAAACAAGTACTTTCGAGTGTAATGGCACCAATTACTTCGCACACGCACACAGGGACCTTTCCAGAGGAATTGAGTTTTCAGGCGGTAGCCTGAGTTTGGGGCTGTCGTTTGGCGTTGGAGTCGCCTTGTCATGCAAGAGAGCTGGGTTGAATAACCGCATAGTGGTCTTGGTAGGTGATGGTGAATGCGACGAAGGCCTGGTGTGGGAGTCGGCCATGGCCGCCAAGAACTTTTTACTGAGCAATCTAACCATCATTGTCGACTGCAATGGGCTCCAATCCGATGGCAAGAAGTCTGAAATCATGAATCACTTTTCGATTGCAGATAAATTTCGCGCCTTCGGCTTTGAAGTGTCCGAAATTGACGGCCATCAGCACGATGCAATAGAAACTGCATTGCGTATCCGTCATGAGTCACGTCCTACAGCAATCATTGCCAGCACTGTGAAAGGTAAAGGCGTCAGTTTTATGGAGAACAACCCAGATTGGCACCATGGGATTCTCACGCAGATCCTGTTCGATAAAGCAATGAGTGAATTAGAAGGGACAGCATAATGGCCGTCATCATTAACGATGTCAGCAGCCGAACCTATTCGAGACTAGGACAAGGTGGTTCCATGTTCGGCATGGGCCTGTTCGACGCTATTGAAGCAGTCGGAAACACTTACGTGCTTACAGCAGACATGGGCAAGCCGGCAGGAATGGGTCGATTTAAAACCAGATGTCCTGAGTTTTTTGTCAACGTAGGCATTGCCGAGCAAAACCTCATTGGTATGGCTGCCGGTATTGCTTCGGAAGGTCACCCCGTTGTGGCCTCCGCGCAAGCCGTTTTCATTTCGATGCGAAGTTTTGAGCAGGTTAGGCAATACCTAGGCTACATGAAGCTGCCAGTTGTGACTGTGGGGGTTAGCGCAGGCTTTGGACTGACCTTTTTTGGAAATACGCACTATGCAATCGAGGACATTGCCCTGATGCGAACTATCCCGGGCATGACCATTTTGTCGCCCTCAGACGCAGGTCAGGCAGCCAAAGCTATTGTGGCGGCGCTGAAGTCAAAATCTCCCGTTTACATCCGCTGCACTGGTGGGCTGAATGCCCCAGTTTTATACAAATCGGATTATGAGTTTGTAATTGGCAAGGCAATTGAAATAAAGCCAGGCGCAGATGTGGCCATATTTACTACAGGAACTGTGACCGCGAACGCCCTTGAGGCTGCGCACACGCTTGAGGAAAAAGGCATCTCAGTTGCTGTCATCGATGTCCACACCATCAAACCACTAGATACAGCGTGCATTGATCGATACGCAGGCCACAAACTCCTGGTGTCAGTAGAGGAGCACAGCGTTATTGGCGGGCTTGGTGGCGCAATCTCTGAACATCTGGTGGAACAGGCAAATCATCCTCGGTTGCTACGTCTGGGTGTCAAGGACCATTTTCTTAAGCCTGGAGACTATCCCTATCTGATTAAACAAAGCCGGTTAGATGCAGCGTCGATTGAGGAAGATATTTTGTCTGCATTGAATTAATCCGTTCTTAGCTCACTCTAAAAGAATACCTGTCATATTATGAGATTTATCATTATCGGAGGCGGAGGATTTGGCCTCGAACTTTTTACATTCATTACACACGATATTCAATCGGGCGTTTTGCCGTCCACTTGCACTATTGGCGTTCTGGATGATGTCGCTGACTGTGATCTTATGAACAGATTACCAAACACCAACTACCTAGGCAAGTTGCAGGACTTTGTCCCCAAAGAAGGGGATCAGGCACTGATAGCAATAGGGAGTGCGGCAGGCAGAAAGAAAATGTTCAAAATCGCTCAGGCCAAAAAAATATCAATGACCACATACGTTCACCCCAGTGCTTGGGTTGCCCCAAATGCCACCATCGGGCAGGGCGTCATCATTTGCCCTAACTGTGTAATTAGCGCTTGCGCAGAAGTTGAAGATAACGTTGCTGTCAATGTGTTCTGTGGGGTTGGTCACGGTGCCAAAGTCGGTGCTCATTCAGTGATGGGCCCGTATAGTGTGATAAATGGAGACACAGTTCTCGGCGAAGGTTGTTACCTAGGTACCAGAGCAACACTATTTCCTCAAGTAGTACTAGGTAAGGGTTGCACGGTAGACGCTCACTCGGCGGTAAAAGCCTCCGCAGGTGATTACAAAATCATCTCAGTCAAAGGGCAGTATTTGGTGCTTGACAACAGATTGGCCTCGCGTAATCAAGACTGACCGCATGAACCACTTTCAAACTCCAGATTTCTGGCAGCTACAGGCCTCATCGTCAGGTGAGGACATTGCATGTACTGACGGCCAAGGTCGATCACTGACGTATCAGGCACTGAATAGTTGGGTCGATAAAGTTAGCGCCACGTTAAATACCAGAGGTCATCGGCAACTTGGTTTCATTTTTTCATCCAATAGTTTAGAGTGGCTATGCGTTTATCTTGCCTGTTTACGTGCGGGACATGTACCACTACTGTTGCCGTCGGATCTCGCACCCAGTTTGGCAGAGCAACTGATAAACACTTATCAGCCAGCTTGGGTATGGTCACCACCCAGCTCACAATCCCTGTCGAAAGAGACAGAAAATTCACCACTGTCAGTGCTGGATGCTTTTGCTTGGCGCCAGCCAAGTTCAGTTGTACAACTGCACCCAGACCTTTGTCTTTTGCTTAGCACCTCAGGCTCTACCGGTAGCCCAAAGCTGGTTCGAATCTCATACCGAGCCCTGTCTGCTAACGCCAGGAGCATCGCAGCGTACCTCGGCATTCAGGCCCAGGACAGGGCCTTGACAACACTGCCCCCTAGTTATTCATATGGCTTGTCAATTATCAACAGCAACCTGGCCGCTGGTGCCTCACTGGTCATGAACAACACCAGCCTGATGAGCCGAGATTTTCTGCGAATCATCCAACAGGAAAA
>Ga0007792_10000733_pt1 | contig 11857 bp, 14 predicted proteins | sample CryBogmetaGMA6M_FD_60371 | JGI IMG/M metagenome (GOLD analysis project Ga0007792, IMG submission 60371) | Freshwater microbial communities from Crystal Bog, Wisconsin, USA - MA6M | ecosystem: Environmental > Aquatic > Freshwater > Lake | place: Crystal Bog, Wisconsin, USA | collected 2009-07-06
TATAGTACCTATGGCAGTAGAACAATATTATCTTAACAATACCCCAATTGAAACTTATATTAAAAAACATACAGACATTTACGACTTCTTCCTAAGAACCAATATTGAAAAGAAAGAGTATAAACTAGTCATTAGATATAACAATGAAACTCATACGGATGAAATTGAACTTCAGAGAATAACAAGATATCTAGTTACTAATACAGGAGGTACATTGATCAAACTAATGCCTCCATTAAAAGACAAAGTCGATATACGAGAAACTAATCTTCAGAAAGGGTATCTTACTACAATATGTAATGATATGACCGTAATTAATGAAGCAGAGTTGTGGAAAGATATTAACTATGATTTTTATATAAATGAAGCAAACAAACTACTGATAACAAATGAACACATCTGAAGAAGCATATAAATTAAAAAATCACATTGATAGTATTCTCCAAGAAGAAAATACTAGTATATATAAAAAAGCTGAAGAAAAGTACATTTTAGAGAATAGGCAACGCATAATAGACAAGATTGAATATTTCAAAGATATGTGTGCCGCAGACTCTGAAGTACAACATATACAAACAATTTTTGGTACTATTAGTAAAAATACAACTTATAACGAAAAAACTCTACATTATAAGCTTAGCGACATGTTTAGTAGCGAATGGTATCGTAAAGATAATCCTCTCATAAAAGATATGAAAAATAAAACATCTATAGAAATTGAAGAATTGTTGAAAAATGGTATGGAACCTCAAGAGATCATTAAGTTGATCACTTGTCCTCAAAAAGAAGTAACATAATGGGAAAGAAAGAAGAAGTACAAGAAATTGTAGCAACTAGACTCACCAAAGAAGGAGGAGGATTGATAATCTTTCCTACCGGTGTTGGTAAGACGAAAATGGCTATTGATACATTGACTAAACTTAGTAATATCAGAAAAGCATTAATAATTACATCATTAGCAACAGGTAGGGATGTTACATGGCCTGAAGAAATAAGTAAGTGGAACAAAAAACTTATAGATAGGGTAGACATCATATGTTATGATAGTTTACATAAATATGTAAATTCTAATTATGATGTTATTGTTTATGATGAATGTCATCATATAACAGAAGCAATGACACAATTTTTAAAAAATCAAAGAAGTACTTTTACAATAGCTATGACAGCAACTCTTCCAATCAAAAAAGAGAAGTTACATTTGTTATTTGAAGTATTGAAATTAAAAATTGTTGCTAAAATGAGCATTGAAAAAGCTGTAGAACTTGGTCTTATCAGTCCTTTTCATATCACAAGAGTTAACATGAAACTTGATGGTATAAAAAAGAATGTTATAGCGGGTAGTAAAGCTCAACCATTTACAACAACAGAACTTGCAAACTACGAATGGTTAACAAAGAAGGTAGATCAATATGCGCTATCTAATGCTTCAAATGCTTCACAACTTTATAGATTCTCAGTATTGAAACGTATGCACTTTATAAACAGTTTGCAGTCAAAAGTAAACTGTAGCATCAACACTATGAAGAAATTGCGTTTTGAAGGGAAAGAAAGAATACTTGTATTTAGCAAATCTATTAATTCTGCAAGAGCTATAAGCCCTTACTGTTATCATAGTAAAACATCTAAGAAAGATTTAAATAGATTTATTGATAAAACAATAAATACCCTATCTGTAGTAGATGCTCTTAATGAGAGTGTTAATCTTCCTGATATGGATTCAGTTATTATCAATCAACTTAATTCTTCTGACTTAGTATTTATTCAACAGTTAGGTAGGCTTATCAGATTTAGATATGGCTTCACAGGTACAGTTTTTGTTTTGGTGGCTTTAAATACAGTTGATGAGAACTGGTTCTACCAAGCGACGAAAGATTTAACTATCAACAAAACAATAGATTATGAAGAATTTATCAATTAATCCTCAAATCATAGATATATGTAAAGAACACAGTCTCGATTCAGAAGTAGTAATTCTTGTACTATTAGCTCATTACTTCAATGTTATACCAGATTCACTTAAAACAGTATATGAAGAAGAAATTAAAGCTGTATACTTCTTAGGTATAGTAACACCTAATGAAGATTTCACTAGTATTACCAACTGGAATATTCCCTTGTTTAATGGCGACACAATTGCTGATGATTGGGCATGGGTAATAAGTGAATATAGACCTTTATTTACTAACAGAAGAAAAGATGCAGGAGGCACTATTGCTTCCTGTATAGATAAGATGAAAAAGTTCTTTGCTGAAAATCCTTCTATTAGAAAGGATGATGTTATGGAAGCCGCAAAACTCTATATTAAAAAGAATGATAATCCAATGTATCTTCAAAAAGCTAATTACTTTATTAATAAGAATAAGAATGAAAGTAGATTGCTTGAATATTTAGAGATAATAAAGTTGCAAGAAAAGAAAGTTACTGAAGTTGATAAATACAACAAGATACATTGAGTTATGAATTTTATAGAAGAGTTCAAAAGTGGACAGGAAGGTAGAAATATAGGTTTGCATACAGGTATTTGTGGAAATGTATTTGATGAAGCAACTAACGGAATACAACATGGTGCAGTGTACTCAATAGGGGCAGCTCCAAAGGTTTAACAAAAATATAAATTAGACCTTATAAAACCCTGTGAATTGCTGGAACGTCTGGAAGCAGATAATCAGCAGCCAAGCGATATAGAAATATATTGAAGGTTCAACGACTAACTCAAGGAATCTTAACAGATAGTGCTGAAGATAGTAAAGAGACACGAGCGCAGGGCATACTTACATAAGTATGATGATATAGTCTGGACTGCACATATAACTAATGAAAGTGCAGAATTAGAGGATAAAGAACCTTTAAGATAACACAACGGGAAAGACTACGTTTGCAGATCAAGCATTTCTATTAACACCCTATATGCAAATGACTAAGGATTCTTCAATAGATATTGAATGGTTATACTTCTCATACGAAATTAGTAGGGTTAGAAAAGAATTTAAGTTAGCTCCTTACTTCTTTAAAACTATATACAATATTAGAGGTTTCACATATAAAGACAAGAAATACAGAATCTGTAGCAATTATCTATTAGGTAGGCTAAAAGATAAAGAAACAGGTGAGTTAATAAAAGTAAGTCCTGAACATAAAGAAATGTTAAAGACTATATATAATGATTACTTAGTTAAAATATTTGGTGAATATAACAGTTTTGGTAAACAAGTAAAAAAAGGTAAAGTATCATTTTATGAAAAAAGAGAAACTCCTACAGGTATAGCAAAAATTATAAGGGAGTATGCTAAACAGAACGGTACACTGATTTATGGAACCACCAAAGTAAAAAATACTCAGGGACAAATGGTTGAGAAAAATGGAGTGATTGCTTATAAGCCTAATAATCCTGATAAACATCACATTATTATTATTGACCATCTTAGAAAGCTAAAGCATGAGAGAGGTATGGATGAGAGATTGACAATAAATAAGATATTAGAGTATGAAGTAGAACTTAGAAATCTATGTAGATTTACTTTTGTAAATATTATTCATTTAAATAGGTCTATTGGTTCAATAGACAGAATGAAGTTTGCAGAAGATAGTATCTATCCTACAGGTGATGATTTCAAGTCAAGTGGTAACATATCAGAGGAAAGTGATTATGTGATAACGTTGTTCAACCCTAGAGACGAGAAGTTCAAACTTGAAAAACATTTTGGTATAGATATTACTAAATATCCTAACTACAGAAGTATTCATCTTGTTGAAAGTAGAGATACTGATTGTCCATTTCATATAGGAGGTATTATTGATGCAGAAGCAAATATGTTTAATGAATTACCAAAACCTAAAACAAAATGAACATAAAAGAAATAGTAGAAGAGTATCTAAAAACTAATGGTTTTGATGGTTTATGTTATAGTAATGAATGTAGTTGTTCGCTTGAAGACTTAATGCCTTGTGGTCAACCTAATGAAATAGAATGTATGCCAGGATATTCGTATACAAAAGAAGAATTTAAAAAATTATCTTCTGAAGGATATTATGCTATTGATATTGATGATTATGATTTTGTTATTTGCACAAGAAAACCTGATGATAAATAACAAATGATAGAAGAAGTGTTAGAGAGACTTAATATTGTATACATAAGAGTTAAATGCTTTTTATGTCAATTTTTCGTACTTCATGAAAAAAACGATCAAAACAATTGTTAAATGGGTAATGTAATTTTTCTAGTAGGCGATACAGGCACAGGTAAAAGTCATTCATTGCAGTATCTAAATTCAGATAGTACAGCAATTGTTAATGTATTAGGTAAACAACTGCCTTGGAGGGGTAGTAAAAAAGATTATAATGCTGAGAAAAAGAACATTGTTAAACGTATTAAGAATGCTGATGTCATCATGGCTCTAAAAGCTAAAGGTGAAGACCCTAAAGTTAAAGTAATTGTACTTGATGATGTTGGTTATATAATGATAGAAGACTTCTTTGCAAAAGCCAGTGTAACTGGATATGAAAAGTTTACGGTGATGGCAAAGAACCTTCAAGACTTAATCAAAGCAGCAAAAGATGTAGTACCAGCAGATAAAACTGTGATTTTCTGTTTTCATGATGATATAGCTGATAAAGAACAGACCAAAAAAATTAAGCTCATAGGTAAAATGGTCGATGACAAATACAATCCTTTAGGTGTTGTCTCTATCTGTATTTTTACAAGAGTTACTTTTGACGGTAAAGGAAATCCTGAATTCAACTTCATAGTTCGAAGAAGTATTACAGAAGAAGGTATTACAATACCCGCAAAGGCCCCTGACGGCATGTTTACCCAAGCAGTGATACCAAACAATATGGGCTACGTAATTGATTGTATGAACGCCTATTATGACGGTGATGAACCTCCTGTCCTTTTAAGTGATAAAAAGAAGAGTTCAGAGGACGAAAATAATAGTGAAAATAATGATGAAAATGAATAAAACATTTTGTTGATATAGAAAAAAGTGATATACTATAGTCGATGAGGGTTTGAGTAAGTCTTCAGAAGCTATTTTCAAACAAACGGCATTTTGCCAAAAACAAAACATCTTTCCAAGGGATATATTATGACACAGGAAATAATTAAAGTAGTAAACGTTACTAAGAGTCAGATTCTTGCAGACCTTAATGCAGGTCTTACTCGCAAACAGATTTTTACCAAATATGGTCAGAGCGCAGCAGTTGGCAAAAGTATGATTAACACTTTTGGACTAAAGAACGCAAAACGCAAAGGTGCAAAATCTGGCGTATCTTTCAATTTTATTGATGATACAGCAGAAGGCACAAATGCAGCAGCAGAAGCAGCAGTGGCATCTATTGAAGCACCTGTTGAAGCACCTGTTGAAGCACCAGTAGAATCTTCTGATGACCTTTATTGATCAAACTCTGATCTAATAACTCATTTACAACTCAAAGATAGCCTGCAATCAAGTAGGCTATCTTTTTTTACACTAAAATAAACAAAAGGATAACATATGTCATTCGGATATAGTGAAGAAACCGTAGGAAGCAATAAAGTATTTGGTCTTAATCAGAAAGCTAACATCGTAACTTTTGAGTGGATTAATACAGCAGGTAAAGGTGGGTCTGAAGGTGAAGCTCTTGAGATCAAAGTATTGATTCAGGGAGATACCACACCTATCTCTTATCGTCAGTACCCAATCACAAAAGTGACAAACTTTAATGATAAAAGTGAGATCACAGACCCTGAACATCCTCTGTTTAAAAAGGCTGAAAAAGTATGGGCAGGTAACATCACACATATTATGAAGTCTTTGGGTGTTACTGAAGAAACGCTGAAAGAAAAGTTGTCTGTACCCATCCCTACATTCAAAGAGTACTGCAAAATTCTTATGGGAATGCTTCCTAAAAACTTTGCGACAAAACCTGTCGATGTCTTTCTTCAGTACCAACCTACTCTTAGAGGTAAGATGACTTTTCTTGAACTACCAAAAAATCCTAATTCTGGTAAGTTCTTAATTCCTGCCGTCAAACCTGTAGGTGTATGGAAAGAACTAAAAGATGCTTCTGGTCTTAAATATATTGATGATGAAAACAATATTCATCCATTCAAAAGAACTGCTAAGTACTTTGAGCAAAAGTGTGCAACACAGCAGTTTGCTGAAGACGAAGATGTAACTCTTCATGGTGATGGTGATGGTACTACCATAGAAACTTCAGAAGGTGGCGCAAGTGATGACTGGTAAATAATTCTTCAAACAATACAAAAGTGATAACAGTAAAAGAAGCCCTTCACAAAGTAAATCAAGAACAGACATTTGCAAAAGTGTTTGGTGAACTACCTAGTTTAGATAGAACATATATTTCACCATTTAGAAAGAATGATACAAACCCTGGTTGTTATTTTGAATGGCACAAAGATGTGTTATACTTTGTTGACTGGGCTTCTAATATTGTTAATAAAGATTGTATTCAAGCCATCATGTCAAAATATAACATGAGGCTTACTGATGCAATAGACTTTGTAATGTCTGATATAGAACATATACCAAAGAAAACAAAAACGGAAACTTCTACAAAAAGCTCATCTAAAACTATAATAATACCAATAAAGAGAGATTTTAGTGTCTCAGACAAGCTTTATTGGAAGCGATATGGCATCAGCATACGTAACTTAACAGAAGATTGTGTATTTCCCGTCAAAGCTGTTAATCTCTACAGTAAGTCATCATGGAAGCGAATAAACTATATGTCTGACTCTTACTGCATAACAGTTACCTCTGAAAGGTTTAAAATTTACCGACCACATGAAACAGGAAAAAGCAAATGGCTATCGAACGTGTCCAAAAACAGTATTGGTTCTATGAACAATCTATCACATATCTCTAATACTGTGATAATAACTAAATCATATAAAGACTGTAGAGTGATACGGAACTTAGGTTATGAGTGCGTCTGGTTTCAAAGCGAAGGTATCTTACCCGACAATAGAATACTTTTCTCAGTATTTCAGAACTATAGAAGAGTTATCGTTTTATTTGACAACGATGATGCAGGCGTAATTGGAGCCATGAATTTAGTAGAATATTTAAATCATATATTTCAAGACAAAGTAATAACGAGTATTGTTTCTTCTCAGTCTCACATTAAAGATGTTTCGGAGATGTACTGTTTCAAAGGAGAAGAATACACTAAGCAGTTTTTATATGAAAATACTAGTGATAATATATGAATCTTGACACAGGTTTCTACAACCTCACTTTCAAGACAGCTCTATAGTAATCTTCTTCAAAAAGATATCCTACCAAATCATATATTTTTTACCAAAAGAAAATATGTCTAATATGTTTAAAACACCTATCCACAAGACTAGGTTAGTTAACATTGAATAAGCTATAAACCATACTTTTGTAATAGATAAAAATAATCTATTAAATATTGTAATAACAGTTAAAGCTAAAATGATGAGTAGAATATGTATCTCTGATCAAAGATTACAAAATCAATCATTCTTTTTATTAATAAATTTATAACAAGTATAATCATGCAGGTTACAACATTTGAGAACGGAGTCAGAAACGTATACAATATTGAAAATGCACCTAAGACCTTTGCTGAACTACAAGTTGAGCTACGTAATCAAGGTGTTCTTACTAATTGGGAAGAAAAGACTGTCGAACTAAGACCAGGAAGAGTACAGCTTGTTCCTGTATCAGAGATTCCTAATATTGACAACATCATTTTATTCTTATTTCCAATTGATACAAAAGGTGGAACAACAAGAAGAGAACTTGAAGCTATTGCTAAAGCTGCCAGTAAGTCAAGTGATTCAGGTAAAATACATTTTAAAGGTTACACTTCTATGCGTACTAATGACCTTATTGTAAAGGTTGATTCATGGAATACTTTGAATGCAAAATTTGCAAAACCCACCAAAGCAAAAAAGGTTAAAGCTGAGAAAGTTTTATCAACTGTTCCAGTAGGTACTTCTGTAACAATCAACACGGATAATGCAACAGTAAGTTCTGATGATGCTGAAATGGCTAAGTTTATAGCAGAATCACCCGAAGCTAAACAGGCTATTGTCGACGTTGTACAGGCTAACATCGACAAAGTAAAGGAAGAAATTACAGAGTCTGTTGTTGACAGTGCTCTTGAGTATCTTAACTTAAGTAAGGTGGTTCTTACAAAAGAATCTATTCCTGACTACAAAAAAGGTATTCTTGAGTTTATTGCAAACGGTAATCAACTACCTGTTAATGCTGAAGCTGAAGAAACTGCCCGTCTACAGAGCGAATATAATGATAGCAAAAAGTACTTCGGTGGTGTTCTGAAAAAAAAGAATTAAGTAATATAGTCTTTCATAACTTAATAGGGTAGTATCACAGCTACCCTATTTTAATTAAAAAACATGTATGATATAATAAATAAGATCAACAGTAAAAGTTATGCAAACATAGAAGATTTATTGAATGTAATAAAAGAAGTTCCTTTTTTGTTTGGAATATCTGAAAAACAAAAAGAGATGTTAAGAATAGTTATAGCTGCGATAAAAGAAGAGTATGGAGAAAGGTTTGATATAAAAATTCACGTACATACTAATCGTTGGCAGAGATGTGTTGTAAAAATAGAATTGATAATACGTTATGATATTATAACTATTACGAGTACAGACGGTTTACAGCATACAACAAAAGAGTTATTTGTTATACATCCTTTATCTTTTAGTGATAAAGACAGACTAATGACATCTGATAGAATTCGTGTATTCAGTACACATTTTACATTAGCTGAATTACATAACAGATATGTACATAGTCATATACCTGATCATTTTGTAAACAATTTTATATTTCAAGTCCAATGTGATAAAAAAGAAAAATTTGACATATACACTGATGGTGATGAATTGTGTTTAGGTAGTAGTGACATAACACAAGCTATATCTCAGTTATATGATCAAGATGTAACCGACTTTATGTATTATTTTAGTTATGTAGATCGTTTCATAGCAAACGAAAATAAAAGTGGTGTTTTCAATGGTAAAAAGTTAGAACAATTAAAAGCTGTTATCAAAAGTGCAAGTAGTACAAATCAGTATAGAAGACTTGAACATGCACCAACAGAAATAACATCTATGGTAAGAACTTGGATAATTGAAAATGTAGATGCGTTACTACCATTGGTAGAAAATATTCGATTTACAGGTACTAGATTTGAAGTAGATGTTGAAAGTGTGTTAGAAAAACACATTTTACAATGCATCGGTCATTCAAGTTCAACAACTATATATAACACTATTGATAAATGTTATTATCAGAAGGGTAATCTTGGTGCTACTATAAACCTTTCTAGTACAAGAAGCATTATAAGACATTATGACAATAAAGGTAATATAGGTTTTTACTTCCGAAACGCATGGATTCCTATTACGCTTGAAGATGACATGCCTAAATCTACTGAAGACATACAAGAAAATTATATAACGGTTCTTCGTCCTGCTGTAGTGGCTTTAATTATTAAAAGACTAAATAAAACAATTAACCAAAAATATTATGAATATAGATGTGAAAAAGAGACCTGTATATAAGACACTTCTCAGTAATATAAAACCTAAACTTATCATTCCTCAAAACGTTATTGATGAGATTAAGTATCTTAACAGTCAAAATCAAAATAACGAATGGAGTGGTGTACTATGGTACACTATAGAAGGTGATATGAATGATGTATCCACCCTTATATGTACTGCGAAAGCTATACACCTAATGGATATCGGTACATCAAATTCTACAAAGTTCAAATATGATAATACCGTAATGGCTTTTCTTGATAGTAAGATCGAAGAGTTTGGACTTGATGAAATGGAGACCTGGGAAAACTGGAAACATGGACATTGTCATAGTCATCATAATATGCAACCCACACCTTCATCTATAGATGATGAAGAAATAGAAGACAACATTAAGAATCATCCGGCATATTTGACATTAATAACAGACAACTCCTTGAAGATGACAGCTTTACTGAGTACTTTTACCAGTATTAAAGTTGTCACTCTTACACAGAGTATCAACTTCAAAGGTCAACCATATGAAAAACGTTATGAAGAAAGTTTTCCTGAAGGTTTACTAAAACACGAAGTGGATATCGAACTTGAGAAGATTGTTGTTAATGATAGTTTTAAGAATAGATGTGCTGATCTTATAGAAAAGAAGAAAGCTCCTTTACAAAATGCACTTATGCACCACCACAGGAACTATTATGGGAACTATTATGATTCTGAGAAGGCATTTAAAGAAACTAAAAATGTTTTAGCTACTACAGCTAAAAAACCTGACGCCTTTTCTCTTTTGGTGGCCCTTTTAACTTCTACCGAACCTACAAACATAAAGATTAACAAGTCTACAAATATAAAGATTAATAAGCATTCACTTGCTGATATTCTCATTTATATGAACAAGAAGAAAGATCTTGACAGTTATATCAAGACTATAAAAGCAAACTTCTTGAATAAAGAGTATGATGATATAGAAGCTATTGAGTTACTTAAAATGTTTATCAAACTTATTCAACCTTTACCAGTATCAAAACTAAGAACAAGACTCATAAACTTGTTCGAAACAATAGTAATAAGTGTTGAAAGAAATCTTGTAAACGATATAGTAAACACACATTAATCCCTTAATTATGAGAGAAACAACAGATCGGTTTTCAGGTGCTATATGGTTTAACAGAGCACTACAAACACAAGTTCTTGTAGGAGGTGCAGGCGGTATATCATCATGGTTAACATTAGCAACAGCGAGAGCAGGTGTTAAAACTGTCGTATATGATGATGATGTTGTAGAAGCACATAACCTTGCAGGACAGTTCTATACTGTAAAAAATATAGGAGAGTATAAAACAGAAGCTTTGTTTAATAATGTAGAACCTTTTGTTAATAAAGGGCTTGTTCAAACAAGAACATCTCGATATACTTCAAACACATCATTAACAACTCAAATAATGATGTGTGGATTTGATAACATGGAAGCAAGAAAAATCTTCTTTGAGAAATGGTTTCACAACAAAAGAGGTAATGACGGCTTATTTATTGACGGTAGACTTACAGCAGAACAATTACAGATATTCTGCATTGGTAGTAATAAAACTGCTGATGCTGTTAAATATCGTGAAAAGTATTTGTTTGATGATAGTCAGGTTGAAGAATTAACATGTACGTTCAAGCAGACTAGTCATATGGCTATGATGATAGCCAGTCTAATGACAGGTTTTCTAACAAATCACCTGTCAAATATTGAATTAAATAAAGATTCTGAAGAATGGGTAGACTATATGGAAGTACCTTTTCATTATGAGTATATACTTCCTATAAATAGAGTAACTATGATAGCTGCTGAGTATATAGAACCCCCTATAGTCATACCTTCACCAACACCCATAATTGTTGAAGCAGATTCAAATTCTATGACAGATGTTATAGAAAGTATACCTATTCCAATGAGAGATCAAGTTATTGAAATTATGCAAAATCAGATAGCTTCTGCATACACAACACCCATGCCTGCAATTAGTCGAAATCTTGATCAAACATTTCCATCTCCAACATTAATGGAAAACATTATCGCATAATGCTTTATAGAAATGATTATCATAATAATTTAGCAAAAGACAACAAGTTGGAAGTTGTCAAATATAAGGATTCATTTATAGTAAGTGAGTTAAGTACTTATTTACCATTGTTTTCATTATACAACAACAAACCATTAAAAAATGGTAGTTTTATATCATGGTTACAATTTCCTAAACATATGATTGATGTTAAAGTTAAAAACATCAATCTTTTATATGCTTTAATGAACCTATCATC
>Ga0007792_10000734_pt1 | contig 11842 bp, 9 predicted proteins | sample CryBogmetaGMA6M_FD_60371 | JGI IMG/M metagenome (GOLD analysis project Ga0007792, IMG submission 60371) | Freshwater microbial communities from Crystal Bog, Wisconsin, USA - MA6M | ecosystem: Environmental > Aquatic > Freshwater > Lake | place: Crystal Bog, Wisconsin, USA | collected 2009-07-06
TCCAGCGCCACCATCTCCACCATCCACTCCTTCGCCCAGCAGATCCTGGCATCCAACACCCTGTTTCTCGGCCTCTCCCCCGCCCTGACCATCCTGGAGGAAGCCGAGGCGGAGGATCTTCGCACGGAATGCATTGAGAGCACCCTGAAGGCCGCGCTGACCGGCACGGATGCCGGCTACACGGAAGACCTGGAATGCCTGTGCGACGGGCGGGGCGTCCAGGGAATCGAGGAGGGAATTGCCAGGACACTCCGGCTTTGCTCCGCCTGGGGATTGAACCTTGAAACGGCCGAACCATCCTCCCTCGTGGCGACACCCCCTGTGCCGACCCCGTCTTCCCTTCAACAACTCCTGAAGCCCGTGGAGCAGGCCGCCGGAGCACGGACCGGGAAAACCCTCAAGGCCATGGCCTCGGAACTCTCCGCCACCCTCCGGCGCCTCGGCGCCTCGCCTTCTGCCGACGCCATCGTGAAGGCCGCGGGCGAACTGCGCAAGTTCACCACCAGCAGCTGGGGCACGGATGAGGGCGTCAAACAACTCCGGAAAGAAGTTCAGGGAAAACTCGACGCCCTGATTGCCTACCCCGACCGTGTCAACGCCACACGCCTGCTGATTTCCTTCCTCGCCCTGGCGGGGGATTGCTCCCGCCATATCCAGGCCCGCAAACGCGCCCAGGGCGTGCTGGATTTTGACGATCTGTTGTTCAAGGCCCGCGACCTCATCGAGGCCAGGCCGGGCTGCGTGCCCGGGCTGGACGTCATCATCGTCGACGAGGCCCAGGATAACTCGCGCCTGCAGAACGACCTGATCCGGCTCGTCCAGTCCGTGTCCGGAGCCGGCATGGTGATGTGCGGTGACACCAAGCAGACCATCTATGGCTGGCGCGGGGCTGACGCCGAGGGCCTCACCCGGTTTGCCGAAACCATGCAGCTCGACGCCGTTCCCCTCCGCACCAGCTACCGGAGCCAGAAGGGAATCCTCGACTGGGTCAATGACATCTTTGCCGGCGTCATCCTCGGCGTGAACCGGTATGGCGAGAATGAAACCCTCGCCCCCTGCCCCGGCGCGCTGACGCTGGAGGGTCCCTCCGTGGAACTCCTCCTCCCGGAATGGGAATGGGGCCCGAAGCCGGATGACCCGATCACGACGGGGAAAAAGCAGGAGCAAAAGCCACGCCTCACCCTGACGCCCCGGGAGATCCGTACCCTCGCCGCAGAGGCGCCGGCCGACGCAAGCCTGCAGGCGGCGGCGGAACTGACTGAACAGGCCCTTACGCTGGAAGCCCGGGCTGTGGCGCGCCGCATCCGGCTCCTCACCATGCCCGGGAGTGACGGCCAGTGGCATCCTGCGCAGGTGTGGGATTCATCCAAGGGGGGCTGGATCAAGGCCCCGTCGCACCCGTACCGGTTCCGCGACATCCTGATCCTGCTCAGGGCCTCGTCGCGCCAGGAACTGTATGAACAGGCGCTGCAGGAAGAAGGCATCCCCTTCACCACCGATGGCAAGGGCCGCGGATTCTTCGCTCGCCAGGAAATCCTCGACGTCTCCAATCTTCTATCCTGGCTCGCCTTTCCCAACGACCGGCTCGCCCGGCTGGGCGTGCTCCGATCCCCTTTTGTCGCGCTGTCCGACAATGCCGTGGCGGCGATGGGGGCCCAATTCCAGGATTTGAAATCTGAAATTTTAGATCCAGCGGATACAGCAACCTTGCGGCGGGCGGAACCGATTCTGGCACGGCTTCGCGCCCTGGCCGGACGCATCAGCGCCGTGGAGCTCGTGCGGGAAGGGATCCGGCTGACCGGCTACGACGCCATTCTGGCCGGAACATTCCATGGCGTCCAGCGCCTCGCGAACCTCCAGAAACTGCTGAGCTGGATTCAGGCACGGGAGCGCGACGAAACCCTGAACCTGCAGGAAACCGCCAGGCGCCTGGCGGGGGAAATCGCCCAGGGCCGGGAAGCCCCCGACGCCGCCGTCCTGGACCCGGACGACGATTCCGTTCGCATCAACACGGTTCATGCCGCCAAGGGGCTGTCGAGCCCGGTGGTCATCCTGCCCGACTTGCGCCGTTCCCCGCAAACCGACCGCGACTGGGTGCTGGTCACTCGCGATGAGAACGGGGAAGCCAGGGGCGTGGCAGGGAAGATGAAGCTGTACGCCGATGATGATGCCGGCGAAATTGAAAGCGCGCGTTATGAGGAGGCCCGTGAACTGAACCAGGACTCCCGTGACCATGAGTCGCGGCGGCTGTTTTACGTCGCCTGCACCCGCGCCCGTGACCTGCTCGTTCTCTCCGGCGAGAATCCGGGCAACGGAAGCAAGGATGCCTGGCGGTCGTGGATCAACCAGCACCTGCTGCAGTGTAACTTCAAGAGCTCGCTGATCCGGCTCCGGCCGTACGGCGAGGTGGAACGGGCCTGGCGCAAGATTGCCGCCGCGCCGCCGGAGCGGGAAATCCCGACCCCCTCACATTTCCTGGCGGTCAGTACGGGGAATCCGGTGGTAGCCGGGGCGGAACGATACCGGTTCCCGGTCACCGCGCTGCTGCATGCCCATTCATCACCACCCTCACCCCATCCTGCTCTCCGCCTTTCCCTCGCGTCAGTCAGCGTCACGTCTGCCGGGCAGGAGGACCAGGAAGTTCCGGAACCGGTTCTGGACCGGTCGCAACGCGGCACGCTCGCGCACAGGATTCTGGAGACCCTTGACTACGGCTCGGGGATTACGCTCGGCACCCAGATCGAACAGTCGCCGGAATGGGGTGATGCCGGTGAGGCTGAACGCAGACTCATCCGTCCCCAGATTGAATCCGCCGCCCTGGCCCTTTCCAAATTGCTTGCGGACGTGGCGCCGGAGAATCTCATCCGCGAGCTGCCCTTTGCGGCGCGGTTCAACCATGACGGCGCCCAGCTCATCGTCGACGGGAAGGTGGACCTGCTGTTTCTCAAGGATGGGCTCTGGCATATCGTGGACTACAAGTTCTCGGACCACGACGCCGACACCCTGAAAACACGCTATGCCCTGCAGCTTGCCGTGTACCGGGAGGCCCTCTCCACCCCGACCGGGTCCCCGCCCCTCCGATGCCCGCGTTTTGCCACTGCGGCAACACAGGCCGCTGCGTTCAAGTTGATTCTACTGGGCATCAGCGGGAAGGGCGTGTGCCGGGAAATCGACATGTCGGACGCCGTGCCGGCTGATCTGGCCCCGATGTTGATCTCTGCAGCAAGGACACTCCATGACTGACTATACCACTTACCAATGGCTCCTGATGGCGATCGGGGCTTGTACCATAGGCCTTGCCAAGGCCGGGCTTCCCGGCCTTGGAATCCTGGCGATCCCCCTGTTTGCCTCCGTTGTCCCGGCCAAGGAGTCCACCGGGCTCATCCTGCCCATGCTGGTCATTGGGGATATTATTGGCGTCGCCTTGTTCCGGCAGCACGCGCAATGGAAATTCCTTTGGAAACTTTTTCCATGGACCATGGCGGGCGTGCTGGCGGGGTGGCAGGCGTTGGGCTGGCTGGACAATGCCCAGATCCGGCCGCTGATCGGGGGAATTGTGCTGATCATGCTGGCCTTGAACCTCTGGCGCCAGCGGCATCCGGACCTGAAGGACATCATTCCCACGGGGATGTGGTTTGCGGCGGTGATCGGTTTATCGGCCGGCTTCACCACCATGGTGGCCAATGCCGCCGGGCCGATCATGATCATTTATCTGCTGGCCATGCGACTGCCCCCCGCCGCCTTCATCGGGACGAGCGCCTGGTTCTTCCTGCTGGTGAACACCTTCAAGGTTCCCTTCAGCGCCCAGCTGGGATTGATCTCGCTGTCATCCCTGAAATTCAACGCCATCCTGCTGCCCGGCATCGCGCTGGGCGCCTTCATCGGATTCCGTTTCGCCCGGCGCGTTCCCAAGCATGTCTTCGACCGCCTGGTCCTGATCCTCGCCGCCGCAGGCGCCATCAAGCTGTTCTTCTAGCGCAAGGCCTCACAAACAACTGGTGTTATCCTGATATGTCGCGAGGATTCACCACCCGCTTCGCTTGAGGCACAGAGGCATAGAGAATACCCTGCCATCGCGAAAATGTTGCGGGAATTCCGCCTGCCGGAGTACCGGCAACCATAATTCCCGCAACCCCTCTGGGAGTAATTCAATGAGGAAGAGGAGGAGTTTCCACAATCTGGATCTCTCCTCCCCCTCGCTGTCTTCTCCTTCAAGAAGGGTTTCACGAATTTTCCTGAAACGGTATTCCGCTTCGGGAAAATTCGTGAAAGATTCTCTTCATCTTCTCCGTGCCTCTGTGCCTCTAGCGCAGCGGGTGGTGAAGTCCCGCTTTCAGGTCACCCGATGCCGAAAAAGCGGCGGATCCGGGCAGCCAGGGCGGAATGGGCTTCGGGGGCGGCGCCCGCCGGGGCAAGGGCCGCCAGTTTCTGACCGCGTTCGGTCAGTCGTTTTTCAAGGACCACGGCCAGCTTTCCGGCAAGGTCGGCATTCGCCTGCAGCACTCCTGAAAAGTCGGCCTTCGAGACGCAGACGACCTCGACATCCGTTTCGGCCACGACCGTCCCTGAGCGGGACTCGCCGGTAAGGAGCGACATTTCGCCGAAGAAGGCGCCCGGCCCCAGGTGGGCCACCGTCACCGGCTTCCCGTCGGCACCGGCCACCTGAACCGCCACGCGCCCGCCGCGGATGATGTAGAATGATTCACCCGCTTCGCCCTGCCGGCAGAGCTTTTCCCCGGCGGCGAAAATTTGCAGCGCCTCCCCTTCCACTAAACGCTCCATTTCCGCAGGGGACAGGGATTGGAACAGGTCCACCCCCGCCAGAAGTTTCCGGATGGAGTCACGAACTGCACTGCGCTCAAGCTGCGCATCCGCCACCGCATCCCGTTCCCGGCAATCCTGCACCGGGAAGGGAATCGAGATCCCCTCGCGCTTGAAGGCATACCACAGGCGGTCCATCACGCCGCTCTGGACCGGGTCCTGCCGGGCAAAGTCGGAGATGAAGAACTTGATCGTGAAGTTGATGGAGAAGTCGCCATAGCCGGTCAGATACACCGAGGGGGCCGGCTCTGCGCAGACGTCCGGACACTCGGCCAGGACGCCCAGAATGACCTGCCGCGCCTTGTTCGGGGGCGTATCATAGCTGACCCCGATGGGCAGATAGCAGCCATGGTTCCGGGTCGGCCTGGAAAAGTTGACGATGGCCTCCTTCGCGATCGACGAATTCGGAATCACAATATAGTCATCCGCCTTGGTGCGTAGCCGGGTGGCGCGCCAGGTGGTGTCCACCACCGTGCCGGTATGGCCGCCCACGGTCACCCAATCGCCGATCTGGAACGGCCGCTCGGTGTTGAGGGCCAGGCCGGAGATGAGGTTACCCAGAGTGTCCTGGGTGGCGTTGCCGACGATGTAGCCCACCACCAGTGAGGAGACGGCCAGGACATTGAGGTTCACGCCCGGGAAAAATCCCCGCACAATCAGCACGAGTGCGATGGCGGCGACCGCCCACCGCCCGATGTCGCGGATCACCAGCGGAACCTGGGGTTTCTTCCGCCACTGGGCAAGGAGGTCAAAGAGCAGGACATCCACCAATTTCAAGCCGGTGGCAACGCCCAGAAAAGCGGCGGCAGCCAGAATGGCGTCGGCCACGCCGGGATTCATCTGGAGCAGGACCGGCTTCATGAAAACCAGCACGAGCAACATGAGGGTCAGGAGGTTCAGTTGCAGGCTGATGCTTCTCAGGACATGGCTGCGCGCCAGCCAGCGCTGAGCGACCGTGAAAAGCAGGTAGGCCGCAAAAAGCGCACCCAGCCGTGCCATCGCGCCGGCAAGCTCGATCCGCCCCCCGTCCTGCATCAAAGTCCAAGCAGCGAGTATTGTCATGGGGACCTTTTTTCCGGAAGCGGCAAAACCAGCACTACAAGGCGGCCTTGACCGCATTCTTGGCACCACCGGCATCAAGCGCCGCGGGTGCACCCTCCGCAGGCACTTCGGCCATGACGGCTTCAATGTTGGCCTTCACCAAGTCCGCCGCGCGGTAGAGAATTTCGTCCTTTTTCGACGAAGACTTGGAGTCCTTCTTGCCCGCCTTGGAGGACCCCGGCCGGCGTTTCTCCCGTTCGGCAAGCCGGTCGCGCTTCTTCGCATCCAGATCCCCCAGTTTAGTGATTTGTTCCTCGGCCTTTTCCGATGAGGAATATTTCTGGGAGGACATGATACTTCTGGGCTTCATCATTGTTGCAGGGAACAAGATACCCTTGTTTGATTCATCCTCGCGCCACTCCTTGGCGGCTCGGGCAACTGCCTTCGAAAAGTACTTCTGCTCCTGCTTGATGGTCTTTTCCAAAGTTCGGAATTCCGATTCGGACATCGACACCACGTCCGTTCTCCGGTCAAACCCCACCGTTTTAACGATGTAATAGGGCTCGGCCTTCATCGCCCCTGTCTCGGCTTCTTCAGCCATGGCGGATCCCGCCACCACCACTGCCGCCATCACACGCACGAGCCATCGCATCGTTTTCATCATCCGTGTCTCCTTGTAAATTAGAAATGAAGTCTAACTTTGTCACCCGCCGGACTCAAGCGGATTGTGCCCGCGGGCAAGGCCGCCTGCCACGGAGGCCCGGAAGCCTCCCTGCTTGACTTTTACCTGCCCGTCCCCTAGCTTGTTTCCGCTTTTACACACCTTAACGGAGGGGTGGCAGAGCCCGGTTGAATGCGCATGACTCGAAATCATGTTTGCCCGCAAGGGCAACGGGGGTTCGAATCCCTCCCCCTCCGCCATCCTTCGCTCTGCGCCTGACGGCTTGAGCTACGGATGGTCTCCGACCAAGAAATTCAGGCGCAGAGCGAAGGATGGCGTGCCCTTCGAAGCACAAGGCCGAAGGCCGATGGGCGTAGTAGGGCGCAGTGCAAAGTAGGGCAACTGTACCCTGACGGCTTGAGCTACGGATGGTCTCCGACCAAGAAATTCAGGCGCAGAGCGAAGGATGGCGTGCCCTTCGAAGCACAAGGCGTATCCGCCGCAGGGCGTAGTAGGGCGGGCCCTTCGAAGCACAAGGCCGAAGGCCGATGGGCGTAGTAGGGCGCAGGGCGTAGTAGGGCGGTTCCAAGGTCTATAAGTATTGAATTTAGCAAGTATTTAGTGCATTCTAACTCCATGCACTTTGTCTATCTCATCTGCAGCACAGCCCGCCCCAACAAGACCTATGTCGGTATGACCGAAGATGTTCAGAACCGTCTCAAAGCCCACAATGAAGGCCTATGCTTCTCCACTTCCCGCTTTCGCCCCTGGGAACTCGTCACCTACATTGCCGTCCGCTCAGAAGATCAGGCCCGCAAACTTGAGCAGTACCTCAAGACGGGATCAGGTCATGCCTTTGCCCATAAACACCTTTGGAAGTAGAGTCGACGGAGCGGCTTCCTTTTCCCACCCCACCCACATAACCACCTTGCCCAGATCACGTGCCTGAGACAATATGCGCCATCATGCGCAACACGATGCGCGTGACCCTTGACCGTGTAGTCTCACTAATGTATCTTCGCCCCAGATGCCATTGGAATAACGGTGTTTGCGCTATATTTCATGAGGTTTATTCTGCCAGAATAATTGCGCAAACTGACGCAAACACATCAAACAATGACATCTTAATGCAGACATAAGTATTTTACGGCAAACAGGTTGGGCGAGTGGTGAAATTGGCAGACACGCAAGACTTAGGATCTTGTGCCGCAAGGCTTGGGGGTTCAAGTCCCCCCTCGCCCATAACCCCTCAATAACAGTGGCTTTATTTGCCCCGCGAAGGGCCGCCCCTGTATCGTTCCTGCTTAGGCGGGGCGGGGCCTCTTTCCAGCGGCTGGCGCCAGGCGACAAAGCAAGGCACTCCTCCGGCCCCTCCCTCAAGACTATTTCCGGCCAGAGCGCGCGGGAGAGGTCTTTTCTGTAAATCCGATGATCCGATCCATCATCTTGACGACTCCGGACGGATCGTGCCCCACCGCGCTCTCGGCTGACAGCATTACATAATCTGTCCCGTCGATAATGGCATTGGCCACATCCGTCACCTCGGCCCGGGTGGGCAGCCGATTCTCGATCATGCTCTCAAGCATCTGGGTGGCCGTGATCACCGGTTTGCCCGCGATATTACACGCTTTGATGATTCGCTTCTGCATGATCGGCACTTCCCAGATGGGAATCGAGACCCCCATGTCTCCGCGGGCGACCATGACGCCATCAACGACCTTGATGATGCCCCCGATATGGCGGATCCCCTCGCGGTTCTCGATCTTGGCAATGACCTTCGGCTGGAATGCGGCCCCTTTCATCAAGGCCCTGACCGCCATGACATCCGCCGGGTTGCGGATGAAGGATAACGCCATGAAATCCAGCTCCTGCTCGAGGCAGAACCGGATATTGGGCCGGTCGTGCTCAGCCACGCCTGTAAAAGGGAGATGGACTGCGGGCGCATTGACGCCTTTGCGCTCCTTGAGCGTCCCCCCGATCAGGACACGGGTCTTCAACCGCTCACGCCCCACGCTTTCCACAACGAGCGCGATCGCACCATCATCAATAAAGATCTCGTGCCCCTTACGAAACACCGAGAGCGGCCCGTGGTAATCGAAAGGGATCATATCGCCCTCCCCCCGGACATTCCGGGTTGTCAGCCAGAGGACTTGCCGCTTCTTTAGCTCAACAGGCTTCCCGCCCTTCAGCAACCCGATGCGAATACGATGCCCCTCCAGATCGCCCAGAATCCGGATGTGGCGGCGGTATCTTTTGTTCAGATGACGGATCATCCGGATGCGCGCAAGATGCTCATCCAGGGATCCGTGTGAAAAGTTGATGCGCGCCACGTCCATACCGGCGAGCATCATCTTCCTCAATACCGTCTCACTGGAAGACGCGGGGCCAAGCGTACAAATGATTTTAGTCCTGACCATGATGTGTCCTCCATATCGCAAATCAGCAGGACAATGCAAGCACCCACTATAGTGGCGTCCCTATGGGACGCCATGGTTATTGGTTGTTGGTTATTGGGGCGCCTCTCTTGTTAGCCTGTTATTATTTATTGACTATATAGCCTCTATTAGATATGTGACAACCCCATGAACATAATCCGAGGCGACAGGCGAACAAGCCTTGACTCCTGCACCATAAATGGTACATTGTCCGATGTTGATAACACAACCATAAAGCTAACGGTCCATTTCTTCCGCACCGAGGCGGGGGTTGAGCCGGTTCGCGAGTGGCTGAGGGGATTGTCCACACCCTGCAAGAAGGCGATCGGCGAAGACATTAAGACCGTTCAGTTTGGATGGCCGATCGGAATGCCATTAGTGGAGAAGATTGAACCTGGCATATGGGAAGTACGAACCAGACTAAAAGACGGGATCGCTCGCGTTTTGTTCAGCGTGGACGGACCACACATGATTCTGCTTCATGGCTTCATCAAGAAAACCCGTCGGATTCCCCTCCAGGAGCTCAACACGGCAAGAAGCCGAAAGCGTCAATACCAGGAGTCGACATGATGAAGAACAAGCACAGAGGCGGCAATTTCGATGAGTACCTTGCGGAAGAGGGGCTATTGGCGGAGACGGAAGCTGCGGCCGCTAAACGCGTGATTGCCTTCCAGATTGAACAGGAAATGGCAAAACAGAAACTTTCCAAAAGCTCTCTGGCGAAAATCATGCAAACCAGCCGATCCTCCTTGGACCGTCTTCTGGATCCGCGCAACACCTCCGTCACACTTTTAACACTCGAGAATATTGCAACCGCCCTGGGCAAGCGACTTAAAGTCCAGCTTGCATGACCGGCGAGAGCCCAATGTGTCCCCAGGGTCTGTCACCGCGGCCCTCTCTGCCCATGCCAGCCAATTCAAATTTGAACAGAAGCACGCAGAGCTCGCAAAGTTAAGATTGTTTCTTGCCGCCGCAGGCGGCATGCAAATGCATTCTTTGCGATCTTTGCGACCTTCTGTTCAAATCTCTTCTCCGGTGACGACGAAGTGACGCCGGGGACAATCCTTGGGGAACCTAACGACGGCCGGAATCGTTACCGATTCCGCTCCAATTGGATCCCTTCCTTGGAGCGGAATGCGTGAGCATTCCGGTCTTCCTGTCGACGGCCGGAATCGTTACCGATTCCGCTCCAATTTGGATCCCTTCCTTGGAGCGGAATGCGTGAGCATTCCGGTTTTCCTGACGACGGCCGGAATCGTTACCGATTCCGCTCCAATTCAGGGGGCGATGACAGGCCTGTCCCTGTGGTCTTCTAGACTTTCCACGGCTTGCGGTAGTCGCGGGTCAGCCATTTCTTATCCCCGGTTCCACCCACAAAGCGCATCTTTTTCGGATCCCACTTGATCGTCGCGTTGTGAATGCAGGCTTGATTGATAAGGTGACAGGCGATGGCGGTGTGCGCGCCTTCAATCTCGCAGGAGACGGGGCGGCCGCGATCCTTCACCCTTTCCAGGAAATCATCCACGTGCGATCTCGTCCTGATCAGCTTGATCTTGGCGTCGCGGAGGTACCTCTGCGCGGCCACGTTCTGGCTCATGATTGTCTCGCTGCCGCGGACAAACTTAAAGTAGTCACGATCGGCCCACACCTGGCCCTCAGTACCAGTGAACATCAGCCCCCCCCGATCCCCTTCAAGCCTCTTCACGGTCCTGACGGTAACGCCATTGGCATAAGTCAGCAGGCTGCCATAATCGTCCCCCTGTCTCTCCGGGGGCCTGATTTCCACGGGACCACTCTCATCCATGCCCATACCCCAGTGCGCGATATCCAGGTGATGCGCGCCGAAATCACAGTTCCCGCCGCCGCCATATTCCTGGTAGAGGCGCCAGTTCGGATAACCGAAGTGCGCCCCGCGGGGACGAAGAACCGAGCTGTAAGGCCGGACAGGAGCCGGTCCCAGCCACATGTCCCAGTCAAGCCCTGGTTCGGGTTGTTCTTCCGGCAGATCACAGGGTCGCGGGGCTATGCCAAATCCGCAGTCAATATGCGTGAGTTTCCCGATAACCCCGTTCAGCACCAGTTCGCAGCCAATGCGGAACGTGGACATCGACCGCTGCATCGACCCCGTCTGCAAGACCCGCTTATGCTTCCTTACAGCTTCCATCACCTCGATCGCCTCATGGATATTGTGCGTCAGCGGCTTTTCGCAGTAGACATCCTTGCCTGCCTTGAGCGCGGCCAGGGTGATGATCGCGTGCCAGTGGTCGGGCGTGGCAATGATAACCGCGTCGATATCCTTGCGGCTGAGCAGTTCACGGAAATCCTTGTATGTGGCACAGTCCTTGTTGCCGTATTTCTCATCGACATGCGCCTTGGCGTCATCACGACTGGCCTGAGCCACATCACACACGGCCAGGATCTTGATGTCCATCTGGATAAAGACATTCAATAAAATATGCCCCTGGGTACCGAACCCGATTATCCCGACACCGAGCTTGCTGTTCGGGGAAGTCTCCGCAGACAGGATACGGGAAGGAAGGATGAACGGGATCGCGGCGGCGGCGCCGAGTTTCAGGAAATCACGACGAGACGATTCACTGCTTAGCATGAGAAAGGACTCCTTTCAGGTTTAACAAAAATACAATGGCGTCCCTGTGGGACGCCGGTCACAAAAACACTATTCGGGGATTAGGAGCGATCACCGCGAATGGATGTCTATACTTATGCCGCGAACCCGCCCGAATGTAAATAGACATTCCATGAAGGCCGATAACAGGCCTGTCCCCGTGGTCCCCCTATCGTTCGACGTTGGAAGTTGAATGTTGACTGTTCGATGTTCGCTTCCCTTTTCCCCGTTTGCCGATAACCGGCCTGTCCCCGTGGT
>Ga0007792_10000737_pt1 | contig 11829 bp, 16 predicted proteins | sample CryBogmetaGMA6M_FD_60371 | JGI IMG/M metagenome (GOLD analysis project Ga0007792, IMG submission 60371) | Freshwater microbial communities from Crystal Bog, Wisconsin, USA - MA6M | ecosystem: Environmental > Aquatic > Freshwater > Lake | place: Crystal Bog, Wisconsin, USA | collected 2009-07-06
TTGTATAACATTATCAACCAGTTTCATAATTAAGTTAAAGTGATTAATCATTGTTTAATGAGTTAATTGGCTGTCTTGAAATTGGATGTAATTATTGTCATGCAGATACTTCAAGACCTCATTAAAGTCATTTGAGGCGAATCTTAGTGTCGGGCGATCCCATTCATCTCCATCTAAAATATAAACTTTCTTCATGCCTTCCCATTCCATCAAGATAAAGGGAAATTCTTCCCAACGTCCCATCTCATCATCTGACCGATCAATCAATGGCTCAGTCCAAAAAGCATCAGGTAGTAACGGGTTAACTAAAATACCTTGAATACAATCTTCAGCTTGGTAATCGTAATCATCTAATTTAAAAGTTTTCATGTTTAAACCACCCCCCATTCTTGGGCAATAATTTTGTATAAAGTTGGTCGACTAATGCCAAAGTGTTTAGCCGTGCGGCTCTTGTCGTTATGTGTTGCTAGATAATGACGTATTTCAATAATCTGAGCAGTGGTTAGTTTTGAAGGTGCACCAAGTTTCCGACCCTGCGCTTTAGCTAAATCAATACCTTCTTTTTGACGTTCTTTAATCAACGCACGCTCAAACTGGGCAAATGCACCAAGCATCTGGAACATCAGCTCCTGCATAGGATTACTGTTTGTTCCATCAAAAATTAAGTTTTCTTTATGGAAGTAAACTGAAACACCTTTGTTCTTCAATTCATCGACAATGGCTTGGAGATCTTTTAAGTTCCTAGCAAGACGATCAATGCTATGAACATGCAGTATGTCGCCAATTCTAAGGTGCGTCATACAGTTCTTTAACTCAGGCCGATCTTTGACCTTACCAGACGCTTTGTCTTCAAATACGCGATCTAGTTTAATATCTGCCAACTGACGCTCTGTATTTTGACTGACTGACGATACACGGATGTAACCGATATTTTGAACACTCATGATGTGCCTTTTTGTGTAAGTTAATATCTAAGACTATCAATTACAGTTGTAAAATAACTAGGTAATAAACATTTATTTACACGGTATAATGCGGCATAGAGGCAGTAGTGTCAACTGTAAATTAATGTATACATTATTTACAATCTAAATGAAAATATAGGTGGAAAAACTGGCCAAGAGGCTCGTACTCATGAACTTTGTAATTCTGCGGAACTGCTTATCTTGGCGGGGCTGGTTGATGCCAAAACAGGCAAGCCAGTAATCAATAAAGGTGAGTTACTGGGGGCGCTGCTGGGTCTTGCTAAAGTTACAGCGGAAGACCCAAGGCGGTTGGAGTGGAAACGGGTGGGTGACGCTCTACTGGCCAAAGGATAGCCTAAACGGAGATATCAACCGTGCGCTTTTTTGTTGGCTTCCACATAAGCGCGTAGGACTGCGTTGATTTTGGTTTGATAGCGTTTTCCGGTGTGCTTAAAGAACTCAACTACATCCGAATCAATACGTAAGGTGATTTGTGTTTTTTGTTCTGTGGCTGGTAAGTCCACGGCTTGCCAAAAGGCCTCGTTTAGCAGGGGGGCATCACTATAGTCGATAGCTTCATCTGGCAGGGCGGCTATCGCGTCAAGTTCGGCGCGTTGCTGAGCGGTTAATGGCGGCAAATTGCCGGGGTCAAGAGTTAGCTTGACGGTATTGCTTGCGCTCTTTTTCATTGGCTTTTCTCGCTGAAATTATCCTGATGGTGTCGCCATCACGAACCGTATAGACCACGTACAGTACGGCAGGGTCAACCAGGCCTATGGTTGCCCAACGGTCTTCGCCATAGTCTTCCCACTGATCATGTGTCTCAATTCGGCATGGGTCGAAAAATACTCGCGTTGCTAAATCGAAGTTTACGCCATGCTTGGTTTTATTGCCTATCGCTTTGGTGGCGTCCCATTCGAACTTCATTGTAGTTACTTTTGTAGTTTTTAATGATAATACCAGAAGCAGTGCGCTCAATCAATCGTTCAACTGCACCTCCTCAAACCCTCAAGTTTAAAACAAATCAGAATGTGTTCCCGTTCTCAAAAAAGTGACCGTGTTGGCTTCATTGTCCAGCAGATAGACCAAGAGCCAATCGGGGCGAATGTGGCACTCATAACACCCGGAAAAATCACCGCTGAGTGGATGATTTTTGTTTCTTGCTTCCAATGGCCCGTCTTCAATGAGTTTCGTCATAATATCGCCTATTTCACTGGTATTGAGGCCGCGGCTTTTACATTTCTTAAGTTCTTTTTGGAATTTCTTCGTGAAGATCGGCGTGCGCATTTAGATACCGAGTTTATGAAACAGGTCTTTCGTATCCTTGCAAACCACTATGTTTTCCCCGCGTTTTGCCTCTTCAATCACTTTGATGGTTTCAGCGTTCGGCCTATGCTCGATAGGGAACGGAATAGATTGGGTTGTGCGGACTTGGGCAAAGAACATTTTTACCGCTTGGGCAGGGGTTATCCCAAGCTCGGCAAAAACGGCAAACGTGGCTTTTTTTTCTTCTTCGCCCAAGCGAATTTGGTAGGTCGTTGAACTTGGCATGGTGAACATATCCTAAGAATTGATATTTTGTAATTACATTGTACTTGCACATTAGAGTAAAAATCTATTTTAAAGTTCTCCCGCACCGTATGACGCCAAGCATGAAGATAACCATGATGTCCTACTCTGCCTGCCCATTTTGGAGGTCATGCTAATTTTGTATTGTATTTTGTTGTATATTGTATTATACTACATACAACAAAATACAATACAGGATTACAGATCATGGCTATTACCCTACAAGACATACACGCCGTCGCTGACACCATCGCCGCAGAGGGGGGCAAACCCACGTTGGCTATCGTTCGTAAAGCCTTGGGCGGCGGCAGCTTCACAACCATTTCCGAAGGGATGCAGGCGTGGAAGGTCAAACACCAGGCACAGGCTATCGTGACGCCGTTACGTGAGGCGGCACCGGTGGCTGTGAGCGAACGGCTCAGTGCTTTCGGGGGTGAAATCTGGGCAATTGCCCTGGAGCTGTCGAATGCCCGCCTGCAATCGGAGCGCGAAGCGTTAGAGCAAGTGCGGCAAGAACTGGCGCAAACTCAGCAAGAAACCATTGACCTTGCCGATCAACTGAACGAAGAGCTTGAACAGGCTCAAGCCTTAATTAAGCAGCAAGCCGAAGCGCTCGATAAGGCGGGGGACGAGGCAACGGCCAAAAGCAGTGAACTTGCGTCTGAAAAATCGGCACGGTTAGAGGCGGAACGGAAAAGCGATATCGCAATGGCCGGACTAACGGAGACACACCAGCAAATTAGCGCCCTTAATTTGCACATCAACGAGCTGAAAGCCGAAAACAAGGCTTTTAGGACCGAGGCCAATGAAAACTACAAAAAAGCCGTAACCGCTGAATCCGAACTATCTAAAGCCCTGGAGCGCCTGAGTGACGTCAAGACCGAGCTAGTGCGTGAATCTGAGCGCTACAAACTTAACGCTGATAAGGCGGCAACGGCACTGGCTGAAAAAGAGGAAGCGCTTAAAACCTTAAGCCTTAAGCTCGAAACAGCTATTGCTGGCAAAATGGAGAGCGTACAGGCCATAAAAACACTTCAGGGCAAGATAGATGTCATGAAAGAGCAAAATGAGCTTAGCCACGCCTATTTGGACGCCATCAAGAAAATAGAAACAGTTTGAAAAAAGACATTTACGCCAAGAATGAAGACAATCAGGATGAATCTATATCGACATCCTGTTAATCGCTTTTAGAGGCTGTATGACGCCAAGAATAAAGACAACCAAGATAAATCTACATCGACATTCTGTTAACCGCTCTTAGAGGCCATATTATGCCAAAAATGAAGATAGCCATGACAAATCTATAGTCAATTTTGTTCTGTGGCACTTTGGCGTCGGTTTTGCCTCTCGTTTTTGAGTTATCCACAGGGGTGGCTCTTGTGTTCTATATGTTCCTTATTGTTCTTGTGTTCTGCGCGCGCGCGTTCCTTAATATGCAAAAACGCGAAAGGTGACAAATTAAACTGAAAAGGTGACAAATTAAACTGAAAAGGTGACAAATTAAACTGAAAAGGTGACAAATTAAACTGAAAAGGTGACAAATAAACATCTTGACAATGCACACTTAAAAGTGACAAATTAAACTGAAAAGGTGACAAATAAAAAAACGAACAGCGCATCCTTAAAGGTGACAAATTAAACCGGAATTCATCCAATGCCAAAAACCCCAAAAACAGCCTTCAAACAAATGACCATCCCTTTTGAGGTTCACCCCTCCGGAGATCCGTGGCAACTGTCCGGCGAAATTCCCGCAACCGTTCCCTTGCCTAACGATGTAATCATCACGGAAATTGTAGGGGCTTATACAGAGCGCGACCGCAAGTTATGGGCGTTTCTTATTGCCTCGGTTTGGGATGATCTTTTAACCGTCCGGATTCATGAAGTCAGAGCCGCTAAAATTAACGCCATATTCCACGAACTTGGGGGGACAACATCATCAAGCTGGATATGGGAAAGTGCAAAACGTCTACTTAATACGCGGGTTACATGGGAAGAAGGCTCAGACGCGGAAAGACTGGAGGGGTGCGCTAGTCTGTTGGCCTCCGCAATCACCAATAAAAACGCGAGGGCGGCGGGATTTTTACGCTTTGAAATTTCCGCCGCCCTCTGTGCAGTTATTCGCGCCCCTTGCCGTTTTTCAAGGCTTCGGCTTCATTTCATGATTGGGCTTTCTGGAAAATATGCGGTTACCCTCTATATGATTCTTGAATCTGTGGCGAACAAACAAACGCCCGTTTTAGATGTCACCCTCGATCAACTTCGACAATGGTTAAAAGTACCAGAAGGAAAGCTTAATAGATGGGTTGATATTAAACGCCGAGCCGTTGAACCAGCCTTAAAACAAATTAACGACAGCCCAGAAGCGGCGGGGTTTAGTGTTTCAATGGAGGAAATAAAAGAAGGTCGAGCTGTCAATAGAGTGCGTTTTATACTAACAAAAACCGCTGGACGATTAACCGATGAAAAAGCCTTAAAGCAAATTGAAAAGATCGAGGCCACCCCAACAACAAGAGCAGCGAACAGTTCCGGCGCGTTACGGCTCCCGACTACAGCTTATGAGCAAGCCAAAAAAGCTGCACCTGGTCTTGATATTTATGGTTTAGAGAACACCTGGCGCGAATGGATGGTCGACAAACCCCGCCCCGATAATCCAGCGGGGGCTTTTGTGGGCTTCTGTCGTGACAAGTACAAGAAAGAAAAGGGCAAGGGTGGCATATCTTAAAGGCTATTTATCCCACCAGAACCACCACAAAGCGGAGGCGGTCGCTACCAGTGCTAAAGCCACCCAAACGGCGGGGCGCACCATTGGCACGGCTGGGGGCGCTGGTGGTTGGTAGGTAATCAAGGCGGTTAGCTTGGTTTGTGCTTCCTGCCGCTCTTGATCGGCTTTATTAAGCCGCTGTCGTAAATCGTCGATTGTTTCCCGTGACTGTTCGCGCTCCCTTTGGCGTTCTTCGTGCAAAATCTCAAGTTCACGCCGTAACATATTGGTTTCGTTTTGGGTCTCTGTTCGTAACTCTGCGGGGTCGCTGTTACCATTAGCTGAAACGGGGGGGAAAACGCGGTGCAATTCGGCTGGGTCGATCTGATAAGAGCCATTTCCCTGTGGATGTGCTGAAATTCTGCCGCTTGCTATCGCTCTTGAAATAGTCGTTTTGCTTTTACCTGTTACGGTTGCGGCCTGTCCTAAAGTGTAAAACATGGGGGTCTCTATTCGTTACTTTTTGTGTTACGCGCAATGGTTGCGCGTAACACCATGCAAAGTCAAGGTTTTAGGCTTTTTCCTTGGGTTTCCGTAACGTGACACGCCCCGAAACGGGCAAAGCGTTAAGCTATAATTGATGTCTTCGCCGTCCTTATTGAACCATGCCACCCCGATCTGTGACCATGTCGAATCCTGTACGCAGTCCTTTTTTGCTACTAACATATGCAAACTCTTGATTTTATGAGGTCGGCGCAATGTTGCAAAACTTACCCTTTGCGCAACGAGCGGCAAAAAAATCAGCTGCGGGGAGTCGCTATTTTTGAGTAAAGATTTCCCTTGCTCCCAGCGTGTAAATCCTCAAAAATACCGCGACAAATTAGATTGCTACGCAAGCCCCAGCCGTCCTGGTCACTCGTTCGCCACCCAACAAGGGGTGGCTCACAATTCCGCACGGAGTTCTTTATCGGCATCGGTGTAGAGTTTATTGACCAAGCGCTTGCGTTCTTCACGAAGTGCAATGGAAACAATATCCTGTAAACTTGAATACGCAGGCCTGAGAACATTTTGCAGTTGGCAGTAGGATAGTAGTTCTTCCAACACAAACCTGGATAGTGAGTGACGTTTAGCGAGTGCTTTCGCTTCCTTGATCAGTTGATCCTGAAAACGGGCATCGGCCTCTTTCAGCTCAAATCGATTCATCACTTCGCAGCGGTTACGGTAATGATTACTTTTCGACAGCTGCCTTTTAGGGAACGGCTCCCCCGGAAAATAAAGCTGCATGATGAAGTCAACGTCAGCTTTGACTTTGTGAAAGCTGAACAGGAAGAAGTAATTAATGGCCCGGTAATAACCAAGTTGCAGGATATAATCAACTTTACGGGCAGTGTTGTTTTCGAAGCTATCAAGAATGGCTATATCGTCAGTATCGAGAGCAAACAAAAAAGACCGCTCTTCATCATCAAGCGTGGGTATTGCGTAAAGGGCATTGATTTCGTCCTGGGTTAAAATCGTCAGTCGTGCCATGCGTTTTTGTGTCCTTGATATTGCGGTTATTTTTGCCCAGAAATCCATACTAGGACATTTCGATGCTGTCTCTTGTAGAATTGAGTTATGGCATGATGTGTTTTTCTGGCATAGCCAGTAAATCTGTATCGGACTCAGGTGAATTCAACCTATCAATAGAGCTTGGCCTAGTGATAGATCAATAACTCCCCTAAAATCCTATCAATAGAGTCTATTTTATTTTATGATCGGCACTCTATCACAACATCTTAGACTCTTGTGGGTTAAATATGATCGTCGGTTACGCCAGAACCTCCACTGTCGAACAAATTGCTGGCCTAGAAGCGCAGCTAAAAGAACTTGAAGCCGTTAATTGCAAAAAAATCTTTCAAGAGCAGGTATCATCTGTTGCCGTCCGACTTCAACTTGAAGCAGCGATGGAATTTGCACGGGAGGGTGACGTGTTAGTGGTCACTAAATTAGATCGCCTGGCCAGATCAGTCGCTGATCTCATGGTGATTATTCAGAGGCTTGAGCAAAAGTTAGTGGGCTTGCGTATTCTTAATTTGGGCATGGACACGCAGACTCCGACCGGCAAACTTATGATGACTGTCTTGGGAGGTATCGCCCAATTCGAGCGGGAAATGATGTTGGAACGACAAAGGGAAGGCGTCGCCAAAGCTAAGACAGCAGGTAAGTACAAAGGTCGGAAGCCACTGGCCGACAACTTACGCCAAGAAGTAGCTTGTCTTGCTGCCGAAGGCATGGCAAAAGTTAATATTGCCCGCAAACTTAACATCGGTGAGGCTACTGTATATCGAATCTTGGCAGCCACAAAAAAAGCTGATGTATGAAAAAACGTCGCCAGTATACGAAACGCGAATAGCAGGAATGCCAAGAATATCTACTTTGAAGAAGTTAAAAAAAATTAGTCATGGCTACATGCAATTTCGTGTTTTATTCAAAAAATCCGAGCATGAATTTTACAACAGAGTAAATACACTTAATATTCAATAGCTTATCAAAAATATTATCGCCAGTTTTGAAATCGATATTTCGTCTGTACGCCTTTGATACCAAGGGCTACAGGGGGGTCGTGGAACAAACCGTTCTTTTGGTTAATTAACCCCATCACATTCTGGATATTCACATTGTCCGCCATCTAAAGCAAGACCATCGCCACCACAAGCTGGACATTCCATCTCGCTATTACCATTGCATTTAGGCGTGTTAAACACCCAGTTAAGCCGGTATCATTTCTAATCGGTTTTGTCTATGTCGAGAAAGTTAGAGATACCCAGCATGGCGGCTAGTGCGAGGCCGGCAATTGGCATTACTGCCCCTAATAAAAGCGCACCTCCTCCCAAAGATGCTAGAGATGCGTTTGTAGCCGCTCCTGACAAAGCACCAAGAGCTCCACCTACAATGGCTCCTGATGCTTCACCCGTATATGGGTGACTACCCGCTGCTAATGAGTCCGCAAGCGCTCTCGGAGAAGTGGATGACTCATCAATATATATGCCACGCTTGGCGAGTTCCTTTTCTCCGTTGTCAGCTATTTGCAAAAGATGCCATGGGGTCTCGTTCAGTGCCTTAGCAACATCTTTCAGTTGCTCAATAGACAACCCGCTCTCTCCCCTCTCGATACGAGACCATGTTGGGGGGCCGACACCAACAGCAGCAGCCAAATCTCCCTGAGTCATACCTTTATCAGTCCTAAGCTTAACAAGCACAGCTCCAAGCACTGCCCCTGATGTCGTAACGATTGCTGTTTTTTGACTAAGTAGTTCGTCATTTTTCATAGCGATATCGTTGTTGTTTGTCATAACCGTCTCCTAAAAAATAGCATAATAGCAAATATCTCTATAACGATTATATTTTATTTATTGAAATATTTTATTATATGCATTATTGCAAATTTTGCATATTATGCTATAGTGTATCTATGTCGTAATAAATTTATTTTCAGAGTTAGCCTGGCTAGGCATTAAGAACCTAGATCACGACATAAGGATAGTGCTGCTGGATTTGGTATCACTGGAAAAGTTTTTTAATAAAAGTCATTAAGAGGTAAAAGAATATGTTTGATTTTATTGGTGATGTTCTGAGTTTTGTAGTGGAGAGTGCAGAATCGGTAATAGATACTGTCATAGAAAATCCATTTAAAACTGTAGCAATAGTTGCGGTAACTGCTGCTACTGGAGGGCTCGCACTTGCATATGCTCCAGCAATTGCAGCGACGGCAGGAGGAGCAGGTCTACTTGGTGCCGCTAGTACAGGTACAGCAATTAGTGCTTTGTCAGGAGCGGCTCTAACAAACGCATCTCTAGCATCTTTGGGAGGAGGTGCGCTTGCCGCTGGTGGCGCTGGTATGGCTGGTGGAACTGCTGTTGTTACTGGTGCAGGTGCTACCATTGGAGCGGCTGTTTCAACAGGCGTAGCAACTACCGTTAGTTAAAACGTCTGGCTCAATGCTCGAGCTGTCTGTCTGCGCAAAAAGTACTCAGACAGTTTGGCTTTGTGTTGTTCTTGGCTACAGCTACAGCTATCGAAACTTTTCATACCGTTGGACTTCTGTCCCATAAAGCGCAAGGCAAGCTCCGCTATATGAAATCGACTCAGAAAACGGGATTTAAAGCACATAGCTAGGTTAAGTATGCTCTAAAGAAAGCCAGCGTCATCAAACCCACTGCCTTGTCCGTCTCACCATGTGAATGTTTAATTTTTGAGAAACTTAGTTTATATTTTAGAAAGTTAGTTTCCATTTGAGAAACTAAGTTTTATAATATTAATTAATTCAATAATTTTGAGAAATCTATGAAAGAAAAAAGCACTTCGTTCCATACCATTTGCCGTTTGCTCCTAAGAGAACTTCGCCAAGAAAGGAACGTCCAGCAGGCACACATTAGCCAACTACTGGGGAAGGCTTCAACTAGCTCATGGAGCAAAGTTGAAGCTGGTGACACTCACCTAACTTTGGATCACCTTCTAACTGCGTGCGCAGCGTGCCAAGTTTGGCCTTCCGATTTTTTTCATACCGCACAAAACTACATGACATTGCTGACTCAAAACGGTTGGTATGTAGCCGCCCATGGAAGCTCTCTCCCCAAAGAAGAGGACTTACTTAGCATTGAGGCAGACGCTTTTTACGTATTCGCGTCCAAGGGTCAGACGCCTACTTGGGGACATTTCCCAGTTTTACAGACTCCTTGGCCTTACCCTGGAAGCTGTGTTCCTCTCAATGTCTTCCGATGGGTCATCGACTCCAGTTGGCGGGAACAAGTATCGCTTCCGCAAAACTAGGAGTTAATGAGGACGGAATTTTCGGCGGTTTGTGGTTAGAACCCCATTAACAGGTAGATTGAGAGAAAATGAAAATGAACGATTCTGAGAAGAAAATTCAAGAAAGCCAAAATCCTCATGTTGGAAAAATTGATAAAGTTGACTCAATAGAGAGCTTTCATAAATCTACTGATGGTAAATGGATTCCTATACTAAAAGCATTTAATCCTTTTGGTGCAATTGCAGAGTCCTACGCTAAAACGCTTGCATATAAAATTGAAACAAAACGTCTTGATGTAGAACTCGTCAGAATAAAAGAGCAGGCAAATATTGCTCATAATGTAATTGATAAATCTTTTAGATTGAAAATTACAGAATTAGAAAATCGTAGAATTTCATTAATTGTTTTTTATCAAACAGTAAATAATGAATTAGAGAAACTACACATAGAAAGAATAAAAGTTTTAGAAATGGCTCAATTTGCACAACAACAAGCTTTTCTTCCTGAGTTATCAATTGAAGAGCGAAAGTTGTTTGCAGAGATGTCTATTGAAACTACAAAACTATTGCCGATTTTTGGAGATAAATCAAATGAGTCTCTTCAAAATCTTATTCTAGCTTTGCCTCCTGTGGCAATATCATCAAAGTTACTTTGAGGATAATTTATTATGTGGTGGTTAGCAATTCCTGTAGGTGTCGTATGTCTCAAACTTCTTTATGATGCAGTGACAGATGACGAGCGAGATGCTCGGCAACGTTGGGAAAACAAAAGGAGGGAAGTAGAAAGAAGTCTTGAAGATCATCAAAGAAATATTGAAAAACATATTGCCCAAGCACAACGCAGTTATGATTTCCATTTTTTAGCAGACTTGCACTACTCATCTATGAAGGTAGCAGATGCAGCACATAAACTTCTTAATGATGCGAGTATTAGTATTTCAGGCATGAGTAAAATGTTACAGGCAGCAAAAGAACAAAGAGCATTGCTTCAAGTTAGGCTTGAAAATGCAAGGCAAGAAAAAAATAAAGAAATAATTCATGACACCATTGAACAATTAAAAATAGTTAATGAAGTAAGGAAAAATATTTTTGACGATAAGGATAAAGTAAAGGAACAACAAGCATCATTTTTAAAAGAAGTTAAAAAGCTAAATAATCAAACAAGAGAATTGAAAGAGTGTATCAGAGATAGATGCGGTAGTGGAGGATTGAGTTGGTTTAATAAGTTGGAAGCAAGAACAAGAAAGAGCAATCGACGTTTATTTAAAACGCGGTAAAGTGTAATTCGTAACCCGTAAGATTGGTAAATTGGCGGTATGATGAGCCAAGAAAAACTACCTACCCACTTATTTTAGCGGCTTACAGGGGCATCAAAACCACCGAACAGTAGACAAAACGAACAGCCAAGCTAACGCACAATCCCCCTATTTTTTCCTTGCTCTAGTTGCTGTGTGAGTTTTTCGGCTGCGTCGGGTTCATGCTTAAAGTTCTCCCGCATTCGCTCCAATTCCATGCCCCGCGCGGTAGCTGGCTGTTTATTGAAGCTTTCAATGGCGGCTTTTAACTCGTCAGGCAATGCGCCCCACTTTTTGCTGCTGTCACCGTACCCCAAAGACTTGCCCTCCCGTTTTGCGGCCAATGCTTTAAAATCTGTTATGGCTTTACCTGCCGCCTTATCCGCTGCGACTTTTGCCGTTGCCAGGGCGGCTTTTTGCTGCTCAGCTTGGCGTTGCTCCAGCAAAGTCTTGGCAAGTTCAGGATGCTCGGTTTTTAGCCGTTGTTCGGCTTTTTCGTGGAAAGCCACCC
>Ga0007792_10000738_pt1 | contig 11825 bp, 12 predicted proteins | sample CryBogmetaGMA6M_FD_60371 | JGI IMG/M metagenome (GOLD analysis project Ga0007792, IMG submission 60371) | Freshwater microbial communities from Crystal Bog, Wisconsin, USA - MA6M | ecosystem: Environmental > Aquatic > Freshwater > Lake | place: Crystal Bog, Wisconsin, USA | collected 2009-07-06
CCCTTTTTTAGCTCCCAATGCCGAAATCACCTCCGAAGCCAATCCTAACAGCGCAACATTCGAGTGGTTAGAGGGGATGTATGCTTTAGGGGTCAATCGTATCAGCTTTGGGGTGCAAAGTTTTAATGATGAAAAACTCAAAATCCTAGGGCGCGCCCACAACACCTCTCATGCCCTAAATGCTATTAGAAATGCTCAAAAAATTGGCTTCAAACACCTCTCCGTCGATCTCATTTATGGAGTTTCAGGGGATACGAAAGAACTCTTACAAAATGATATTACTCAAGCTTTTTTGCTCCCTATCGATCACATCAGCCTCTATTCCCTCACTATCGAAGAGCATACGGCCTTTGAAAAAACCCCTGAGATTGCCCGCGAAGAGCTAGCCCTCACACAATGGCTTTTTGAAAAAATAACCGCACAAGGATTTGAGCACTATGAAATTTCCAATTTCGGTAAAAGCAAATCGGCACATAATCTAGGCTACTGGGAAGGGAAAAACTACATCGGATTAGGGGCTGGGGCAGTTGGCTTTTTAGATAACTGCCGATTTTATCCCTCTGTGGATATTGACTATTACGTTGAACATCCACTGCAAATCAGCGAAGAGCCCCTAGATGAAAAAGCCCTCCTAAGTGAGCAACTTTTTTTAGGATTTCGCAGTTGCGTTGGGGTGGATGAAACAATCCTCTCCAAAAATCAACTCGCAACCGCACAACTGCTTTGCGATGAAAAGATGTTGAAATACCAAAATGGACGCTACTTTAACCCAAATTTTCTCCTTGCAGATGAAATTGCACTGCGAGTTGAGGGATATTAAATCTTTTTTTGCTAGAATTGCCCCATCTTTAGCATTAGGCAAATAATATGTTTGGTATGGGCATCGGTGAAATTTTTCTTATTGCAATTGTTGCAATACTGTTTTTAGGTCCAGAGAAGCTCCCCTCGACCATGGTAGATATTGCTAAGTTTTTTCGTAGCGTGAAAGGTACAGTCAACTCAGCCCGCGCAACCCTCGAAGAGGAGATGAATTTTTCAGAGATGAAACAAGAAGCTCTCAACTACAAAAAAGAGCTTACCGATGCGAGTTCGGAGTTAGAGCGGATGACCAACGTCACTGAAATTGGGAGTGAAGTTCAATCGATTAAAAATGATTTAAATTTCAACACCATTGCAGCCCAAGCCCCCTCCGCGCCCAAAGAGGCAGAGGTTATTACCTTTGCCCCCAAAGCAAAAGAAATTATTACCCCCGTTGAAACCAAATCCCTCGAAGAGAATGCTTAATGTTTGATGATCTACGCCCACATTTAGTCGAACTGCGCAAGCGTCTGGGTATCAGCGTTGTCGCTATTATTATCATGTCTCTTGTCATGTGGAACTTTCACGATGCTTTATTGGCATGGATTACCGCCCCTCTTGTTGACGCATTAACTGCTACCGCAAAAATTTCTCGTAAAGCAGCCATGGGGATGATTGTTACCCGAGAGTTATCAGAAGCCTTTTTTGTTGCGATGAAAGTTTCCTTTTTTGCTGGACTCCTCTTAGCACTTCCGGTCATACTCTCTCAAATATGGCTTTTTATCGCCCCCGGTTTGTATACAAATGAGAAAAAAATGATGATTCCCATCGTCGTTGGAGGGACAGGGATGTTCCTGATGGGAGCAGCCTTTGCCTACTATTTTGTAACCCCCATCGGCTTTGCCTTTTTTATCGAATTCGGAAGTGCTTCTTTCGTCCCAATGTATAACATCGGAGAGTATGTTGAGTTTTTTACCAAAATTCTATTTGGTTTTGGACTGGCATTTGAACTTCCTGTCGTTTGTTATTTCCTCGCCCTCTTAGGACTCATTGACGACAAAATGATGATAAGTTTCTTTCGATATGCCATCGTTTTAATTTTTATTATTGCCGCAATTTTAACCCCTCCGGATGTTATTTCTCAAATCCTAATGGCATTGCCTTTGATTCTTCTCTATGGTATCTCTATTATCATTGTCCGCGCCGTTAATCCTGCTCCCAAAGAAGAACCTGAAGCAGACTTTGAAGATGAAGAAGAGACGATTGACTGACCCTCTTCTTACGTCCAGTTATGAGTACTCTCTCCCCAGTGAGCTCATAGCCACTCATCCCGTCCACCCGCGTGACCATGCACGCTTACTCGTTTACAAACGAAGTGATCGTTCCATTACCCATGCCAGATTTGACCAATTAGAACAATTTTTGCCCGAAGAGTGTGCCCTTATTTTTAATGATACCAAAGTCATCAAAGCACGGCTTTATGGGAAAAAAGAGAGCGGAGGAGCCATAGAGTTACTCATCAACCGTCCCCTCAATGCCCATACTCTCAATGTTTACATCAAAGGGCGCGTTAAAGAGCAAACACCCCTTCTTTTTGACGACAATCTCACCGCAACGGTAACCGCTCTCCATGAAGACGGATCACGCGAAGTACAGTTCACCAAAGATGGGACTCTTTTGCGTTTTGAAGAACTTTTACCCATACTCGAACGCATTGGGCACATCCCCCTCCCCCCTTATCTGGGTCGTGAAGACAACTCCGAAGATGAACGTGAGTACCAAAGTGTCTTTGCCGTACACGAGGGAGCCGTTGCCGCCCCCACTGCGTCATTGCATTTTACCGATGAGCTTTTTGAAACCATTTGCCATTCACGCCCTCATGCCTTCGTTACTTTACACGTAGGTTCCGGAACGTTCAAACCTGTCGAATGCGCTCACATCACCGATCATCCGATGCATTCGGAGTATTTTAATATCACCGACCAAGCACATCTCCTCATCCAACAAGAAATTCCCCTCCTGTGCATCGGAACGACATCAACTCGAACCATTGAGTACCATGCTCGTACCCATGAACTTCACGGTGAAGCCAATCTCTTTTTGCATCCCAACAACCCACCTTTACGCGTAAATCATCTCTTAACCAACTTTCATCTTCCCCAATCCACCTTGCTTATGCTGGTTGCCTCGTTTGTAGGATTGGAAGAGACACACCGTATCTATAAAGAAGCCATTGATGAAAAATACCGCTTTTTTTCGTATGGGGATGCGATGCTGATACTTTAAAATCCAATACTCTTGTAGTAGAATTTATAAATTGTAATATAACAAGGATTATTCAAGTGATAGAAGCAGAGATAAAAAATAAAGTTCCTAGGCTTGAAACATGGGAAGATATTCTCACTTCAAATGTTTTTGGATTATTAGAATTGATTGATTATAAGTATTTAATAAATATTATTTCTAACTCAAAAAATCATAAAAACGACTCGATTCAAGAAACTTTAAAAGATCGACATATAGATCATATTGAACTGTGGAAATATGATAAAAATATTGGTGAACCAGATGTTTTAGTGACATTGGATGATGGCACATTTTTTATTATAGAAGTGAAATACTTTAGTCATGAACATAATAAGAAAGAACAAATATCTGAAGAAGATTCTGCTCAATATAATGAAAACGGACAGTTGGCGGAATACCTTAACCTCGAAATAGATAGCAAAAAGAGTGATTTCATTATTTATTTAACGGCTGATTATCAAAGTCTAAAAATGATTGAAAACAGTAGCAGTACGAGTAAAGAACACTTAGATAGTATCTATCATATTCATTGGGATGAATTTAACGAGCATCTTATAAAAATAAAATGTGACGGTATTGAGAAAAAAATAATCGACAAAATTATTCAATATCTCGATTTTAAAGGGTTTACATTTTGGCGTGGATTTGAGTATAAAGGTGAGTACGATAATCTAAAAACAAACATAGGCGGATTTTATGCAAGATAGTCAAAAAAAACAAATAACAGATATTGTGAATGCATTCAGATTGATTAATAAGGATATTAGAGAATCTTTTAAGATTATGTGCGATGAGCTAGAATCAAGAAAAGATTTTGAACCATGGAAAAAAGATGAAAGAGGTGTAAAGAAAGCAAAAAAAGATTATTGGGATCCTGAGGGCTTTTTTTATGGCTCCGACAATTGGTATTATTTAAACTGCTATGGGATGCTTAATAAAAAAGTGCTAGGTTTTACTTTTGTTATTAGTATAAATTATGACAATAAGGAAGATATAGAATATTCAGATTTTATAAACCAGCTAGACAATAGTATCAATAAAAATACGCCAATGCTATGTGTTTATGGTATCTACGAACCAATAGATATAAAAAAAATAAAGCTAACCGATGAAGCTGGATTCCAGTATGTTGATGGCATATTGCGATTTTCAGGTGCATGTGAGTACAAAAACTACGAAAAAGAAAAAATAAAATATGATGAATGGATCGATATGGAAGTCGACTACCAAGATGGTAATAAAATAAAAAATGATTATGATGGATGGTATAAAAGAGCAAAAGTTAAAATTAAACACATTACTAATATCTCATCTAAAGAAGAAGCTCATAGAATTATTGATGAATTAATCAAATGTAAAATTTGAAATACGATGCTTATAGTCTAAATCAGTGTATATTATGAAAACAGGGACAGACTAAATAAATCCCCTCAAATTCTCTGTATCGATTGAACATCAAACCAAGCATCGTATCCCAAAAGCATTTTCAAGTCATTCATAGCATTGACAACATCCAATTTACTCATCCGCAATATAGGTGATTTCTTTTAATCATTCTTTAACATTAATAGCTTATAATTATCTTTGTAATTCGCCTTCGGGCACACCCACCTCACGGGGTGGGGCTAAACATTCTCTTCCCTTTTTCCAAAATCAACTCAAAATTTGTTTTATCCATAATCCCTGTTCGGTTCATCAACCGTTTGATGCTGAATACTTTTATCTGTAAAATCAGTGCCGTATTTTTGACTTGTCCATTTGTAGTATTTTGGTATTCAAAGGGGTGAAAATAATCACTATCTTCTCGAATACTACTCGTTAACGGAATCCCTAAAAATAGTTCTTTGGTTAGTTTTTTGACAATGATGACGGGACGTGCAAAATTATCCCCTTTACCATTTTGCTCATATCCGACATTTTCGCCGATTTTTGCCCAAAAAATTTCCCGTGGTTTAATACCAATGATCCTATTGTTGTGCTCAGCATCTTTTTTGACTTCATTCCACTCATCAAATTTTTTCATCACTTCCCCGCATCGATTTAAATGGTTCTCATTTTAGCTCAAACCTCTAAAATTTAGATCTATGTCTCAAACAGATTTAACGATCTTCCTTCTTCTGCAATCGAAGAACACTACCGCTTTTTTTCATACGGTGATGCGATGCTTATAGTATAAATTAGTCACATTTATGTTAAAATTACACTAACTACTTTCGAAGGTAACTATTATGGATAAATTTTCCCGCAGAAATTTTTTAGGTGCAGGATTGCTGCTTGGCGCGTCAAGCCTGTTTGCAAAAGAGACAACCAAAGCTATTGTTAACAAAAATCCTGAATATATCCCTCCCGTCGTTGCCTTTCCTGAAAAAAAGCCAATGAAAACTATCTCTGATCGTCCGGCATTGTTAGCCTCCAATCGAGGTCGTGAACTCTTTACCGAAGCAATCACTCCAAACGATCAGTTTTTTGTACGATGGCACTTGCCTGATATGCCGATGTATGTTGATTTGAACGACTTTCGTCTTGAGGTAAAAGGGTCGGTCAACACACCACTTTCACTCAGTGTTGATGATTTAAAATCAAAATTTGAACCCACAGAAATTACCGCTGTCCTCCAATGCGGCGGTAACAGTCGTAAATATTACGCGGTAACAGGACAAGCAACCCACGGTGTTCAATGGGATCATGATGCCATGGGATGCGCGGTATGGAAAGGGGTACGCCTTAAAGACATTCTTGCTCATGCAGGGGTAAAGCCGGAAGCAAAATTTGTCGGTCTGAACGGTTTGGAAAAACCTGCGATGGAGGAGACTCCTGACTTTTTTCGTGAAATGGAAATTGCAGAGGCACTTGAAGATCAAATCATTGTTGCCTACTCCATGAACGGTGAAGATCTTCCTTATCTCAATGGTTTTCCAGTTCGTCTCGTTATTCCGGGACACTTCTCAGACAGTTGGGTTAAAATGCTCTCAGAAATTATGGTTATGGATGAGTACCGCAAAAGTTTCTTTATGGACGTTGCCTACACCGTCCCTGACAATGACTGCGAATGTGTCGTTTCCGGAAGTGACTTCGAATACAAACGCAAACCAATCGCTGCGATGAAAGTAAAATCTGTCATCGGCTATCCCTTGCCTGAAAGTGCCATCAAAAAAGGGTCTCGTGTTAAAATTGCCGGAGTCGCTTTTGATCAAGGAAAAGGGATTAAAGAGGTAATGATTTCTCTTGATAGCGGTAAAAGCTGGAGCGCGGCTAAACTGGGAGAAGATCATGGCAAATTTGCCTTCCGTCCATGGAGCTATGAGTGGGAGCCCAAAACAAAAGGGGACTACACCATCATGGTTCGTGCCATCAATCGTATCGGTAATATCCAGCCTATGCCGGATGAAATCGGCTGGAATGCGGGCGGATACCAATATAATGCTGTCGATCATGTTAATGTGAAAATTGTGTAAGGGGAGATTATGAAAAAGAAATTATTATTAGCTACGCTATTATTGAGTGCATCCGCTCTCTTTGCCCAAGTATCTAAACCCATCGAAATGCCTTACGTCGAATACCCAATCGAAACAGGCGATCATGATGAAGTTGTTCAACAATACTGTCTCATCTGTCACTCTTTTGGTTATGTTCTTAACCAAGGTAAAAAAAGCCGACCTTACTGGAAGGGAACAGTACAAAAAATGGTCAATGAATTTAAAGCTCCCATCCCCAAAGAAGATCAACAAACTATTATCAACTATCTCGTCAAACACTATGGCTATGAGGCAACTTCAGCGCATTAATGCTCTGCTGCCGCACCCATCGACAACTCTCTACAAACATCCAAAAACTGCTCCCCATATTTTTCATATTTGACCATACCAATACCGGAAATCGCCAACATTCCTTCTTGTGTATCGGGTAGCTTTTGCGCCATTTCAAGCAAGGTTTTATCGCTAAAGATAACATACGCCGGAACCTTTTCCTCTCGTGCCAATTGTGAACGAAAACTCCTGAGTGTTTCAAATTCAGGGCTTTGCATCTCTTTGTTAAACGACGATTCCGATTTTATGAGTGATTTTGGTGGAACAAGGGTTGTTTCTTTGATTTTAACCATTTGTTGCCCTTTTAAAATGGCAACGCCATTTTTTGTAATTTTCAGTACTCCAAAATCTGCTTGAAAAAGTGCTTCTGTCTCTATGAGTCGATTGGCAATAGTGAGCCACTCTTGTTTTGGTCTATCCTTTCCTATCCCATATACGCTGAGAGTGTTATGGTTACTGCTCAACACTTTCTGAGACTCTGACCCCCGTAGCACATCAATAACATAATGGGCTCCAAAACTTTGTGCTGTTTTGTGTATGGCAGATAAAAGCTTTTGTGCTTGAACTGAAATATCAACATACACAGCACTATCAAACTCAAGACAATTATCACACGTACTGTTGCAGTCCTCTATTTTATCCCCGAAATACGAAGCAATGCTCTTATGGCGACACACATCACCGCTTGCAAATCGAATAGAATCATTGAGTTGTCCTAAGGCAACACGTTTATAATCGCTGTTCCCGTCATTCTTTTCAATCAGTAATTTTCTCGTTACCACATCTGACATGGAGTAGAGCAATAACGTCTGTGCTTCCAATCCATCCCGTCCTGCACGACCGATTTCTTGATAGTAGTTTTCAATCGATTTTGGCATCGACGTATGAATGACAAATCGGATATTGCTCTTATCAATCCCCATACCAAATGCCACCGTTGCCACTACGACTTGAAGTGTATCGTCCATAAATGCCTTATGTACAGAAGTCCTCTCTTGTACGCTCATACCCGCATGATACGCACGAGAGACAATCCCATTGGCATTGAGAAATCGTCCAATCTCTTCCGTCTCTTTTCGAGAAAAAGCATACACAATCCCACTCTCTCCCTTTTTCTGCTGTATGAGAGACAAGAGCTGCTTTTGTCCATTACCCTCTCGGTTCTTAACACTAATCGTAATATTGCGTCTAAAGGCAATCGCTTTTATCAGTACAGGTTCATTTAGATGAAGCTGATTGATAATATCTGCTTTGACTTTTTGCGTTGCTGTGGCGGTAAAAGCAGCTATGGGAATATTCGGGAAATTACTGCGAATGGAACTAAGCTTGCGATAATCATCTCTAAACTCATGCCCCCACTCACTAATACAGTGTGCTTCATCGATGACAAAAGAGCTAATTTTTAGCTGCTGTAAGAATTCAACAAATCCTCTCGCCGCCATTCTCTCAGGGGATACATACAACAGTTTGATTTTTTGCTCTAAAAGCTCGGCTTGAATGATTTGAATTTCCGCATCACTTTGCATGGAAGACAACGACTCGGCATAAATGCCCATCACCTTAAGGGCAGAGACTTGATCGTACATCAATGCCAACAAAGGTGATACAACAATTGTCACCCCCTCTTTCATCAGTGCAGGCAGTTGATAACAAAGCGATTTACCTCCACCCGTAGGTAGCAGCATTAAAATATCCCGATTCTCTATAATGCCTCGAACCGCCAGCTCTTGATGCTCTCGAAATTGTGAAAAACCAAACACCTCTTTGAGTGTTGAGTGAAGACGAATATCGTCAGTTGTACCCATTATAATCCTCTTTCTTTAACACTATTTTTATTGCTCATATGACGACTACCCTGCCGTTTCGAACTTCAATTATCCCGCCTAATTCTGCTTCAAAAATTTCACAAGCAAACCGTGAAATTACCTCTTCATACGTCGGCATAGTTCGGCAGTACGCTAGAAAAGGGGTATCATTAATCGTGTTGAGTGCTGATTTGGTGATATGCGCTACAAAACTGTCAATCTCCTCGATAGCAATAGCCTTCCCCTGGCTAAGCAGTTTGTGCGTCCCTTCACTCTCACGTATCCGATGCGGCAAAACATAAATCTGCTTCCCCATTTCCAGCGCATACTCCACTGAGCGCATACTGCCGCTTCCAATATCAGCTTCTGTAACGATGAGACATTCACCCAGTGCCACAACTATCTCATTGCGCACTACAAAACTCCACTCTCTTGCCATAAAATCAGGCTCAAACTGTGAAAGTGTCAATCCATCTTTTTCAATCGACTCAATCAGCCCATCATTAGCTTTGGGATAGCGAATAGTAATACCGCTTGGCAGCACGGCAATCGTATTGTTAGCACCCGCCCCCTGATGCGCCAGAGTATCTACTCCCGCAGCAGCACCGCTTACAATGACCATACCGGCGTAGGAGAGTTTTTTAGAAAGTTCAAGCGTAAGCGCCCGCGTGTAAGGGTTAGGACGACGCGTTCCGACGATGGAGATTTTGGGACGGGAAAGAAGATCAAGAGAACCCTTATAATAAAGTGATTCAGGATACTTTTTCATACAATCAAGCTCATTGATTTTAAAAGGGACATTTATTGTCATATTACTATCCAGTACTTATTTTTCACCCTCATTGTACTAAATGAGGTTCAAATAACATAAAAATATGACAGTTTGTTATATTTTATCAATCCCTACGAGCTTAACTTCACTCAAAATAGCTTTGGATTCTTTAAGCGCTTGAATCGTATCAGGACGCGGATGACCGATGGCGATAGCGGTTCCATTACGTTTTGCTATCGCAACGGCTTCACGTATTTGCTTTTTGATATTTTCAACACCATCATGATGATCCAAAAATACATCCCGTCCTATGTAGCACATCCCATATTTTGCATCAATAATTTTTGCTTTACTTTGCGCAGTGGTTCGACTGTCAACAAAAATCAAATCATTTGCCCTCATGACAGATAACAACCGATCCATTGCCTCTTCATCTGCGGTAAACTTTGAACCGGTATGATTGTTAATATAACGAACTTCAGGATAAAGTTTTTTTATTTTCTGAATTTGAGCGGCTATCGTCTCTTTTGAGTCGGTTATTCTCAATGTCACCTGCTCTTCATCATTAAAATCAACTGCTTCAAGAGGCAAATGTACCATATATCCATTCACACCCTGTGCTAACGTTGCTGATTCACTATGGCGAGGGCTTGGAGGTAAAAATGACATAACCAATGGTAATCCAACGGAACGAATTTCTTTTACATCATGCGCATACGATACGTCATCCATGATGATAACCAGCTTCGCGTTGCCCTTCGCTACCGAATGGGAGACTCTGGGTTCACTGGGGGGAGGTATTGCTTTTTTATCTTTGGGAGCGTATTCATGATTAGCACTGATGGATTCATGTTCCAGTAACTCTTTAAGGGCCTTTTTGAGATGACCTATTTCACGATTTTGCTCATTGGCTTTTGATGAAGCGTTGGTATCTACTTTGGCAATCTCTTTGATTTGTCCCATTAGTAACTGCGTCTGTTCTTGTTGGCGAGTTGTCTCTTCTTGCGCTTGATTGAAACCGATAAAATAGCCAATAAGTATGGCAACACAAATCATAACAAGCAGCAATAGAAAAACAGCAATATGTTTTAGTGAAAAGAGAGAACGAAAAGGAGAAACAGGCTTATGCATCAAAATGACTTATGAATGAAAGGTACACCCCAAAGGGTGTTTTGGAAAATACTATTAGTTTGTAGATTGGTTAACGATTTTGTTTTTAGAAATCCACGGCATCATTGCACGTAAGCTTACGCCTGTACGCTCGATTAATGATGCTTTTGCATTGGTACGCTCAGCGTTCATACGTGGATAACCCGCTTGACCTTCAAGGATGAAGTCTTTTGCAAAACGTCCGTCTTGGATCTCTTTTAGGATCTCTTTCATCGCCGCTTTTGACTCAGCATTGATAACACGTTTACCGCTGACATAGTCACCGTATTCTGCTGTGTTAGAGATACTATAACGCATATCCGCGATACCACCCTCGAACATCAAGTCAACAATGAGTTTCAATTCGTGAAGACACTCGAAGTATGCCAATTCAGGAGCATAACCAGCTTCCGTCAATGTTTCAAATCCCGCTTGAACAAGAGATACTGCACCACCGCAAAGAACTGCTTGCTCTCCGAAAAGGTCTGTTTCTGTTTCATCTTTGAACGTTGTTTCGATGATAGCAGTACGTCCGCCACCGATAGCTGATGCGTATGAAAGAGCCAATTCTTTTGTTGACCCGCTTGGATTTTGTCCAACCGCGATAAGGTCAGGAATCCCGCCGCCGCGAACAAACTCAGAACGTACTGTATGCCCTGGAGCTTTTGGAGCGATCATCGTAACATTGATGTCAGATGCAGGCTTAACACGTCCGTAATGGATGCTGAAACCGTGACCAAATGCGATAGTTGCACCGGATTTGAGGTTTGGAGCAATTTCGTTTGCATAGATTTCTGCTTGGTTTTCATCCGGAAGAAGAATCATAACAAAATCAGCAAATGCAGATGCTTCTGCAACAGTCATAACCTTGAACCCTTTAGCTTCTGCTTTTGCCCATGAGCTACCGTTTTTGCGAAGACCGACTACTACTTCTACACCGCTATCACGTAGGTTTTCTGCGTGTGCGTGACCTTGTGAGCCAAAACCGATCATTGCGACGATCTTGCTTTTGATGAGTTCGATATTACAATCTTTATCGTAGTAGACGTTTAATGCCATAAGAATATCCTTAGAGTAAGCACTGTGGGCTTAAAATTTCGCGAATTATACCCCATTTTTGCATAAAGAAAGTTTAGCCGTCCCTTATAAGTAAGGGCTAAATTTTCCCTTTAGCCTATTAGCCAAATT
>Ga0007792_10000740_pt1 | contig 11815 bp, 8 predicted proteins | sample CryBogmetaGMA6M_FD_60371 | JGI IMG/M metagenome (GOLD analysis project Ga0007792, IMG submission 60371) | Freshwater microbial communities from Crystal Bog, Wisconsin, USA - MA6M | ecosystem: Environmental > Aquatic > Freshwater > Lake | place: Crystal Bog, Wisconsin, USA | collected 2009-07-06
GGAGATGAGTGAGGCAATGAGCGGGGCAGGGGATGATGCCGCGCGGCGATTGGCGGCAAAGGGACTGGATCCAGTCCGGATGAAGGCCGTCGACCGGGAGTATGGCCCGCTTGAGTGGCGCCTGCCGGAATCCCATGCCCTGTATTGGGGCTATTGCGGACTTCCCTATCAGCAGTCCGATTCACGCTGGTGTGAACGGCTTGTCTGGATGGGAATGGTTGAGACCCTGAAAAACGGGGCTTTGGCGTACTCACCCGCCCAGCGGATTTACGTGCAGGGGCCAAGGCTGGATGTCGCGGCGAAGGGAGTCCGGCTGTGTGCCGAGCGGGCTGCGGGCGTGGAGCCGCTGGTCCGGCTGGTGATGGTCAATTTCCTGCGTGAAGCGATTCTATGTTTTGATGTCTTCGGGAAGACCCGGGAAGCGGAGGTCGCGTTGTCGGTCTTAAAGCGGTTGCCAGACCAGCAGGGCGCGGATATGGCGCTTAAGGATTTTATCGGGCAGGAAATCCATGCCCAGGTGAAACTTCAGGACGCAGCAGGCAGGCGCGAACACATTGTGCGGCTGTTGACACGGAGTGACTCATGGCGCCGCCTCACTGTGGCCCAATATGCAGATGGGTACGAGCTGCAGGCGCGCCTGTACCATGAGGCTTGGGTAAAAGAGGATAAAACGGCCCCCTCCTGGGACGTGTTGCAGGGCGAAGGCAGGGAACGGGCCCTGCGCGACATGCCCGAATCACCTAAAACCCAACCACAAAGCCCTTGAGATACTCCGACTCCGGGAATCCCGGCTTACGGGGGTGATCTGGCGGCTGGCCGAGCAGGTCGAGGAATTGAACCGGGCGGTGGGCATCCCGGGCTGCGCCCTCAATGACCTTGCCGAAGAGATCGCGATCAACCAGCCCGCTACACGAGTAGGAGAAAAGCACCCCTCCGGCATTCATGAGCTGACAGGCCAGCAGGTTGATGTCTTTATAAGCACGCAACCCTTGCTGCATCTTGGCCTTGCGGCTGACCAGCTTCGGGGGGTCCAGGATAATCAGGTCGAAGCGTTCCTTGTCCTCTCGCAGTTTGCGCAATAGTTCAAAGGCGTCGCCGAGACGATATTCGCGCCGGGCAGGATCGCATTCCGGATTCAGGGCCAGTTGCTGATCCGCAAGGTCCTTGGCTGAGGAGGAGGAGTCGAGCGACAGGACACTTCCGGCGCCCGACTTGAGTGCGCAGATGCCGAACGAGTCGGTATAGGCAAACACATTCAACACGCGAGGTTTCCCGAGCTGTGCGACCCAGTGCGACAGCGTCTGGCGGTTGGTCCGCTGGTCGAGGTAGAAGCCCGTTTTGTGGCCGTTTTCAACGTCAGCCAGGAAGCGGGTGCCGCCCTCCTGGAAGGGAATCGGGGCACTCAGCGGGGCCCCGGCGAGCAGGCCTTTCCGGGGTTCCAGTTCCTCGTGGCGGCGGACATCGACATCGGACCGCTCCCAGATCGTACGCGGATGCAGAAGATCCTGAAGGATCTCGACAACGGTCTCCCGGCGCGATTCCCAGGGGGCGGTGAGCAGCTGCACAACCAGCACATCAGCATACCGGTCAATAATGAGGCCGGGAAGGCTGTCGCACTCGGAGGAGACAAGCCGGGCCGCGGTATCGAGTCCCCAGGGCAGCCAGCGTTGCCGGCGGTCAATGGCCAGTTTGAGGCGTTTCCTGATCCCGCTGGCATCAAGCTGTTCGCCTGCCTCGGTGGAGAAAACACGGGCCCGGATGTCGGATGAAGGATGGACAGTGGCCCTTGCTATGAAGCTGCCGGAGGCGGCAATGATGTCCGCCTCGTCGAGGTTCCTGTTGCCCTCGGCTCGCGAAATGGCGCCCGACATGATCCAGGGATGCCCGCGCACAATTGGAATTTCCCGGCCCGGCTTGAGATGGAGTTTCAAAGTCATATGTGCCATGCACTCAACCACATTGAGGCCTGAAGGTCAAATTGTTGATGGGATGTCATTGTTCATGCTTGAGTAGGCCTGTTCTCCCGCTATTATCTGAAGGAGTTATGGGAGGATTTCAGGAATGAGACCTTGTTTATTTCTGGCAGTGGCCCTGGGGCTTGCGGTGAGGCTCACCGCCGCTGAATATTTTGTGGAGAAGGTGGGGGATGACGCCAATCCCGGCACCAGGATGCAACCTTTCAAGACGATTCAGAAGGCGGCGAGCTTGATGGTGCCCGGCGATGTGTGCACCGTCAGCCGCGGGGTTTATCGCGAGACCATCCGGCCCGCGGTTTCGGGAAAGCCCGGAACACCGCTCCTGTTCCAGGCGGCGACGGGAGAAACGGTTACGATCAGCGGCGCGGACGAGTCATCCCGTTGGCAGCAGTATACAGGTGGCGTGTATCGGGCGAATGCGGAAGGAATGATCCAGATTCTGGTGGATGAATCCCCCGCGCTGCCCTGCATGTCCATGCTGCCCGATACCACCGTCCCCAAGGCCATGTGGTATTACGAGGCGGGAACCGGCGACGTATTTCTGAAGCTTCCCCGGAACGATGCCCCGGGCGACCACCATATCGAGATCCAGACGCGCATCTGGGGGCTGGATGCCTTGGGATTATCGCACATTGAACTCAAGGGGTTCAATCTGGTGGCATGCGGCGTGAATCTGACGAATGCCGTGATGTGCCGGCTGGATGACTGCCATATCTGGTGGAATGGCAGTCCGGCCGGCGCGGTGCAGATGGGGGGCAAGGATAATGAAATCGTCAACAGCTCCATCATTGGAAGTTCCGGCTTCGGGGTGGTCCTTCTCCCGGGGGGCGTCAATAACCGGGTGATCAACAGCCTGTTGCGGGGTCGGGATGTTGTCCCGGCCAGCAGTATCGGCATCTTCGCGCAGGGTACAGCCCCGACGATTCGCCATGTATCGGTGCTGGATTGTTCAGGCGGCGCCCTCCTGTGCAGCAATGTCATGAATGCCCGGATCGAGAACAACGACTTCCATCATGCCGGAACGGGATTCACCAACACCAGCCTGGTCCGGCTCACGGGCGATGGCAAGGGGACGGTATTGGCCTATAACTGGGTGCATGACAATGCCGCCGTCGGCGGGGTGGGAATCCGGCTGGAGGGCCCGGTTGAGAATTATGTCCTGCGTCAGAATGTGATCTGGGGACAGCCCGGTGCGGGCATCAAGCTGGCAGGATCCTCCCGCTACAATTTCATCTTCAACAACACCGCTACCGGCAACGGATGCGGTGTGGATGCGGAGAGTGCAGGGAAGGATGTGACCTTCCGCGAAACCCGCTTCATGAATAATATCCTGGTTGGCCCGGTATGGCCTTCCTTCGGGGGTGTTACGCCGCCGAAACTGGAGTGGAAGAAGAATTACACGGGATCGAATCCCGGTTTCGTGGATGAAACCAACCGGAATTTCTCGTTGACCGCGGGATCCCCCTGCATTGATGCGGGGCAGGAGGAGCCGGAGTTTACGGATGAATTTTCCGGGAAACTGCCGGATATCGGGGCCTATGAAGCGGGGAAGGAATTTCCCGTTCCCGGCTGTCACGTGACGGAAAATGCGAACAAGGCGGTCGCCCCGGTCGTCAAGATTGTCCTGGAATCCGAGACCCCGGGAGCGGAAGTTCGCTATACACTTGACGGGCGGACTCCTGATGCGACCTCCCTGCTTTATACCGGTGCCGTGCCGGTGGTCTACGGGGCCATGGTCAAGGCCCGGGCCTTCCGTCCGGGAATGGAAGAGAGTTCAACCGCTCATGTCGAGGTCCGGCAGCTGCAATAAATGACGTGGATTCATGGGGGTTGACTTGGTATAAGGAGCATGGTTTTCACCAAGAGGTTATCAGAGAAAGGAACTGTACGATGAGCGAGAAGCGCAAGGACTGCAAACACGAACACGGTCATCCCGGACACATCTGCATGCTGGCGGCCAATAACCAGATCGAAGAGATCAAGCATCTGGTCCAGAACCCCAAGTGGGTCTGTTTCAATTGCGGCCGCGTGGCCGACAAGGAAGGCAATCTTTGCAACCCGATGCCGCTGAAGTAGGTGGCTCCGGGAAATGATGGCGGAATGACCGAGGCAGATGCCAAAAAACGGATTGCGCAGTTGCATTCCGAACTCAACCGGCACAACTTCCTGTATTATGTGGAAGCCAGGCCGGAGATTTCCGACCGCGAGTATGACCGGCTTTATGATGAGCTGAAGAAGCTGGAAGAGCAGTTCCCCGGGTTGATCACCCCGGATTCACCAACCCAGCGGGTGGGGGGGCAGGCGCTCAAGGTGTTCAGGAGCGTCAAGCACCTCAAGCCGATGATGTCGCTGGACAACACCTATTCTTTCGACGAGCTCCGGGAATTTGACGGGCGCGTCAGGAAGCTGCTTCCGGGAGAACCGGTCCAGTACGTGCTCGAGCCCAAGGTGGACGGCTGCTCGATCAGTCTCCGATACGAGAATGGCCGGATGTCTCTGGGCACCACGCGTGGGGATGGCACCACCGGCGATGACATCACGGAAAACCTCAGGACGATCCGCGCCGTGCCCCTGCGCCTGACGCAGACCAAGTTCGGCATTCCCTCCTTTATTGAGGTAAGGGGCGAAGCCTACATGCCGGTTGATGGATTCCGGAAACTGAACGAAGCCCGACTGTCCAAGGGGGACGAGCCCTTCGCCAATCCCCGTAATGCGACGGCGGGGTCCCTCAAGCAGCTTGATTCCAAGGTGGTGGCGCAGCGCCCGCTTGCGGCGGTCTTTTATGCGATTGGAACCGTGGAGGGCATCGAGGCTCCCGGCACGCAGGCGGGGGTCCTCGCCCTGCTAAAGGCGCTTGGATTTCCCGTGCCGGCCCACTGGTGGCTCTGCGACGACATCGAAGACGTCATCCGGCGCTCCGGGGAATTGCAACAGATTGAGGCCGGCTTGCCGTATGAAATCGACGGGAACGTGGTCAAGGTCAACGACCTTTCCCAGTGGACGCGGCTGGGAACCACGGCCAAGGCCCCGCGGTTCGCCATTGCCTACAAGTACTCCCATGAGCAGGCTCAAACCCTGTTGAAGGCCATCACCGTGCAGGTGGGGCGTACCGGCACGCTAACTCCCGTGGCGGAGCTGGAGCCGGTGCTTCTCGCGGGCTCCACCATTTCCCGGGCCACGCTCCACAATGAGGAGGAAATCAAACGCAAGGATATCCGGGTTGGGGATACCGTCATCATCGAAAAAGCGGGCGAGGTGATTCCAGCCGTGGTGGCCGTGGTGCCCGAAAGGCGGCGCCCCGGCTCCAAACCCTTCGACCTCCATGCGCATCTGCAGGGGAAATGTCCGGAGTGCGGCGGGGCAATCAGCCGTGATCCTGAATTCGTGGCGTGGCGCTGCGACAGCCTGTCGTGTCCGGCCCAACTTAAGCGGACGATTGAGCATTATGCCGGGCGACACGGGATGGACATCGAGGGGCTGGGGGAATCCCTGGTGAACCAGTTGGTTGATCACAAGCTGGTCTATGACGTGGCCGACCTCTATTCCCTGTCTGTTGAACCTGTTGCCGCGCTGGAGCGGATGGCCGAAAAGTCCGCCACCAATGTGATCAAGGCTATCGAGGAGAGCAAGGGGCGCGACCTGTGGCGCCTGATCTACAGCCTGGGAATCCTGCACGTTGGGGAAGGCGCGGCTCGCAAGTTGGCTATCCACTACAGGACCTTGGATGCCATGGCTGAGGCAGGGCTGGATGAGTTGCAGCGGGTTCCCGACGTGGGGCCGGTGATGGCGGAAAGCATTGTTGATTTCTTTGCCAATGCACGCAACCGTGAGGTTCTCGGGAAATTGCGCGCCGCCGGCGTCAATCTGAAGAACCTGTCGGAACCGGCGGTTGTATCGGGCGGCCCGTTTTCCGGGAAAACCGTCGTGATCACGGGTGTCCTGGAGCACTATTCCCGCGATTCAGCCCAGGACGCGTTGCGCAGGCTTGGCGCCAAGGTTACTGATAGCGTGAGTAAAAAAACACATTATCTTGTGGCGGGAACGGATGCCGGGTCGAAGCTGGAGAAAGCCCGCACTCTCGGCGTCCCCATCCTCTCCGAGTCCGAGTTCACCGCGATGCTGGGCGAGGGACCGTAAACTTTTCCTGTTGCCCCCATGGAAAGTTGCGGATTGACAGGCGCGGTTTTGATCTCGCGCGCAAACCCCTGAAAACATTGAAAAAAAACTTCAATGGGGGTTGCATTCCCTAAGGAATCTGCATATATTCCCAAACGTAGAGGCTGAGTCATGGTGACGAGGCCCAAGTAAAACCTCATAGGAGTTACTCTAATGGCGAAGGCGTTGACAAAGAGTCAGATCGTGGCGGGCGTGGCGGAAGCGACAGAAATCAGCAAGAAGCAGGCGGGCGCGGCGATTGAGGCGTTGGTTTGCTTGGCTTACAAGAATGCCAAGAACGGTTTCACGGTTCCTGGCTTGGGTAAGCTCGTTCTGGTGAATCGCAAGGCGCGCATGGGTCGCAACCCGGCGACCGGCGAAACGATCAAGATCCCGGCCAAGCGCGTGGTTAAGTTCCGCGTCGCCAAGGCTTGCAAGGACGCGATCCTGGGCTAATTCGGCTCGTAAGGTTTGTTAAAGAGGCCGTGGCCGAAAGGTTACGGCCTCTTTTATTTTAAGGAGAAGGTGATCATGCCGATTTATGAATATGAATGCGGGAAGTGCGGAACCAAAGTGGAAGCCCTGATCCGCAACGAGAAGGATATCCCGAAGAAATGTGAAAAGTGTGGCGGGAAGCTGGGCAAGGTCTTCTCAGGGTTCAGCGTCTCAATGGCCGCCTCCGGCCCCAAGCATGAGCCGTCCGCTGCCTGCGCGTCCTGTCCGAGCCGCGGCTGTCCGCATAGTCATTGAAGAAGTGTTCAGTGTTTAGTGTTGAGTGTTCAGAAGAAAATTTCAGAATTAGACACCGAACCCTGAACACTAATCACTAGTCACTTCCCCTTTAACTCTTCTCCTGAACACTAGTCACGAGACACTCTCCTCAGCCTGCGAACTCCCTGGCGTTCTGGAACATCCGCAGCCAGGGGCCTTCCTCGCCCTTGAAAAGGCCATGGGGCTTCCATGACAGCTGGACGGCCCGGAAGGCGCGCTCGGGGTGGGGCATCATGATCGTGACGCGGCCATCCCGGGTGGTGACGCCAGTCAACCCGCCGGGCGACCCGTTGGGATTGAGAGGGTACCGTTCCGCAGGCTTTCCCCGGTTATCCACGAACCGCAGGGCGGCCAGTTTATTTTCGAGAATCTCCTCGCGGGAGCCGGTCCGGCTGAAGTTTGTGAATCCCTCTCCATGCGCCACCGGAATGGGAATCCGCGAGCCGGCCATGCCCTTCAGGATGACTGAGGGGGAGGCTTGAATCTCCACGGTCGCATAACGGGCTTCGAACTGTTCAACCCTGTTGCGGGTGAATTGAGGCCAGGCTTCCGCGCCGGGAATGATGTCCTTGAGCAGCGATACCATCTGGCATCCATTGCATACGCCCAACGTGAAGGTGTCGGGTCGATGGAAGAAGGCCTGGAACATATCCCGCAGCCGTTCGTTGAACAGGATGCTCCTGGCCCAGCCCGCACCGGCGCCCAGTACATCACCGTACGAGAACCCGCCACAGGCTACCAGCCCGGCAAAGTTGGCCAGATTGACACGACCGGAGTGCAAGTCGGTCATGTGCACATCCACGCTGGTGAAACCCGCCCGTTCGAAGGCGGCGGCCATTTCAATATGACCATTGATGCCCTGTTCGCGCAGGATCGCCATCTTGGGCCGGTTGACGCTGATGTTGAATGGACGGCACGGATCATAAGTCAGGTGGAACGACAGGCCGGGATCGGATTCATCCTTCAGCGCGTCGTACTCCTCGCGGGCACAGTCGGCATTGTCGCGGCGCGACTGCATCTCATGGGTCAACTCAGACCAGACCCGCTTGAGTTCAGAGACCTTCGCCTGGTAGATGATCTTGTCGCCCATCTCGAGGGTGAGGGTCTTGTCCTCCGCCGGACTTCCCAGGATGAAGGCCCTGTCGCTGATAGTGTGCCGTTTCAGGATTTCGTTTACGCGGGGGATATCCTTGTCCAGTATCTGTACCACCGCACCTAATTCCTCGGCGAAGAGGACGGAAAGGGGCTCGTCACCCAGTTCATCCATCTGGGCGCGCAAACCGTAGTGGGCACCAAAGGCCATCTCGGCAAGGGTGGCAAAAAGGCCGCCATCGGAGCGGTCATGATAGGCCAGAAGCAGCCCCCCGGCGACAAGCTCCTGGATGGCGCCGAAGAAATTGACCATGTCCGCGGGGTTATCCAGATCCGGCGGCGTGGTCCCCACCTGATTGTAAACCTGGGCGAGGGCCGAGGCGCCGAGCCGGTTTTGACCCTTGCCGAGGTCAATCAGGATCAGGACTGAATCCGGCACAGGCTTCAACTCCGCGGTCACGGTGTTGCGCACGTCGCCTACTGGGGCAAAGGCGCTGACAATGAGGCTCAGCGGGGAGACCTGTCGTTCGGGATTTCCCTTCGAATCCTTCCAGGTGGTGCGCATGGACAGGGAGTCCTTGCCGACCGGGATCGAGATCCCGAGCGCAGGACAGAGTTCGATGCCCACGGCCCGCACGGTGTCGAAGATGGCGGCGTCCTCGCCGTCCTCGCCGCAGGCGCACATCCAGTTGGCCGACAGCTTGATATTCCCGATGGCGCCAATCATGGCGCCGGCGATATTGGTCAGCGCCTCGCCCACGGCCATCCGGCCCGAGGCGGGCGCGTTGAGCAGGGCGATGGGGGTGCGCTCGCCCATGGACATGGCTTCGCCCTTGAATCCATCCAGACTTGCGCAGGTCACCGCAGCGTCCGAGATAGGCGTTTGGTGGGGGCCTGTCATCTGGTCGCGCGTCACCATGCCTGTCACGGACCGGTCGGTGATGGTGATGAGGAACGTTTTGTTGGCCACGGCGGGCAGGCGCAAGACCCGTTCAGCCGCCTCGTTCAGGTCGATGCCCGAGCAGTCCAGTTCGGCGTGGGATTCGAGCCGGTGGGTGACATTGCGGAGCATTTTCGGCGGTTTCCCGAGGATGACCTGAAGGTCGAGCTCAATGGGGTTGTTCTTGAAGTGCGAATCGTGCAGCACGAGCCGCTTGTCGGCGGTGGCTTCGCCGATCACGGCGGCGGGACAGCGTTCACGCCGGCAGAGCGCCATGAACCGGTCGAGGGACTCGGGGGCCACGGCGAGGACATAGCGCTCCTGCGCCTCGCAGCACCAGATTTCCATGGGGCTCATGGAAAGTTCCTCGTTGTGAATCTTGCGGAGGTCAAAGCGCCCGCCCGTTTCCGAGACCAGTTCCGGGCAGCCGTTGGAGAGTCCCCCGGCGCCGATATCATGGATGCTGAGGATCGGATTGTCGTCGTTCAGGGCGATGCAGCAGTTGAGCACTTCCTGGCAGCGCCGCTGGATTTCGGCGTTGTCGCGCTGAACGGAATCAAAGTCGAGGTTTTCAGCGTTACTGCCGCTGCCCATGGACGAAGCCGCTCCGCCTCCCAGCCCGATCCGCAGGGCGGGCCCGCCGATCTGGATGATGAAGGCCCCCTCGTGAATGGGCTTTTTGAGCACGTGCTTGCGCTTGATATTGCCCAGTCCGCCGGCGGTCATGATGGGCTTGTGGTAACCCCGGTACCGGCCATTATGGCGGTGTTCATAGGTGCGGAAAATACCAGTCAGCTGGGGGCGCCCGAATTCATTGCCAAACCGGGCGCCGCCCAAGGGGCCGTCGGTCATGATTTCCAGCGGGGTGGCCAGCCGGTTCGGGAATTCGGCGTATTCCGTTTCCCACGGCATGATATAGCCCGGGATACGCAGGTTTGAAACCAGGAAGGCGGCGAGCCCGGCCTTGGGCCGACCGCCGATTCCGGTGGCCCCCTCATCCCGGATTTCGCCGCCGACCCCGGTGGCCGCACCGGGATAGGGCGAAATGGCGGTGGGATGGTTATGCGTCTCCACCTTCATCAGGATGTCAATCTGTTCGGGAAGGCCGCCATAGTGGTTTGAGCCGGTGGGGTGGGCCTCATACCAGTTGCCGGGGAATCCCTCGATTACCGAGGAGTTGTCGACGTAGGCCAGAAGCGTGCCCTGGGGGTGACGGAGGTGGGTGTTGCGGATCATGTCGAACAGGTTTGTCGACTGGCGATTGCCGTCGATAATCCAGTCGGCCTTGAAAATCTTGTGGCGGCAGTGCTCGGAGTTGACCTGTCCGAACATGACGAGCTCAACATCCGTCGGGTTGCGTTTAAGCTGGGTGAATACGTCGAACAGGTACTGGATCTCGTCGTCCGCCAGAGCCAGGCCGAGCGTGATGTTGGCCTGTTTCAGGGCCGGCAAACCGCCCTTGAGGATGTCGACAGACACCAGTGGGGCGGGGGGGATGTGCTGGAAAATGTCGGACAGGTCCTCGTACACTCCCTCCGTCATCCGGTCATGGATGAGGTGAAGGGCCGGCTGGAGCTGGGCGCGGGTGGCGTGGGTGCCGTCGGCGAGACGGAACTGGAAGAGGGAGCCACGCTCCACGCGCTGGATGGCGCCCAGCCCGCAGTTATGGAAAATATCGGTTGCCTTGGAGGCCCAGGGAGAGAGGGTGCCCTTGCGCGGCGTTACGAAAATGCCGTCGCGGGTGCACGCAGGAATCCTGCAATCGGTGTCAAGCAGGGCGGCGACGCGCGGCCACAGATCGCCCGCGAATTCCGGCGTGGGTTCGACCATGAAGACCGTATGGGCTTCAAGCTCGGTGATTTTCAGGCCGGGCAGTTCAGCGGCGAGCTGCCGGGACAGGGTGTTGAGGCGGAAGGCCGAATACACGGGCCCTCCCTTGAACAGGATCGGGGTTGTTGCGCTCATGATGCCTTGGGATGCTTGTTGGTAATCAGGGGGCTGGGTTGCTGGTTATATACTTTGGAGTGGGCCGGCACGGAATGCGTGAGCCAGACGTTGCCGCCAATCTCCGATCCTTCGCCGATGGTGGTGTCGCCGCCGAGAATGGTGGCGCCGGCGTAGATGGTGACGTCATCCTCGACATGGGGGTGCCGCTTGATCCCCTTGATCGGGTTGCCGTCCTTGTCCTTCGGGAAACTCAGCGCCCCGAGCGTGACGCCCTGGTAGAGCTTCACGCGCTTGCCGATGGTGCTGGTCTCTCCGATCACGACACCGGTGCCGTGATCGATGAAGAAGCCGGGGCCGATCATGGCGCCGGGGTGGATATCAATGCCGGTTTGCGAATGGGCGTGCTCGGACATGATGCGCGGGATCAGGGGGACCTTTTCCGCATAAAGGATATGGGCAATGCGGTGCACCATGATGGCCATCAGGCCGGGATAGCTCATGACCACTTCCATGATGGACCGTGCCGCAGGATCGCCCTCATAGGCGGCAATAATATCCTGCTGAAGGGTCTTCTTGATGTCCGGAAGCGATTCCATGAGGACGGTGACTGCGTGTGCCGCCTTCACTGCGCAGTCTCCGCAGTCCTCGCACTTGTCGAACATGCACTGATACCGCAGGGCACGCTCGATCTGCTCCCTCAGAACCAGGGACACGGACTCAAGGCGCGACTCCACGAAGCCATGCATCTTCTCTGCAGGCATGGCCTCACGGCCATGACAACCGGGAAAGAGGACTGCAATCAGGTCCTCGAGGACTTCGTTGATGGCCTTGCGGCCTGCCAGGGGGAACCCCTTGGCCGACCCGACGGTGACGTTGCAGGCCTCGCAGGCGCTCAGCGCCCGGGCGATCGCCTTGATATTAATCTCGGTTTGTG
>Ga0007792_10000741_pt1 | contig 11803 bp, 17 predicted proteins | sample CryBogmetaGMA6M_FD_60371 | JGI IMG/M metagenome (GOLD analysis project Ga0007792, IMG submission 60371) | Freshwater microbial communities from Crystal Bog, Wisconsin, USA - MA6M | ecosystem: Environmental > Aquatic > Freshwater > Lake | place: Crystal Bog, Wisconsin, USA | collected 2009-07-06
TATCAACATTTGCCAACATGTCGACAGTGATCACTTTATAGACTGGCTTGTTGTTGTCATCAAGCCTTTCTATGACTTGTAGCTTCACATTGAATTTAAACAATGATGAATTAATAAGCTCGCGGGGTACGTTTGCCAGTACCCAATCACGGTTCTCGTTTTCCATCGTTGAATAATTCCTTGTTAAAACCTACCGTCTTATGCTTTGATAATACATCATCATCATTAGATGATTTATCTCCAGACCAATTACTTTTACTAAACGATTTATTAGTGATCTCATTAACGATACTATTCCTGATCGTTTTTCTTATATGCTCTTTGCGCCCTTCTTCAAATCGGCGCTGTGCTTCGCTCTTGCGTTTTGCTCGTAAAAGAGACTTTTCTTTAGCCCTCTGACGAATCTTCTGCAGTTTCTTGTTGTTCATGTTCCCTCTGTATATTACTGTATTTATATTCTCGCCACCTCTTGCCAATGCCGTATCTTAACGGAAAATAAATATCCCTATCTATCAGCCCATCAAGCGGTTTTGACATAATCGATTTTACACTATTTATCATATATTGTATACTACTTCGGTCGTTTTCACAAGACATTACTAGAGAATCATGGATATCACATATAATATGTCTTGGAAATAAAGCATTGACTTTCGTGATGGTGTTCTGCATAGCATGGGCTATAGATCCTTGTAGAACACCATTAATACCTGATAATATCGTCTTTTCCTTTGGGATGACGAATTTACGTCCTAATAATGTCTCCAATGGTTCACTCTCAGTAAGCTTATGAGCGCACTCTATAAGCCAAGTTCTAAGATCCCCATAGCATATATCAAATATGCTACTATCAAAATTCAGAGAATTTATTGCCTTAAGTAGAGCTATTTTACTATCCTTGCGATCTGTAAACATATCTCCTGCGCGATCAAAAAGATACTCGTATGGATCACCATGCCTGAAAGCTGATTCTAATTCATCATCTCCTGATACTACTGATGCTATTCTTAGATCAGCACAGATCCAGTCGAAATGCAATAATACTTTATCTTCAAAACTCCCGTCCCTTGTGATAAAATCAGGCATGTTATAGCCTTGGATATTAAAACCTGTACACTTGCTTCTGCCAGTAAAAGTGTCATGCGACCAAGATGATTTAAGCGGCGTATAATTAACATAAATCGGCAAGTCAGAGAGTTTATCATAAACGCAGCCAGCGTCGAATAATAGTTTTTTATATGGTTCTTGAATAGAAGCATCTGTGGATGCTAGAAAATTATCAAGGTCACTTGTCTCATGGATAATTTCATTGTGATCAAAGATGTTGTCGGCGATAGCTCTATTGCTATAACCCATAGCGGCGATCAGTGATGCGCGATCGTTGGTGACTATCGCGCATCTGGTGCTAACCGCATGATCGAATAATGTTTTAATCTTGGACTGGTCTATTCTAATATCGCTTATGCATTTTGTGTTGCTATTATCAAAAAGGATTTGCTTGTAAATCTTTTGGTCGCGCTTTATGCCTATGATGGCTGGGTATGCGACTTGTCTTCCTCTTTTGATAGCGAATAGAATTGGCTTCATAATGAATCAATACATTATGTCGTTTTAGCGCCCATTACGAAATGCCTAGGCTTTGGATCGTGTTTGCCTGCTTGGTCTAGCTTGATCTTTAAATCTTCGACTTCTCCGGGCTGGCGCATATGACCGTATGGGTCATTATTAACTAATGTATGCTTATGCATATCTCTTCTAGCGCCGGCGCGATCTAAATATCCATTACCTCTGACATATGATATAATATTATCATAGCCATAGAATCTCTCTGCTCTTGAAGCGCCGCAGCGCGGGCATTTCTGGGCTTCAGATAATTCTTTGCCAGCAGCTGACATGCTATGGCTTGTCTCAAAAAGGACTTGAGCATCATACGTATCAGCATCGACACTCGAATTATCTTCAGCTAGCTTTTCTTCGCATGGAACGCATCTATAAATATATTCTGGCATTATACAAACCTGTGGATGATAGGGTCTAATGTCATAATAATATTGCGTTCAGATACGATAGTAATAGTCTTACCTTCGTATGGATATTTGGTGCCTTTAATCTCAGTGATTATATTACGCGGCATAAAAGCTACAACATCGCCAATTATAACTTGCGCATTTGCAGTTGGAGGTACGCCAGGCCCTACACCAATAACCATACCTTCGTTTTTAAGACGCTGATGATCGGGTATTTCGATTACCGATTCTTCTTCGAATCTTAATATAGCAACGAAATCATTAAGGCATTTGATTTCACGTATTTCGATTTCTTGATAGGCTTCTGGCTCGCTACCGCAGCATTTCTTAGCTTTTGAGCATGCTTTCGGCTCATCGACGTTTACCTTGGTATTCGATGCAGTTTCTTCTTTGATTAACTTGGCGGTCTTCGGTATCATTTTATCTCCTTTAAGATTGGTTCTTCTAAAATTTCAGTAAACGTTATTTTGCTTTTGCTTTTGGTGATCGCAGGGCTATTTGGAATTCTTATCCCTAACCCTGTTCCTTCTGGAATTACATTGAAGCCATTCCTCTCCATTGTTTGTGCCAATGTTTTCGAAACATTGACATCAATTATGATGCGCATCTTCATTAGGCCATCTCCTTAACTACCATAGTGTCATAATTAATCTCACAGGTGATTAATTCATTCTTTGGACCATTTCTATTTTTAGCAACATAGAATCTTATTCTGGGCGGTTTTTCTAACTTATCCTCGATAGATTGGTTCAAACTAATTACATAGTCAAGTGCGAATTGTTTACCATAACTTTCAGCGGTTTTTGATAAATCGATTGGCTCTGAACCTTCTCCGCCGCTACGATTGGTCTGAGTGGCAGTGAAGACTAAAACGTTTTCGTTTTTAGCTAAACCACGTAGTTCAGTGGCGATATGCTTCTGTCTGGTATAGTCATCTTTGTTATAAGCAGCATTACGGCTGACCATTAAATCGAGGTAATCGACCACAACCACGTCAGGTTTCCATCCTTCTTTCCGTTTTAGATTATCTATTAAAGCATATATGTGGTCAACGCTGCATTCGTCTGGAGGGAATTCATATATCAATAACCTTTTATTATAGGTGTCTTTAATAGTATTAATGACTCTCCTAATGTAATCTTGATTGTTGGCCACTTGGTCCTGTGGAATGCCTGTGGTGGCTGAAAGACATCTTAGAGCTGTCTTAATGGTATCCAATTCGAAAGTCACAAGCAGGACATCTTGGCCATTTGTACCATCGTTATTCGCACCTTTAAGGGAAGATATCGCGTTATTGACCAAGAGTATCGATTTGCCTGTGTTAGTCGGCGCCAACCAGCATAAGACTTCTTTAGGTGACGGGCCGCCATTATTTAAAATGCGATCTAACCTAGGAAAGCCAGTGGTCCTGTGATCTATGGCATCTGCTTGGAACAATTTCTCATATTGGTCAAGTAGCCAAAAGCCACCTTCACCTATATCTGTTACCTTATTCGCCTCGGAAACTATTTTTTCTAATTCTTCAAATCGACCCGATTCATAGGCTTGTATGGCTTCTTCGCTATAGATTAAACCATAGGCTCGATTTTTAGCCCACTTCATTAAAGTGTCCTTGATGATCGGTACTTCTCTGGGATCCGATTTTCTATCAAGTAGTTTAAACACTATCTCAAAAGGCTGATCAGATGTAAGCTGTTTTTCGACTATATCTCTAAGCAGTGGCCTAGTAGGGATAATGTTATATTTTTCGTAATAATTCAGAAGAACAGCCATAACATACTTGCATTCGGTTCGACCGAACATGTCGGGCTTAAGATATCTTCCGACGTTAGAAAAAAATTCTGGGTGATCAAGAGCTAATGAAATAATTGCTTCTTCTTGGTACTTTCCGAATGGTTTTTCGTCTTCATTGTCGTTATTGGCATTAACATCATAAGAAACGATTTGTGTCATTTATCAGCCCGTAACTCCGCAGCTTGCGGCGATTAGTGTTTGGATCGCTGTTAATTGACCAGTCAAGTATTTTTCAGCGACCCCTAAAGCTTCACAATACGTTTGAAATTCGTCTTCAGTGTAATATACCTGTTGGGCTCCAAGGTTACCAAAGTTAATTCTGTCGCCAAAAACTCTAGGCGCGCTAGGCTCGGCGGTCTTATATTTAAGACCGTAAACCCAAGTGGTATCGATTTTAGCGACGATACCTATTTTTACCGGTTCTATAAAGCCTCTAGCAGCAGAGGCTTTAAAATAAACTATGTCATTTACATCATACTTTGGACTATTTGCCATTTGGGTCTTCCTCATCATCGAGATATTTGTCGTCTAAATCGTCATCGACCTTAACTTGGCCGAAATCAGGGCCGAAGGCCTTTAAGTATATTTCATCTTTTATCTTTTTAAAGAGAACGTCATCATTCCTTAAGGCTTTAGAAGCGTTTTGAGCACCATTGCCTAAACTTTTACCATCATAATTAAAGAATGATCCGCTCTTTGATATGACACCGACATCAAGGCCTACATCTAAAAGGGACGAAACTGCATCTATGCCTGCAATCGGGTATGATTTTGTGCCATAGAATATATCGAACTCAGCGACTCTAAAAGGAGCTGCGACTTTGTTTTTAACTATTTTCATAGTAGTGTGATGTCCAATGACAGTGTCATCAGAAGATTTTATAGCGGTGCTGCGTTTGATTTCTGCTCTCACCGAAGCATAATATTTAAGTGCGCGGCCGCCGGGCGTAACTTCTGGGTTTCCAAAAACCATACCGACCTTCTCTCTAAGCTGATTAACGAATACCAAAGTGGTGCCGCTATTGTTGCATTTGCCCTTTAATTTGCTTAATGCTTTAGACATAAGTTGGGCTAGAGCACCCATAGTGGCTTTACCGATATCCTCTTCTAGAATAGCCTTAGGTATAAGTGCAGCCACGGAATCAACCACGACTAGATCCACTTGGCCAGACTCTACCAACACTTCTATAAGTCGAAATGCATCTTCACCACTGTCTGGTTGAGAAATACAGAGTGTTTCCGTATTGACTCCTAATCTTCTCGCCCATTCTATATCTAGGGCATGTTCAGCATCTATATATGCTACAACACCATCACGTTCTTTGCCCTTAAAATAATGCTTCTGGAATGCAGAGGCGATATGTAGGCATGTGGTCGTTTTTCCACTACTTTCTGGTCCAAATATTTCCAAAGTACGGCCAATAGGCACACCGCCGGCTCCCAGTGCCTTGTCAATAGAGGGGATACCAGTCGGAACTATGCTAACATTGACTATGCTGCTTCTGCCACGCATGATTGTCCCTGGGCCGAAGTCCTTATCAATCCTCTTCATCAGGTCCTGGAGGGTCTTCGGTGGGTCTTTCTTTTCTGCTTTCATAATTGTTAAACTTTCCTAAAGAGTCTAAGATGTTTGTAAAGGTCCTATGATAATCTAATACTTTCTTAACATCTGCCGCAGGTATCCGTATTACTATCGATTCTTTGGTTAATAATAATTCATTTCCAATAGCTGCGGCCACCATCCACATACCATTAGGATTAAGCTGTTGACCCTCTGGTGCAGATAAATAACTTACCCTACGGGTAGTATTAATAGTAACCTGATCGAATCTGCTAATTCTTTCTTCGTTTTCCATCAGATAAATACCAATATATGACAATCAAATTTAAAATTTAAGTGAGGAATGAATATGAGCCTTAATAAGAAACAAAAGACTTTTTTAGAAGCACTTGATATTTACCTGAATCAAGATGCCCAATTAGGCCTTAAAGGTCATGATAAAGATGATCTTAATGATCTAGAGCGTGTGAATGGCTTAGAATTTATTCATAATGATATTTATTCTAAATATCGAGACAAATTGTTCAACGCTAAATTAATTTATATAGGGCCCATATTGCAGGCTTTTAATAAGGCTCATAGCTATAAAAATTTCGGATCATCTACATTTAATAGCGCTATGGAAAAAGAGCTGACAGCCCAAGCTATCGATTCCTCTGAAATTGCAAAAGCTTTAGATCTAGCAGATAAATTATTAGAAGAGTTAAGAGATGGTCGCGATGCTTGGGCAGAGCAGGACTCAGGTTTAAATTCTGATATGGATGGCATTAAAGAGGTATCGCAACCTGAACAAGCTTCTGAATTCGACATCATCAAGACCGACCTTAACAAGAAAAATGTAAAGGATATACACGATGAATTTGAATGAAGGCTTTCTAGGACAAAAAATGCGTGAAGTCTTAAACAGCGAAAATTATTTTAATTCTGGGCGACAGCCTTCTGGGTTTAATCCTTCGTCTGGTTTTGATATTGGTAATAGTCAGAAGGGTGATACTTCATATTCAACAGGCGTGCCAGTAAGTGAAAGGCACCGCCAATTCTTTGGTATGGGTAATAGGCCTTATACTATTAGATAGATATCATACCACCGCCGGCGCACTTTGGACAACTTGATTCATTTTTACCGTTCCTAACCAGCCCACTTCCCCTACAAATTGGACAAGGCCTAGTCGTGTCTGCATAACCATTCTGAGAGAAGTTAGCGAATTTATCTGATTTGCTCTCCTGAGCCATCTTTTTAAACCGTGCTTGTAATTTATCATCATTCTCTGCTTTATTTATCATGATATGTGTTTCGCCAAGACCATCTACTCTTTTCTGCGGTATAGCGATAGGCTGGCCACCGCGCCCTTCGACCATAGCCATTTTTACTTTTCCAATCCTAGCGTTTTCTGGCAGCTTGTCTCCGAGACTATTAAAATCATAAGATTGGTGTGCAGACACGTTACCCATTTCAGTAGTACCGCCAACCGACCGCATTACCTTTTTGTCTATTATTTCGGTCGGAATCATATTCTCGTCGTCGTCCGTTATTATTTCTTGCCTAATTTTTACATTAGCAGGCTGGGTAGCCGGTTTAATAGGAATCTGTAAAACTTCTGGTGCTACGTGTATCTCCGTGGCCGTCAGGATAGATCTGCTAGACGGATTCAAGAGACTGTCCAGATCTATACTATATCCTAGCTCTTTGGCTTGCTTTATTAAATTATCTAAGTCTACCTTCTTTTGGGCATAGGCTTCCTTAAGCTGTTTAATAGAGGATTCAGAATGTGTCTCGCATAGATAGATATCGACTTTCTTGCCGTCTTCCATCTGTATTGTTAATTGGGAATTATCGAAAGCATCGCTGGTACATAGAAAACATTTCATAAGGGACCTCCATGACTAAGTACACTATCATCGACATCGATCTAAATATTAATATAGATGAATTAGCGACAGAAAATGCTTTACATCTAACCGGTAAAGCTGGCGAAATCCTTAAGGACACAATTCAAGATATTAAAGACTTAGCCGGTGCTGTCGAAGATAAGAAAAAAGAAAAAGATGTCGACAATGATTTCATTTATAAATTGTTTAAAGATAATAATTGCAGATTATCAAAAGCCGATCTTTCGCAATATATTCCTTCAAGATTTAAAACATTTTCGACGATGATTATGAGGTTCGGAAATTATCTTAGAAGGAAGGGGGAGTTCGAATATCTTCGCAAGGTTGAAAATAAAGATGAATTCGCTTATTATCTAGAAAGCATGCCGTCGGACAGCGATACGCTTACTTCTCAAGAGCAGCCTTAAAAGCTTCGATATTTTCTGGCGTGTCAATACCTATTGTTTCGTAATTGATTCTTACCATTTTTATAGCGTAGCCACTTTCTAACCAAGACAATTGCTCAAGATTCTCTGATTTTTGATAATTGCTACTGGTTGGTAAATCAGCAAGTACGTCCCTCTTGTAACCATATATGCCGATGTGTTTGCAGGCTGAAGTAAATCCACCGTGTGGTATTGATGATCTACTAAAATAGAGCGCCATGTCAAATACGTTTAAAACCACTTTTACAGTATTCGGATCATTATATTCTGCTTCACTCTTAATAAAGGAATATGCGCTGGTCAGGACTATGTCATTGCTTATTTCGCCAAACACGGCGTCGATACTATCGGCGTTAAACATTGGTTCATCTGCTTGAAGATTTACCACTCTAGCATAACCATTAAGCAATTCTTTTGATATGTGCCGCACCCGTTCCGTGCCGTTATTAAATTGCGGTGTCCGAATACAGTCGACATCATATCCGAGACTATCGACGAATCTTTTAATATCTAAATCTTCTGTCGCTACTATTATACGATTTTTCTTTTTACTCGCTAGAGCATTCTCAATGGTGTATTGGATAATTGGTTTGCCTTTTACTTCGATTAATAATTTTTTCTTGAGTCTAGTCGATTTTAGTCTTGCTGGAATTATAATAGCATTAGATTTAATCATTTTTTAAATCCGGTATCAAGGGTATTTAATAATCTTAAAAAACAGCTCGCAACATCCAAGCAAGGATCCCATATAGCATAACTACCAATCGGATGTATATTCTCTTTCTTGAATATGCTTATATCTATCGTATTTCCTAGTGTTAAAGCCTGTTTAACCATAGTACCATCTATAATTTCGAATTTCTTTAAAAAATTTTGCATATATATGCCAGGGTGTAACATGTCTTTTAAAAAATAGAACAAATACCGACTTGGAGCGATGTTTGAGACTTTAAAAAATTCGATATTTCTATCAGCGACCATCATTTGATTAGCGCCTTCAAAATCTAATTCTTCAGTAAACAAATGCACGTAGTGTATATCCTTTGATTTTAATAAACTGGTACGTCCAGTAAGTCCATATAACACATCGGCTGGGATCGTACAAATTATATTATCATATGGCTTTCTTTCTTCGCCAAAATATATGTATCCATCTCTGATCGAAGTCGGTAAGCCGGCGGTAGCATTCTGCTTTAGGACAGGTAAGTATAAGTCTAAAAGTGCCTTGTAAATTTCGCTAATCCTGACATTATTGTAAATCTGAAATATGTCTTTTTGCAAATAGTAAGGCAAGCTCTGGCCTGGTACATCATTGCCATATACTTTATCTAGCCAATCATTAATAACTATCTTATCGCCGTTAGTCGATAATATACCATTCATCGACCAAGATCTTTTATAAAATATCGAATTAACTATTTTTCCAGGTAATAATTTATCAATAATATAATCTAGCCGCTCATGTCTACACAAGAAGTTATCATCTAATGGTGGATTGCTTGAAAAAAATCTGCTTTTATAAAATGGAACTACTTGCCAATCAGCTCCTAAGATGTGTCGAGCAGTTAGACCAACTATGCCTGACCCTAAAATGTAGTTCATATGCTTATTCTAATAGATCTTCGTCATTGAATGGTTCACTAGCTAATTTCATGATGTTATCTTCATTCGTAATAACATCATTAGTTTTAGCTTTAATATCTACCTTACATAGCTTTTTGGGCGTTACCTTCTTATCGGTTTTTATAATACCAGTTTTTACCGGCGTACTAGCTATCTGCGGGTATAGGAAGGATTCTAGATTTAGATCTTCAGAGAATGGATTCCGGAATGGATCTTCATAAATTACCTCATTTACTTTTAGGTCATCTCTTGATTTTTTAACACCTTTAAAACATTCGCAATAATAATAACCATTAAGGTCATACATATCTAATATTTCGACAAAAGACGCGCAGTCAGGGCATGTTAGGACGGCCTTCGTGGCTCTTACTTGATCGCCAAGCGCGCTTTTGTTGGTATGCTGATCGACCATATGAGAATTCCACTCTATCGGCCTCGCATACGCTAGGACATTATTCAAGAATATTTCATGCAAATCATATGGGTTAGCTGGTAACATTCCAATTATTTCCTTCTTGTTTATACTTTTCTTTTCTAACCGAAAAACTATTAAATACATCTGGTGTTAGAAAGATCTCTATTAATTTTTTGTCAGTATGTACGTCTGCTTTCCTAACATATTTAACCGACCCGCACTTACATACTGTTGTCGGGGTATGCGCTTGAAGGCCGCACTGCTCACAAGTAAATGGGACCCCTGTTTGTTTTACTGTAGCTCCAGTAATGGTAGCATAATAATATGTTTTCAATTGCATCAGATCTTGTCCAGAAAGATCACAATATCTTGACCCAGTTTTTTGAGATGTTTTCTGGTTTATTTCTACTATCTTGTCTTGGAGCTTTTCATAACACATACTGCAATAATCGAAAGTGTCGACCATTGGCGCTGAGTCTAGATCTCTCAATGATAAGTGCTGTCCGAATTTTGATTTAGCGCTTCTAAAATCTATCGAATAATATGTAAAATCTTCATGAAACTGAAGCCCGCAGCCGTCGCATTTAATCCCGTCTTTCGTCGGCAGCTGCATTAGTTTGCTTTCTCTTCAGTATGTTTATCGAAGTATTGCGTCGTAATGAAAAACTATTTCGCTCGCCATCATAATCCACGATCACTCTAATTCCGGCGCCAATCACCAATTTGGTTTTATCTAGCCCCGACAATTCTTTGGACCACACCATAATACTAGTTTTTAACATACCATCTGATGTCGATATCTTAGCGTATGGCTTATTATTCTTTGATGTAGCATATTCTATATTTACAATTATTCCTTCGATAGCTATGATGTCTTGGCCGGACTTCGCATTGGTCTTTGCTGCAGCAATCGTTAGATCACCCCTGCAATTAAATAACCCTAGTGGCGAGTCGATGTAATAACCTAAGTAATCGTTCTGAAATTGTAGTCTTTCTTCAAAACTAAAATCATCTCCGATAGCGCCAAGAACGGCATCAAAATCGATGATCGGTTCTGGGTTCCAATTCAGTAATTTTTTAGGTATAACTTTTTTCTTTGGATAAATCAATCTGTATTCACTGACGAGTCTTTCCCTCTCAGCCGCAATAGAGCCCTCATTCCATCCTTGTTTAGAAATAATGAGGTTGGAGATGAAGCTTTTAGTCTCTTTTGCATCTGGCCCATTGCCATACTTCGTTTGATAATAAACCCACAAAGCCTTGCTATTATTGTGTCTTTCAAGATTTCTGAAGGCCCCAAGCTTAATTAACCGTTCTAACACTGTTTTAGATTTTATCCCGGTCTTTAAAATAAAATCATCCATGTTTATATATTTGTGTGCAGTAATTAAGCACTCAGCTATTTTATCACCAAAGCCTTTTATGCTACTGATACCAACAAATATCGTGTTATCTTTTACTATAAACTTTAATGATAAATTGTTAATGTCAATAGCTTCAAAGCGCAATGGATCATCTGATCTGCTCGAACCGAGTTTAGTGATCGCTGTCGGTTTCCATTCTTCGGATCTTGCAACACCCATATAACGTACCAGCTTATCAGGATGGCAATCATTCATGACAGAGGCCCAAAACTCAGGGGCAAAATGCGCTTTTAGGAACAAGCATCGTAGGGTTACCAAACAATAAGCTACAGAATGTGATTTATTAAATGCATAACGACCGAATGATACCATTTTGGACCAAATAGTGCGAGCTTCGTCTTCGCCGATGGTTTTAGAAGCACCAGCGACCCATTTCTGTTCTACGCTTCTTAATTTGTGTGTCCATTTCTTAGCAACGGCCTTCCTCGTTTCTTGAGCTTCAGGCGCAGTAAATCCAGCTAATCTCTGCCAAAGCTGCGTTAATTGTTCTTGATAAACTAGTTGTCCATATGTTTCTTTAAGAATATTATAGACTTCTGGATGCATACGTTTTTTCCAAGCCATCGTGGGATCGTCACGATTTGCCATTGTCTCTGGCAGAGCGGCAATCGGCCCTGGGTGGCCCATCGCATTGATTAACATTA
>Ga0007792_10000742_pt1 | contig 11784 bp, 10 predicted proteins | sample CryBogmetaGMA6M_FD_60371 | JGI IMG/M metagenome (GOLD analysis project Ga0007792, IMG submission 60371) | Freshwater microbial communities from Crystal Bog, Wisconsin, USA - MA6M | ecosystem: Environmental > Aquatic > Freshwater > Lake | place: Crystal Bog, Wisconsin, USA | collected 2009-07-06
GTACCGGGGGCGGCAGATGTGTGCGGCGCTCAAGGAGGTTATCCCGGCGCATCAGTTCACCGTGCCGATCCAGGCGGCCATCGGGAAGAACGTTGTTGCCCGCGAAACCATCAAGGCCATGCGCAAGGATGTGACGGCGAAGTGCTACGGCGGCGATATCAGCCGGAAGCGCAAACTCCTCGACCGGCAGAAGGAGGGCAAGAAGCGGATGAAGGAGTTCGGATCCGTCAGTGTGCCCCAGGAAGCCTTCATTTCGGTGCTGAAGAGCACGGGTTGATAGCGGAAAGTGATGCGAACCATGGCTGGATTTTTTGAAACTCGCAGGGCGGTTAACTCGGGGCAGGAATGGCTGAAACACGCCCGGCATTGCCGTCATTTGCGTGAGGATGTGGCGGCCCCCGAAGCGCTCAAGCAGTTGGATGAAGCGGTTGCTGACCTGACTCAGGCCCTGAAAGCCCGGGAGGTTCCCCTCATCGAGAAGCATGTCGGCCGGGTGCACACCGGGATACTCACCCTGATGCCGCCCAAGGCTTTTGCGGGGTTCCGGGAGAACCTGGAGGTCGTTGTGGTGGCCATTGCCGTGGCCATGGCGTTCCGGTGCTATTTCCTGCAGCCCTTCAAGATTCCCACGGGATCCATGCAGCCGACGTTGTTCGGGATTCATTACACACCCCAGGCTGAACCCGGGTTTTTCGATCGCGGGCCGCTCCGTTTCGCCAAGTGGCTGGTTTCGGGCGAGTGGTACACGGAGATCAAGGCCCAATCCGCGGGCACGGTACGGGGGCCGTATGCAAGCCGGGGTGACGGGATGGCTTACTATGATATCGGCGGGGTGGTCCATAGCGTGCCCCCGAATCTGCCACTGGCCGTCAAGCCCGGCACCGAGGTCGTTACCGGGCAGATCATTGCCTGTGGTAACAAGGTGAGCGGGGATCATCTTTTTGTGAACCGGGTGAAATGGAATTTCATCAAGCCTGCACGGGGCGAAGTGATGGTGTTCCGGACCGATGGCATTCCGATCCCGCGGCTGACGGAGAAAACGCATTACATCAAGCGGATGTGCGGGGTGCCCAACGAAACCATTTCCATCCGGGCGCCGGAACTGCTCGTGAACGGGAAGCCGGTCATGCAGCCCGCGGCCATTCGCCGGATTGAGGACCGCGCGCCGGGATATGCCGGGTATTGCGTGGGTGAGGGGCCGGACGCGCTGTTCATCCATTCATCGGATGATGCCATCACACTCGGGGCCGGGCAGTACCTGGCGCTGGGGGATAACACCCGCAACAGTCTTGATGGTCGGTACTGGGGCCCTGTCCCGGTGGAGAATCTGGTCGGCCCCGCCATGGTTGTGTACTGGCCCTTCTCGAACCGGTGGGGGTGGATCCATTGAATTGTTATTGGTTGCCGGCCATTGGTTGTTAGTGGCGGGATAACCAATATAAATTGACGGTTTTCTCCTAATGCCGATACTGTCAGGTTATATGTCTTCCAGCGTCACTATTCGCCTGGTCCAGATGGAAGTCCTTCCCGGACGGCCGCGGGAGAACACGGCCACGATACTTGCCCGGATCGGCGAAGCCCGGGCGGCCGGGGCGAAGCTGGTGGTCTTTCCTGAAATGGCCGTTCCGGGCTATCTGCTCGGGGACGAGTGGGAACGCGCGGCCTTTTTGCGCGAGTGTGAAGCGTGCGGGGACGAAATCCGCGCGGCGTCCTCCGGACTCACCGTGATCTTCGGGAATGTCGGGCTTGACTGGCAGCATCACAACGAGGACGGCCGGGTTCGGAAATACAATGCCCTGTTCATCGCCGAGAACTGCCGGTTCCTGGGGCCTGAAGGCGGGCCTTACCTGTTTGTCGTCAAGACGCTGATGCCAAATTACAGGCAATTTGACGATAGCCGCCATTTTTACGATGCGCGGAAACTGGCTGCGGAACTGGGGCGGCATCTCTCGGACCTGATTGCCCCGGTGCAAACCGCCTGCGGTCGGATCGGGGCGGTGTTGTGCGAGGATGCCTGGGATCTGGACTATGCGGTGTCGCCGCTCCAGATTCTCGGAGGCAAGGGTGTTGATTTTGCCGTCAATGCCAGTTGTTCGCCCTTTACCTTCAACAAGGACAATAAGCGGAACCGGGTGTTTTCAGCCGCCGCCAAACGATTGGGACGCCCCCTCATCTATGTCAACAATACCGGCCTCCAGAATAACGGGAAGACGGTCTTTACCTTTGATGGCGCCTCCTGCGTTTATGACGGGCAGGGGAACCGAGTGGAGACGTTGACGCCATTTGTCGAGGGTGTCATGGATTATACTCTGGGTTCGGCACTGCCGCCCGAGGTGGATCGCGACCTCCGGGCGCGGGCAGACGCCGCCCGCAGGTCGCCGTCCACCAGTTTGTTTGAAGCCATTCTGTACGGTACCGAAAAGTTCATGAAGGTCTGTGGTGTGGAGCGTGTGGTAGTGGGTGCGTCGGGCGGGATTGATTCCGCCGTGGTGGCTTCCATTTATCGTCATATCCTGCCTGCGGACCGGCTGCTGCTGGTGAACATGCCGAGCCGGTTCAACTCCACAACGACGATTCATCTGGCCCGTGACCTTGCCCGGAATCTCGGGTGCGGCTATGTGGAAATCCCGATCGAGGACAGCGTGAAGCTGACCCGTGCCCAGGTGGATGGTATTGAGGTGGAATGGCCCGGCGGCGCGCGACGGCTTGCTCTTACTGATTTCCTGCTTGAAAATGTCCAGGCGCGTGACCGTTCCTCGCGCGTGCTGGCGGCTGTGGCCGCGGCGTTCGGCGGAGTATTCACCTGCAACGCGAACAAGTCAGAGATGACCGTCGGCTATACCACGTTGTACGGCGATCTGGGGGGCTACCTGGCCAATATTGCCGACCTCTGGAAGGGCGAGGTTTATGAACTGGGGCGCTATCTGAACAACACGGTATTTCAGCGAGCCGTCATTCCCGAGGGCAGTTTCGCCGTGGTGCCATCCGCCGAGTTAAGCCCGGCGCAGGCGGTGGATGAAGGGAAGGGGGATCCCCTGAATTATCCCTATCATGACTGCCTCTTCCGCACGTGGGTGGAGGATTGGAACCGGAGTACGCCCGAGGAGAACCTGGAGTGGTACCTTGAGGGAACCCTGGAGCAGCACCTGGGCTACAACGGGAGAGTGAAGGACCTCTTTGATAGTCCCGCGCATTTTATCGCCGATCTGGAGCGCTGGTGGAACCATTATCAGGGGCTCGGTGTTGCCAAGCGGATCCAGGCGCCGCCCGTGCTGGCCGTGAAACGCCGTGCCTTCGGCTTCGATCATCGCGAATCCCAGATGGGCGCCAGATATACCCGCCGCTATGAACAGTTGAAGAAAAGCGCGGTGGGCTGACGTAATGGCGCGAGAAAAGCCTTCTTTGGTCGAAGACCATCCGTAGCTCGAGCCCGAAGGGCGAAAAGCGAAGGATGGTGCACCCGGAGGGAGTTGAACCCCCACTCCTTGCGGAATAAGAACCTGAATCTTACGTGTCTGCCAATTCCACCACGGGTGCGCTTAAAACGGGGGCAATAGTTATCAGCATGCCATTCAGGTGTCAACAGTTTGTTTAAGAAAAAAACCACTGTTGACGTGAGGGGAGTGCTTATGTATTGTCTCTGCCCCGTTCAGTCGGAGAAGTCTGTGGCGGGGTATTTCTCGGCATGGTTTTTCCAATAACACTAGTAATGAGGAGTAGAATAAAATGGCAATCAAGGTAGGTATTAACGGTTTCGGGCGCATTGGCCGCATGGCTTTTCAGGCCATTTGCGACCAGGGTTTGCTGGGCAAGGCGATTGACGTGGTGGCCGTCGTGGATGTCTCGACGGATGCCGAATACTTCGCCTACCAGATGAAGTATGACTCGGTTCACGGCCGCTTCAAGCACACCGTGGCCACCGAGAAGAGCAACCCCGCGCTGGAAGAGCACGATACCCTGATCGTGAACGGCAACAAGATCAAGTGCGTCATGGCCACGAAGACCCCGGATGCACTTCCCTGGAAGGCGCTGGGCGTTGACTATGTCATCGAGTCCACCGGGCTGTTCACGGATTCCGAGAAGGCCAAGGGCCATCTCGCCGCGGGCGCCAAGAAGGTCATCATCTCCGCGCCGGGCAAGGGCGAAGTGAAGACCATCGTCATGGGCGTCAATGAGCAGGAATATGACAGCGCGAAGCACGCCATCGTGTCCAACGCCTCCTGCACGACCAACTGCCTGGCCCCCGTGGTCCATGTGCTGTTGAAGGAAGGGTTCGGCATCGAGACCGGCCTGATGACCACCATCCACGCGTATACCGCGACGCAGAAGACCGTTGACGGCCCGTCCAAGAAGGACTGGCGCGGCGGCCGTGCGGCGGCCCAGAACATCATTCCCTCCACCACCGGTGCCGCGAAGGCCGTGGGTGAAGTGCTGCCCGCCACCAAGGGCAAGCTGACGGGCATGGCGTTCCGCGTTCCGACACCGGATGTCTCGGTTGTGGACCTGACGTTCCGCACCACCAAGGATACCTCGATCGAGGAGATCGATGCGGCCCTCAAGAAGGCCTCCACGAGCTATCTCAAGGACATCCTGGGCGTGGCGACGGAAGAGCTGGTCTCGACCGACTTCATTCACGATCCGCGGTCCTCGATCTATGATTCCCTGGCCACGCTCCAGAACAACCTGAAGGGCGAGAAGCGCTTCTTCAAGGTGGTGAGCTGGTACGACAACGAGTGGGGTTACTCCAATCGCGTCGTGGATCTGATCCGCTTCATGGCCAAAGCCGACGGCGTGAAGTAAGGTTGTGTAGAAGAATAATTTGAACAGAAGTCGCAAAGGCCGCGAAGGTATTTGTTTTTGCCGCCGGAGGCGGTAAGGAGAATTCCTCTTTGCGCGCTTTGCGGCTTTTGTTCAAACTTCTTTTTTTGTAAGGAGTTGTTGAGATGAGCAAGAAAACCGTTTGCGATGTGAACCTGAAGGGCAAGCGCGTCATCATGCGCGTGGACTTCAACGTACCCCAGGACAAGGTCACCGGCGCCATCACCAATACCAAGCGCATTGAGGCGGCCCTGCCCACCATCAAGTTTGCCCTGGACCAGGGCGCGTCAGTGGTCCTCATGAGCCATCTTGGGCGTCCTGACGGCAAGGTGATTGCCAAGTTTTCGCTTAAGCCGGTAGCCGAGTCGCTTGAGAAGCTACTAGGCCGTCCTGTCAAGTTCCTGACCGACTGCGTCGGCCCCGCGGTGGAAGCCGCCTGCGCGCCCGGCACCCTGAAGCCCGGCGATGTTGTTCTTTTGGAGAATCTCCGCTTTCACATCGAGGAAGAGGGTAAGATCAAGAACGAGGACGGCACCTCGGTCAAGGCCGATCCCAAGGCGGTTGAGGCCTTCCGTGCCAGCCTGAGCAAGCTCGGCGATGTCTATGTCAATGATGCCTTCGGAACGGCGCACCGCGCCCATTCCTCGATGGTCGGCGTGAACCTGCCCGAGAAGGTCGCCGGGTTCCTTATGGGATCCGAACTGGAGGCATTTGCCAAGGTGATTGACAATCCGAAGCGGCCGTTGCTGGCGATCCTCGGCGGGGCCAAGATCTCGGATAAAATCCCGTTGATCAACAATCTGATCGAGAAGGCCGATGAGATCATCATCGGCGGGGCCATGGCCTTCACCTTCAAGAAGGTGCTGCTCAACATGGAAATCGGAGCCAGCCTGTTCGATCCCGAGGGGGCCAAGATGGTCAACGACATCATGGCCAAGGCGAAGGCCAAGGGCGTTAAGATCCATCTGCCGGTGGATTATGTCTGTGGCGACAAATTCCCCAAGGACGCCGCCATGGAGGTGGCCGTCAAGCCCGCCGATGACCAGTCCGGAATCCCGGTCGGTTGGCTGGGTCTGGATGTCGGTCCGAAATCCAATGTCCTCTTTGCCGAAGTTATTGCCCGCGCCAAGACCATCATCTGGAACGGTCCGGCGGGTGTGTTTGAAGATTCGCGGTTCGATGCCGGAACCAAGGTCATGGCGGAAGCCATTGCCAAGGTGACGGCGGCGGGTGCGGTCTCGGTTGTCGGTGGCGGCGATACGGCCACCGCGGCCAAGAAGTTCAAGGTTGTGGACAAGGTTACCCATTGCTCCACGGGGGGCGGGGCCAGCCTTGAATTGCTCGAGGGCAAGGTGCTTCCGGGTGTGGCCGCTTTGAGCGAGAAGTAAGCCAAGGACAATAGACGATAGACCATAGACTTTAGGATTCATACCATGCGAAAAAAAATTGTTGCCGGTAACTGGAAGATGAACAAGCTGGTGGGCGATGCGGTTGCCCTGGCCTCCGCGTTGAAGGCGAAGCTTGCGGACAAGACGGATGTCGAGGTTGTGATTTGCCCCACCTTTACGGCCCTGAAATCCGTGGGGGATGTGGTTGCCGGAACCCAGGTCAAGCTGGGTGCCCAGAATATGCACTGGGAGAAGGACGGCGCGTTCACGGGTGAGATTTCCGTCGATATGCTGCGTGACGCCGGTTGCCAGTATGTTATCCTCGGGCACAGCGAACGCCGCCAGTTTTTCGGCGAGACTGATGCCGGTGTGAACCGCAAGGTCAAGGTGGCGCTGGCGGCCAACCTGACGCCCATCGTGTGCGTGGGGGAGACCCTGGAGGAGCGCGAGGCCAACAAGACCGAGGATGTGGTGACCACGCAGGTGACCAAGAGCCTGGCGGGCCTCGATGAGACCAGTTTCCGCCGCATCGTGGTGGCGTACGAACCCGTGTGGGCGATCGGGACCGGGCGCACCGCTTCTCCGGCGCAGGCGCAGGACGTGCATGCGTTGATCCGCAGGGTGCTTGCCAAGATGTGCAATCCCGGCGCGGCGCAGGCGGTGCGGATCCAGTATGGCGGCAGCATGAAGCCGGCCAATGCGAAGGAATTGATGTCACAGCCGGACATTGACGGCGGTTTGATTGGCGGCGCGGCATTGGATGCGGCGTCATTTTTGGCGATTGTGGAAGCGGCCGTCTGAAGCGGTTCGCTGGAGCAGACAGGAAGGTGAGTCATGGGCTTTATTCATGGATTGTTGGTGTTCGTTGAAATCGTCACGGCGGTTCTGCTCGTGGCCATCATCCTGTTGCAGAAGACGAAGGATGAGGGGCTGGGACTGGCCTTTGGCGCCGGGGTGGGGGAATCCCTGTTCGGGTCGCGTGCCGGGAATGTCCTGACCAAGATCACAATCGGCCTTGCGGTTGTTTTCCTGATGGATACCCTTATCCTTGGTTATATGGCTTCCGGCAAGATTACGAGTGGATCGGTGACCGATCAGCTGCCTGCGGAGCGTTCAGCGCCCGCTCAGCCGGGTCCGCTCAGCGGAATGCCCGCTATTCCGGCAACCGCCCCGCTTCAGACTCCGGCCGCGCCCTGAAAGGGTAGAGGAGAATGAAGATCGAAAAGGGTCTGCTCTGGATATTTTCAGGGTGGATCCTTTTTGTTTTTATTCTGGGCGGTGGTGTGCCTGCCGTTTCCGCCGAGTCCGTCTTTTCCGTCGAGACCGGGCGCATTTCCGGCTTTGATCCGGCCAAAGCCATGGATCTCCCCTCCCTCCAGGCTATCAGCAAAATGTACGAGGGGCTCCTTCAGTACAGCTATCTCGACCGGCCGTACCGCGTTGAACCCTGCCTTGCGGAAAGCCTGCCCGAGGTGTCTCCCGACGGGACGGTTTACACATTCCGCATACGGCGCGGCATCTTCTTCCAGGATGATCCCTGCTTCACCAACTCGGCAGGGAAAGGGCGGGAGTTGTGCGCCGATGATTTTATCTACACCATCAAGCGCGTGGCGGACCTGAAGGTGGGTTCCACCGGGTATTGGGCCTTTCGCGACCGGATCATCGGCCTGGATGAGTTCCGGGAGCGTTCCGCGCAGGGTGCCACGGACTATGCGGCGCCGGTGGCGGGGCTGGAGGCCCCTGACCGGACCACTTTGAGGATCCGCCTGAAGCGTCCCTTTGCCGCCCTCCCGTGGATCCTCACGATGAATTATGCCTATGCCGTGCCCCGTGAAGCGGTCGACTATTACGGGGATGAGTTCGTTTCGCATCCCGTCGGAACGGGTCCCTATATCCTCAAGTCGCATGTCCATAATTACCGCCTGGAGTTTATCCGCAACCCGAAGTGGCTCGAGACCGGCAGGGTTGACCGCTATCCCAGCGCGGGGGCACCCGGAGACAGGGAGGCGGGGTTGCTGAAGGATGCCGGTAAACCCATGCCGTTTGTCGACCGCATCGTTCAATATGTCATCACCGATCCCACAACCCGTTGGCTGCTGTTCCTGTCAGGACAACTCGAAGTCACCACGTTGACGCGCGACAACTGGGATGCCGTGGTCACGCCGGACCGGAAGCTCTGTAAATCGCTGTCCGATCGCGGCATTGTGATGGAGGCGATCCCATCGCTGGACACGGCCTATATCGGGTTCAATATGGAAGATCCCGTGGTCGGGAAGAGCCGCCTTCTGCGTCAGGCCATGATGGCGGCATTTGACCGTGACCGCTGGGTGCGTTTCCAGAACGGACGGGTGACGCCGGCGGTTGGCCCGATACCACCTGCCATGGCGGTGACGAATCATCCGGAGAGTTTATTTCCCTTCGATGTGGGCCGTGCCCGGGAGTTACTGGCCCGGGCGGGCTACCCGGGGGGCAAGGATCCCGTGACCGGACGCCGGCTGGAATTAACCCTGGAGTTGGGCTCGGGGGATTCCGAGACGCGTGAAATGGCGGAAGTGCTCTCGTCGTTCATGGAGCAGATCGGGATCGTGCTGGTTCCCAGTTTCAACAACTGGCCCTCATTCCTGAAGAAGCTCGAGCAACGCCGTGCCCAGATATTTTTCCTGACCTGGTTGGCGGATTATCCTGATCCTGAGAATTTCCTGCAGTTGTTCTACGGGCCGAACGGGACCCCCGGGGCTAACCGGTGCAATTACAGGAATGAGGAGTTCGACCGGCTGTACGAAAAGGCGGGAACCCTGCCCGAAGGCTTGGAAAAGCGTGCCGTGTATGCCCGCATGGAGCAGATCGTCAAGGAGGATTGCCCCTGGATGTTCCTGCATCACTCGTTGTCGGTCATCCTGAGGCATCGCCGGCTTGAAAACTACAAGCCTCACGATTTTCCGATGGGCCTGAACAAGTATTATCGGATCAGGAGTCAGGAGTCCGAAGTCGGGAGCCCGTCTGGCAATTGAGTCCCCTGGTAAGACTGCGCTGGCATAATCCGGCCGATTTCCCTATAAAACACGGACTGGAGTTTCTTATGAGTGATGTAAACAAGATCAAGCAAAGTGTGGCCGACAGTCTTGCCGCCGTTGAAAGCCTCAAGGCGTGTGCCGGGACGATTGCGGCGGCGGGGGACGGCATTGTGGCGGCCCTCAAGGCTGGCAACAAGGTTCTGACCGCAGGCAACGGGGGGAGTGCCGCCGAGGCCCTGCACATGGCGGAGGAACTGATCGGCCGGTTTGAGGCCGAGCGGGTTTCATTGCCCGGTGTGGCCCTCTGCGCGGATGCCACGGCATTGACGTGCATTGGTAATGACTACGGCTTTGAGGCGATTTTCAGCCGCCAGGTTGAGGGGCTCGGGAAGCCGGGAGATGTCCTGGTCCTGTTCAGTACCAGCGGGAATTCGCGCAATATCATCGCGGCCCTGGCCGCGGCCCGCAAACTCGGGTTGAAGACCCTGTGTCTGCTGGGGCGTGACGGGGGCAAGTTGGCGGGTCAGGCGACCTGGGAGATTATTGTTCCTGCGAAGGCGACGGCGCGGATCCAGGAAGCCCATCAGGTTGTTGTTCATATTCTCCTGGAAATCATTGAACAGGCGTTTGTCAGGTCCGTATGAACGTGTTTGTTTCAGGCCCCCTGATGTTCAGGGATTTGATCAAGGCGGTTACGGGAAAAGTCTTTACCGCCGAGTCCGGTGTCCTGCACGGGTATGCCCAGTTTACCATCAAGGATGAGGGCCAATCGGCCATGATTCCCTTTCCCGACCGGGTGGTGGATGGTGTTGTCTATCTCGATGTGGACGACGAGTCCCTGGCGCGCATCGATGCGTTTCAGGGGAAGCGGTTTGAGCGGGAAGACGTGACGGTGGAGGCGGAGAACGGGGAGTGGCTGGAGGCCGGTGCGTACTGCTTGAAGCTGCGGCGCCGGAAAATACTTTCCGCTGAGGAGTGGAGCGAGGATGTCTATCGGGACAACTTCCTGAAGAAAGATCTGGCAGCGTGCAGCAAATAAAAGAAACCAAGCTGAGTGCAAGTTTCTCCGAGACTGCCCTGGAGCATTACTCGTTCTCGCAGTTGTGCCGGAAGATGGCGCGTTCGCCTCATTATATCCGTAACCTTCAAGCCAAGTTCGGATTATATATTCCGAAGGATTCCGAGAGCTATTCCCATTCATACCGGCTATTCCTTGAAACCGTCATCATCCTGAGGGCCTTTTCTGTTCCCCTGGAGGATATCGTGGAGCTCTTTGAGGCGGAGAAGCGGATATTGAGATTTCTCCGGGCGGATACGCTGACACTGTCGCCCACCTGGTACCTTGACCAGTGCGGAAGGCACGAGGAGAGTGCCAACCGCCTTCTGTTGACCAACCAGGATCTCGGTGGCTCCATCACCGAGGGGGGGGTCCAGTTTCATCTCGATTTCCGTGGTGCCCATGGCGAGCTGTTTTCGGGGGCGGAGATGGGGCAGGACGCCCGGCGCGTGATGGCAGCCTATGAGACCCGCCTTGAAAAAGTACGCGGGCGCGTCAAGACAGAGGAAGTTGTCTTGCGGCGGGCACTGGCCTGGTCCGCGCGTTGGGAAGAGTGATGTGTGTGTCCAGTATCAGGGGTTCAGCGAATTCAGGAAGAAAACAGGGTGAACGCATGAGTAAATCCACGATTGAGGCAGGGCTATTCGGGAAGACGCCGGATGGCAAAGAGGTTCATGTATTTACCCTCACCAACAGCGGTGGAACCGAGGCGCGGATCATCAACTATGGCGGGATTGTCCTCTCCTTGAAGGTCCCGGACCGGAACGGGAAGATGGGGGATGTGGTCCTGGGGTTTGACACGCTGGATGCTTACATCAAGGACAGCCCCTATTTCGGGTGCCTCGTCGGGCGTTATGGAAACCGGATCGCCAAGGGCCAGTTTACCCTGAACGGGAAGACATACAAGCTGGCGACCAACAACGGTCCCAATGCCCTTCACGGTGGACTCAAGGGTTTCGACAAGGTGGTTTGGGCGGCCACGACAAAGATGACCGCCAATGGACCGGCGCTGGGGCTCAACTACGTGAGCAAGGATGGCGAGGAAGGGTATCCCGGAATGCTTTCGGTCACGGCCGTGTATACCCTGACCGAGGACAATGCGCTGGTGCTGGAGTTCACGGCGGTGTCGGACAAGGATACGATTGTGAATCTGACCCACCATTCCTATTTCAATCTGGCGGGGCACGGGGATGTGCTGGGTCATATCGTGACCATCAACTCGGACGTGTTTACGCCGGTTGATGAGACTTTAATCCCGACCGGCGAGTTGAAGCCGGTTGAGGGGACGCCGCTGGATTTCAGGAAACCCTGCGCCATTGGCGCCCGGATCAACGCCGATGACCAGCAGCTCAAGCATGGAAACGGGTATGATCACAATTGGGTGCTGAACAAGCCCGCGAAGCAGTTGGGGTTGGCTGCGAAAATCGTTGAGCCCACCACAGGCCGTGTGATGGAGGTCCTGACCACCGAGCCCGCCACGCAGTTCTACACCGGGAATTTCCTGGAC
>Ga0007792_10000743_pt1 | contig 11776 bp, 12 predicted proteins | sample CryBogmetaGMA6M_FD_60371 | JGI IMG/M metagenome (GOLD analysis project Ga0007792, IMG submission 60371) | Freshwater microbial communities from Crystal Bog, Wisconsin, USA - MA6M | ecosystem: Environmental > Aquatic > Freshwater > Lake | place: Crystal Bog, Wisconsin, USA | collected 2009-07-06
GCTTCACGTTCGAGATCAGTCTTAAGAATCTTCAGTTGGTCAATTTTCTGATTATATTCAACAAAAATCCGTTTATCATTTTCAAGAATGGATCGCATGTAACGAACATTTTCAGCCAGTTGTGGAAACGATTCTGCTGAAAAAAACATCCGTACGGCACCAATTTCACCGGCTTTGTATAACGACGACAAGCGCCGCTCAATCTCCAGCCGCTTTTGATTTGCTTCTGCGGTAACCTTTTGAATTTCGCGCCCGGTACGATCAAGATTCGCTTCAACAACACGCAGGTCCTGACCCATCTTGGCGAGCTCAGCTGTTTTCCGCTCAAGATTCCGCAGCACACCCTTCAGTTCAACTGAAACAGCCGCCTCAACTTTACGGGTTTTGGTAATCAGCTGCTTCTTAGCTTTTATATCCTGTTTAACCCCGCTCAGCTCGTCTTTGGGGTTCTGTGCCGCAGCAACGGAAGCGAACAGCAGCAGTATGAAGAATATTCGTACGGTAAATTTCATCAATTACACTGGAATAAAGCGCTTCAGCGAAGTAAGACTGCCGAGAAAACCGAGCAGGGCACCGGCCAGAATCAATCCGGCAATGTACTCAACCGGAAGAAACAACATCCCGGCACTGGCCGGGTTGAAAACAACAAAACTGCTGGCACTGTGCAAAAAGCCTTCATAAATGGCGAACAGCAGGGCAACAGAAATGGTGGAACCTGCCAACCCCTGAATCAGTCCTTCCAGAAGAAACGGAGCTTTGATGAAAAAGCGGGTCCCCCCCACAAGCGCCATAACCTCAAGTTCATCGCGCCGGGCATAGATCGTGAGTTTAATCGTATTTGAAATAATGAACACAACCGCAACCACCATAAAGCCACCGAGCAGTACCCCGATGAGACGCATGAAATTCAGGAACGAATTAAAACGGCGTACCCACTCTTCACCGTACTGGACTTCGGTAATGCCGGGAATTTTTTTGATGGCCGATACAAATCCCTCAACAGAGGCTGTTTCACGATACGACCGTTTCAAAGCGATCTCGAACGATGTGGGAAGCACCTCGGGACGAACCCCTTCCAGAAGAGTTTCCTGGCCACGCAGACGGCTTTTGAAGCGAGTGAACGCCACTTCTCTCGGAACGTATGTTATGCGGGATACGCCGGGAACTGCTGTGATTTTCGTACGGAGAGAACCCTGCTCCTGGGGAGACAGCTCCTTGTCAAAATACACCGTCACCTGAACCCGTTCGCTCCAGTTTTCAGCCGCACTTTCCAGATTGACAAAAACGAGCAGAAACAGGGAAACGATCAGCAGCGCCAGAGTGATCGTTCCAATGGTAACGACATTGACAAAAACATTTTGACGTATGTTTGACAGGGCGCGCGACAGGAAGAAGCGGGCTCTCCCGCCAAAGCCATCACCGGCAAGCGTCGGACGCTTAAAGGTTTTGGTCGGAGCCTGTTGTTTCTTTTTCCATTTGTTCAACAATTTCCCCTTTTATCAGCGTAACGAGACGCATATGGCTCTGCTCGATCAAGCGACGGTCGTGAGTCGCGACCACCACTGTTGTGCCGCGACAGTTAGCATCTTTGAAAATGGAAAGAATCTGGTTTTTGTTGGCATCATCAAGATTACCGGTCGGCTCATCGGCAAGGAGAATTTTCGGATCATTCACCAAAGCACGGGCAAGAGCCACACGCTGCTGTTCGCCGCCGGACAGGCGCTGTGTCATGTGGTCGTATTTTGATTCAATCCCCATCTGCTTGAGAATATGCATGGTTTTCTTGCTGATATCTCCCCTGCCCCACCCCAGAACTTCCAGTGTTATGGCAACGTTCTCAAATACGGTGCGATTCGGCAGAAGCTTGAAATCCTGAAAAACCACTCCAATGGAGCGACGCAGATACGGGATCTGAAATGCCGGGATATTGGTAATATTCTGACCGTCGATCAGTACCTGGCCGCGACTCGGGTCAAGCGCTCTGTACAACAGGCGCAGCAGGGACGTTTTTCCCGCCCCGGATGGACCGGTCAGAAAAACAAACTCTCCCTTGCCGATGGAGAGATTGATATTGCTGAGGGCTGAAGCGCCCTGCTGGTAGGCCAGTGACACATTATGCAGCTGAATCATAGATCACCATTCATTGTATGGCTTCCCGTCCGTACCATACAGGTTGGAGCCGCTATGAACATCATACACGTTTCCGGGAGAGGTGGTGCTTCCACTTCCACTCCCGCCCCCTCCGGATGGGAACATGGTTGACGATCCACTTGAGGCAGGTACCGTTTCAGGCGGTGGTGCGATTATTACCCAGGAATCACTTGACTTGGTGAAGGGATCGGTAGGAATCTCCCGCATATACTTCTTTTCTTTCAGCTCAGCTATTGAATCCGGGTATTTCCCTTGGTCAGCATGGAATTGATCAATAACAGATCTGAAGTTGTACAGGTCTTCACGTAACACCGCTTCTTTCGCTTTTATGATGCCCCATTGGTAATTAGGCACGGCGATAGCCGCCAGAATACCGATAATCGAGACAACGATCATAAGTTCTATGAGCGTAAAACCGCGACGGTCGAGGCTGTGTTTTTTACCGGTACACTGTGGCAGATTGCTACCAGTCTTTATATCGAGTTTTGCCATCAAGTGAAGTTCCTTCGCTCATCGAGTAAACATCAAAAACATCTTCCTTGCCCCAGGTTGAAGAATCGGTTTTATCCACAGAGGAGCGCAGGTTCCAGCCCCACATATCATCATCCTCTTTTTCCGGAGGGTGAAACGGGTCGAAGATTGGTCTCCGGAGAAACTTTATTTTTCCGGTCTTTGCATCGCCGAAATCACGGCCTTCAAGCAGTTCCTTCAGCTCCTTCGGGTAGCCGGCCCCGGTTTTGAGAGGACCTGCCGGCATTTTATCAAATTTTCTTTTGTAATCATCAATAGCAGTTCGGATTGTACGCAGGTTCCGCCGCAGTTCGACCTCTTTTGTCCGCTGAGCAGTCATGCGGGTCAACGGTATAACACCGGCGGCCAGAATGCCGAGAATCGTCATGGTGACGATCAACTCTATGAGCGAAAGCCCTTTGCGGGTTCTTAAAGCTCCAAACATATCACCTCGGACGGATCGGGTTCGGATTCTGGTTCTGAGTTTGGGTCTGATTCTGGGTCTGCTTCAACTCGGATGTAAACTGCCAGTCACTGTACTGTTTCTTGTCATCAAGCAGCTTCGAATCATACAGGGATGCAAAACTTTTTCTGAACGGCTCCACGGTGCTTTCACTCATTACGCCGGCAAAACGGGTCGGGTCACCGACAGGTTTGACAATCTGCCACTGTTTATTTGTCAGCGGGTCAAGTGTTGCGGACACTCTGAGCCGGAATTTTTTTGAAGGGGTGTTTGTGCACCGCTCCTCCTTGCCAATGATCAGGTCGTCAAGTACCGTTCCATTGGGTGAGTTAATGGTCCATAAAAACGGGGTTACCGCACTCTGGGCAAGGTTTGCTTGATTGTTACATAGAAGCTTCTGGTAAATAATCTCAGCCACCTGATCCCCCCGGTAGATCATCTCGTCTTCAAGTTCCCGCTGCTTCAGGGTTTTCCAGGACTGCCCCACCATCCCCAGCATGACTCCCATAATCATGATTATCGTCAAAGCCAGAATATAGGTAAAGCCACCCTGATTGGACAAAGCTTTCATCAGCGAATATCCACCGCCGTGCTGAAGGGCAGAATATTGAGGGCAGTACCATCAGGCATCGTAAACATGGCGTTTCTGAAAGCAAAACTTGCGGGCCCCTTATTCTTGGCCTTGAATTGTGCCGTCGCAAGCGTGCCTCCTCCGGAGACACTACCGCTATCTGTAGCGCGACCCAGCAAAACCGTCACCGTACCGGCGGCCGGATCAGCCCTGCTGGTAAAAACTGTCGCTTTGCCGTCCTTCTTTAAAAACGGCCCTTCGCTCAACGACATAAAATCGACAAAAATCGGATCATAGGTGAGTACAAACGGGGCGTTGGCAAGATCTTTCACCTCGTTGATCTTGATATCAATACTGAATTGCTGCCCAACGGTTGCGGATGAAGGAGCAGCAAGTTGCAGCAGGCTGCGCTGAAGCGCTGCTGCCTGTGCAGGAACTGGCGGCTTGGGCTGAGGCTGAGCAGTCGGAGCAGCAACATCCGGGCGTGATGGAGCCGGCTTGGAAGCTGCGGGATCTGGGACAGCCTCTTTTTTATCGCTCTTTTTCGGTGCCGTGACATCCCCTTCATAAACCGCTTCCTGATCAAAGGATGACATCGGCCTGACAAGCGACGGGTGATCCTCTTTGCCGGAACCAAAGGAAGAAAGACCGGGGAGCGGAACCGGAATACCTCTAACTAGACGTGGAGTAATTGCCAGCATAAGTTCACTCTTGTTTTTTGAAGTGTATGAACTGGTAAATAAATTACCAATCAGAGGCAGGTCACTTAGCAGATATACTTTGGATTTATCGTTTCCTTCTTCCCTTGAAATAAGGCCACCAATGACGCTGGTTTCATTATCTTTTAAGCTGAGTACTGTTTCAAGGTTGCGAGTGCCGATGGTCACAACGGTCGTACTTTTGTCAGACCCCACCGTCTCTTTGGTAAGAATATTACTGACCTCAAGACTCAGCTTGATGGATATTTCATTGTTAAGCTGGATAGTCGGCTCGGCATTAACTTTTACCCCAACGTCCACATACTGGACATTGACCTGTGACACAGTGCCGTTAAGAGTTGTCGTAGTAATCGGCTGCCTGGTGCCGACATTGAATTTTGCTTTTTCCTTGTTTTTCACCCGGATTTTCGGGTTGGAAAGTGTCTCGCCCTTGGCAAGGCTTTTACCAAGATTGAACGTTGCATTCGGCACGGTCACATAGCCGCCAAAACCCTGCATGGTAAACGCGCGAACCAGATTTGTAATATCACCACCGCCTGTTGTTGTGGTTGATCCGGTAGGCACCGTCGTTGTTACTCCCGCAAGTGTCGTGGAAAGCAGTTTATTATCAGGTGGCGGCGAGAAAGCACCCAGTTGGACATTATAATTACTCAGCAGTAACCCGACATTCTCGGCATTTTTGTCCGAGACTTCGATCACTTCAACATCAAGAACAACTTCAGCTTCCGGCATATCGTTAGCATCAAGAATTTTCTCAACCACCCCGACAACATCTTCTGTGTCCCGCACAACGATCGAGTTTGAATCTTCGTTCACGTACGCTTTGCGCACCTGAATCATGGTGCGGATCAGGTTGATGGCTTTTTTTGCATCCATGTAGTTGAGATGGAACGTGCGCAGCACCATGTCCTCGTACTGCTTGCTCTTCTCAGGAGAATTTGTATAAACAAGCACGGTGGTTTCATTCAAATTTCTGGTATTCAGCTTATTCATGGTGCTGAGCAGATCAAGCGCCTGCTGAAATGTGGCATTATCGAGATAAATCGAAATCGGTGTGTCCTTGATGCCGTCATCAAACACAAAATTGATTCCCGAAAGCTGTGTCAGAATATTGAACACGTCCTTGATCTTTGCATCCTTGAACTTCAGGGTTATCGGCTTACTGGATTTCACGCGCAACTCAAAGCCCTCAACCTTACTTTTTCGAAGCTGCACGATTCGATCAAGGGCCGCCTGATACTCTTTGTTCTTGGGGAAAAGTTCTGCAGCCCGGATGTATTGGCGATGAGCTTCCTTCAGCTTGTTTGCCTTCTCAAAATCCAGTCCTTCCTGAAAAGCCGCCTGCGCCTCTTTGTGGCGGAGCGACAACTCAATATGCTGTCTGAAACGATCCTGTGTCGGGTCCATACCTTGCGCGGCCTGAAATTCCGTCAGCGCATCGGCATAATTTCCTTTTGCCACTAACGCCACACCCTGCTTGAAACGCTGGTCTGCCGCTTTCTGGCGGGTCTTCAGGAAACGGATTCTGGTGTCATTGGATGTAGGGTCATTTTTGAAGGAGTCAGCATAGCTGTACATCGCCTCTTCAAACTTTCCCTCCGCCTCAAACTTTTCCGCAGCGCTGAAGGAGCGCGCAGCCGGTGAGGCACAGCCCGACAGGAGGCCGAAAGATAGTACCAGGATGCTATGTAAAATCAGGTTCAGGTAGCGCATTGAGTGCGTCTCCTCGGAATAAATTTTGTTACCGTGCGGCATTCAGCGGCCGGTTTTCAAGTAACGGAATAACAATGACAGCTCCGGTGTCGGTAACTGTCAGCCGCAACGATTGATCAGTAATTTCGGTTGCTTCATACCGGCCGGCAACCTTGTCGCCCTTTTTTACCAGGATAATTTCCTTGTCCTTTTCAAGAAAAATGGTTCGTGCCGACCCTTTTTTCAAGAATCCCAGAAACGTAAAACGGGCCAATGGAGCAGACTCCGGCTGGGCTTTCACCGCATCTACCGGTAGTACCGGCACAGCTTTTACCGGGGGTGGCGGTTCTATCTTCTTTTTGACAATCTTCGTCTCATCAATAAATATCGGTTTAAACAGGTTGCGCCGATACCCTTTGAATCCGGCAGTATCCTGTTCAAGAAGGCTCAGCTTCAATGTTGTGCCATCATCCACCACTGAAGTGGCAGATTTCACCGCAGATACTGCAGCAGGTTTTTGCTGCTGTCCCGGCTTGAAGGTCAAGGTGCTGACAGTTTTCGGCTTCGGCGATGTGCTGTAACTCCACACCACAGCGCAACCAAAGAGAATAACCAGAACGAATAGTATCAGGCGCTGGCGATTCATGTCCACTCCCGCAGATATACCGTTATGTGCAGTTCCATGGTCACTTTTTCGATAAAAAGGTCGTTATTTGAAAAAGCGACCGTTTCAATCACGACCAATTCCGGATTTTTCTGAATATCAGATAGATAGCTTTTCACCGCCGCATACCCTCCGGTAACAGAAAGCGACAACTGATAGGAAAGCAGTGGCTCGTCTTTACTCTTGAGCGTTTTATAGCTGATTGTGCCCACTTCGACAGCGCTGGTTGCCGCAGCTTCATACAAATCGCTCAACACCCTGGCAAACTGCCGTTTTTCAGGTATCTTGATCTTCAGTGTATCAAGGTCAGCGGAGGCCTGCTTATAAAGTGCTGTGGGGTCCAGCTGTCCGGCATTGGTGGCCTTCAGGCGCAGACCGCTCCACTTTGTCTGCAGATCAGTCAATACGGGGAGCTGATAGGAAGAATGTACAATCCCAAGACACAGATTTACCAGAACAAGGGTCAGAATGATGACCAGCGGAATCCATTTCTGACGGACTATTTCAAACATATACGCTTTCATCAATGCAGTACCTTACAGGTGAAAGCAAATTTAACACCTTGGGCTTTATCGCCCTCACCCATATTCTGATGTGACAGCAGAGTAACTTCTGACAAACCTTTTGCCGCTTCCAGCTTTTCAAGATACTGCCGGACCGTTTTAAAACTTCTGGCATGACCTTCCAGCTTCCACTCCTCAGAGGCTTTACCCATGGATAGCAGCGACAGCGAGATCCCCTCCGGAGTGGCATTTTCAAACAGTTCAAGCACCGCAAGCCAGTTTTTACTCTTACGCTCGATTATTGTGTTGTAAAAACGGACTCGCCCCTTTTGTCGCGTGAAATCAGAGTCGGATATACCGCTCGGCTTGGCAGAGAGCCTGCCCTCAATCGCAGCGATTTCTGAACTCAGGAAATTCTTCTCACCCATGGCTGAAGAGACCCGATAAATGTTCCAGGCCGCCAAAACAAGAAGCAGTGCGATGGAGGAATACGCGACCCTGTTGATCAGACGGTGGTCAAGGTAAGTGCGTGTCGCAAGGTTAATGGTGAAATTCATCAAAAACTCCTCAACGCCGCACCAATTGCGGCAGTGCAGGAAAACAGGTGTCCCTGGCTGCCCGGGGCAAAATTACCGGGTGTAACCACACCTTTTGCTTCAAGCAGGATCGGCGTTACTTCGGTCGCTTCAGCAACCATATCCCGAAAACTGAGTGCCGTTTCCGGTGATGCTACACAGAAAACAGTCTGTACCGGCTGATCAGGGAAACGTTCCTTGTAAACCAGCAGAGAACTGTTTATCTCCATGTACACCCGGCTGTCAGTCGCCTGAACGCCGGATAAATCCTTACTCCGTATAAACTCCGGTATCCCTTGGGCAAAAGCGACAATTGACAGGGTACCGCCGTAATACGATATGAGGATACAGTCATCATGAAGCGACAGACGACTGTTAAAAAGCCGGCAGAGATTGAATGTATTACAGTCAACCCGTGCCGGAGAATAGCCGGCCTTCGTGATGAGATCTTCGTATTGGGAAATAACCGAGCGCGACGCAATTGCAACCAGCAGGGCCAGATCACCATTTTCCCGAACCGTCAACTGTTGAAAATCAATAAGAGTATCGGTGCTTTCAAGCGGAATATTTTTCTTCAGCTTCCAGCGAATCAGGTCAATACCTTCCGCATGGCTTTTGAAACGCCCTTCAAGATCAAGCAGCATTATTCTGCTCACCGCATCGGGGAGAGATACCGCCACCCTGTCAGTCCGGCACAGCAGTTGGTTACAGGCAGACTTTAAGCCGGTAACAAACGCATCGGGGGCAAGAATGTTTTGATCCCGCAGTGAAACCTGAACAGTTTGTGGAGGAAATGAAGCGTGGGCAACCCTGTCAACACGTGGTGACGCGGCAGACCCGCTTACAAGGGCACACACCACACCCTGTGGGCTGATTTCGACTCCTATTGGTTTAGTGACAAACAGCATGGCGTGTCCTGTCCCGGTCACTCAACAAACGTGACACGGTTTATCTCCTTGAGGGTCGTTACACCGGCAGCCAGTTTTTCTTCGGCTGAATCACGCAGAAACATGACACCGGCTTCACGGGCAGCTTTTTTCAGCTGGGTTGCTGGAACCTTGGCGATAATGAGATCACGAATCTGGTCAGTAAGTTCCAGTAATTCAACAATGGCAACACGTCCCCGATAGCCTGTGCCATGGCACTCTTCGCAGCCATGGGATTCATAGAGCGTCAAATCGCGAAAACGTTCGGGATCTACACCACCGTCAACCAGTTCCTCGTCACTGTACTTCACCGGGCGGCGGCAGGCGAGGCAGACTTTTCTCACCAGTCTTTGCGCCATAACACAGTTGAGACATGATACAAAATTGTACGGATCTATGCCCATATGGATGAAGCGTCCGATAACGTCAAATACGTTATTGGCATGAACAGTCGTAAAGACCAGGTGTCCGGTGAGTGCAGACTGTACGGCAATCTGCGCGGTCTCGGAATCCCGGATTTCTCCAACCATGATCTTATCCGGGTCATGGCGCAGGATGGAACGTAATCCCTTGGCGAAGGTCAACCCTTTTTTTTCATTGACCGGGATCTGCAGTACGCCGCGCAACATATATTCAACCGGATCTTCAATGGTGATTATTTTGTCCTCGCCGGTATGAATCTCGGTCAAGGCAGCATAAAGCGTCGTAGTTTTTCCGGAACCGGTCGGGCCGGTGACCAGCACCATGCCATACGGTTCACGTATTTTTCTCCGCAGGCGCTTGATTTCCCGCTCGCTTACGCCAAGATTTTCCAGGGTCAGTCCCTTCAGATCACTGGCGATACTCTCTTTGTCAAGAATACGGATAACCGCATCTTCACCCATGGAACTGGGCATGATCGAAACGCGGAAGTCGATGGATTTTTCGCCAAAACGGATTTTAAAGCGGCCATCCTGAGGTATGCGCCTCTCGGATATGTCCAGCTCGCTCATTACCTTCAGGCGTGAAATGATCGGAGATTGAAAATGTTGATCTATCGTGTCGTTCGCTTTGTACAGAACGCCATCAATACGATATTTGATGTCGACTCCGTCAAGACCTGTTTCAATGTGTATGTCGCTTGCTCTGCGGCTCAGCGCGTCAAGAATGGTCGTGTTTATCAGCTTGATGATCGGGCTGGTGTCTTCTGACAGCGTTTCGACAGATAGTACCTCTTCACCACGGTCAGTTTCCTTGACCAACTGGAGCATGAAGTCTTCTGAAACATCACGCAGAACCCTGCGCGTCCCTTCCCCTGCTTTGGTAACGGTACTTATGGCAGAATCGGAGGCGACACGAATCTGAATCTGCCGATCAAGCATAAGTTCAAGCTCATCCAGCTTGACCACGTCGGTCGGGTCAGACACCGCAATGACAATCACATTCGGCTGAATCTCCAACGGCACAAAATGATACCGGTAAATTGCGTCCGGCGGTAACTGGTTGAGCAGTTCTGAATCCATCTTGAAATTGCGCAGATCAATGTACTCAAGACCAAACTGCTCCGCCAAAGCCTGAGCCAGTTCTTCCTCTGTGACAAACCCTTCCTGTACGGCAATTTCCCCGAAGCGTTTCCGGGTTATCGCCACCCTTTCGAGGATAATTGCCGTCTGATCAGGTTGAAGGACGCCCCGATCAACAAAAATTGTACCGATATTTTTTCGTTTGAATGATTCTCTCGCCATTCTATCCCACCGTGCCGGCAATTTTAAATATCGGGAGGTACATCGCAACAATAATTACACCGATAACAATCCCCATAATCAGCATGATTGCCGGTTCTATTGCTGTCGTCAGCAAATGCATCCGTTCCTCAAGCTCATCTTCCAGATAATTGGAAATATCACCAAGCATATCCTCAAGCGACCCGGTAGTTTCACCCACACCGAGCATTCGCAGTGCCAATGGCGGCATGATATCGATCCGCTCAAGCGCAACGGAGAGCCGCCCCCCCTCTTCAATGAAGCGAACCGCCTCAAACAGGCGCTTTTCCATAAACACGTTATTCAGGGTACCGATGGACATACGTAACGATTCAATAATCGGTATGCCGCTCCCGAGCACGGTGGCAAGGGTACGGGTAAAGCCGGCAACGGAATACTTGGTAAAGACATCACCGATTACCGGCAGCGTCAGTTTGTATCGGTCCAGCGCGTAGCGTCCCGCTTCCGTGCTCTTCCAGGACCTGAATGCCGCAAGCAGACCAACAAATAGAGCAATTCCAAATATGAAATACCGCCTGAGCAGCGAGGTAAATGTAATTAATATCTGAGTCAGGGCGGGAAGTTGCGCTCCGGAGTCAGCATACACCTGGCTGAAGGTAGGAACAACATACAGTAGCAGAAGTGTGATCGCCAAAAAGGCAAAGACAACAAGGATGGCCGGATAAAAAACGGCAGCAACAATTTTCTTTTTTAACGTGCCAACTCTTTTTAAATATTCGATATAGCGGCGAATCGTCTGAGGAAGATCCCCGGTTCGCTCGCCGGCTCGTATGGAGGCAACGTAAAGAAAGGGAAATGCCCTGCCATGTTTATCCATTGCCACCGACAAAGCCGCCCCCGCCTTCACGTCTTCACGCACCTGCACCAGAACTTCATACAATGCGCCGGAATCATGACGTTCAAGAATTGCGTCCAGTACCTGCATGATCGGCATACCGGCCTTGATCAGCACCAGCATCTCCTGGTTGAACGTCAGAAGAGCCTTGTTATCAATCTTTTTGCGCCTGATCCCCTTGTCAAACAGGAACTGAAATGGCTTCTTTTTTACTTCAAAAACAAAAAAGCCCTGATCCTCAAGATTTTTACGCAAGACGCCACTATCCGCAGCCTCAAAATCCCTGATGAGAATTTTTCCATCCGATGCACCAAGTTTGCAGGAGTAAAGTGCCATAAGTTTAGGTTAATAACACAAACATAAAAGTTAGTACATATAAATCCAAAAAAATAAATCACAACAGG
>Ga0007792_10000744_pt1 | contig 11769 bp, 4 predicted proteins | sample CryBogmetaGMA6M_FD_60371 | JGI IMG/M metagenome (GOLD analysis project Ga0007792, IMG submission 60371) | Freshwater microbial communities from Crystal Bog, Wisconsin, USA - MA6M | ecosystem: Environmental > Aquatic > Freshwater > Lake | place: Crystal Bog, Wisconsin, USA | collected 2009-07-06
GGTCAGATCCACGCGCGGGGCGTAGCCGAGCTCGCGCCGGGCGTGCGAGTCGTCCAGCAGCCAGCCCCCCTGGCGCGCCTCGCACCTGACCCCGGACAAGCACCGCGAGGCGGGCAGGCCCAGCACGCCGAGGAGCGCGTTGCCCCAGGCGGCCAGGCCGAGCAGCGGCAAGGGCACGCGCAGTAGCTGCACCCGGTGTCCCAGGGCCGCGCCATAGGCTTCGGCATAGTCCGCCCAGCAGGAGGGCGTGGGCCCGGCCAGATGATACGCGCCACCCGTGGTGCGTCCGTCGACTAGGGCGTCAATCACCAGCTCCATACCCGTCACGAGATCGTTCACATGCACGATGCTGAATGGCTGCTCCGCCTGGCCAGGTGTGGTGAGCAGGCCCAGAGCCATGAGCCGGTACAGCGGTAGGAACGCCATATCGCCGGGGCCGTAAACCATGGGCGGCCGGATGACAGCCACGCGGCGACCAACCATGGCCAAGGACAGGGCCGCGCGTTCGCCGAGCAGCTTAGTGAGGCCGTACTGGGATACCGGGGCTGGGCGTTCGGACTCCGCAAGGCCAGGCGCTATCGCGCAGGGGCCCAGTGCGGCTTGGCTGGACACATGCAAGAAAATTTGGCGAGGCGGGCCGTATTGGCGTGCGGCCTGCACCAAGCGTTTGGTCAGGTCCTCGTTGACAAGGCGGAAGCCCCGCGTGCTGAAGGCCTTGGTGGTTCCGGCGAGGTGGCACACGGCGTCGGCGTTTTTAAGGGCGCGAGCCAGAAAAGTGTCGTCGTCCAGCCGCCCGGCCAGGCGTTTGACGTGCGGACTGAGGCGCGAATCGTCGGAGCCGTGACGCACCAGGGCGGAAACCGCATGGCCCGTCCCTGACAGCCGGTTGGCAAGGGCGCCGCCGATGAATCCGGTGGCTCCGGTGAGAAAGACGTTCATGCCCCACTTCCGTTGCGGCTAAAAGTCCTTGCGGTACAGCCGGTAGCGTTTGGATACGCGCCCGCCGAAATCCAGCAGCAGGTTGTTGATGGCTTCGTTATCCTCGAGGTTCCAGCTCATTTCGAGAGTCTCGTAGCGGGTTTTGGTCTCCGCCTTCTCCAGCACGTAGTGCAGTGCGGCCAGGGGCACGCCCATCTGATGGTACTGCGGCTTGACCCCGAAGAGCAGGGCGCGCACGCCGCGTATTTCCGACTTGTAGAGCAGGTACTTGACTAGGCCGGCCATGCCCAGCTTGCCGTTGAGGCGCTTGAGCAGAGGGCTCACGTCCGGGAGCATGAGCCCCACGGCCGCTGGGTCGTCGCCCACGTAGAGAAAGAAGGCCATGTCCTCGTCGAGGATGGGCAGCAGGGACTCGGCCATGGCCTCGATCTCGGCGTGGCTCATGGGCACAAAGCCCCAGTTGCGCGCCCAGGCGGCCTGGTACAGGCTGCTCATGAGCTCCACCTCGGACAGCAGGTTCTTCTTGTCCATGTGGCGCAGCCGGACCTCGCCCTTGTCCACCAGCCTGTTGGCGATGTCGAGGACCCATTGGGGCAGCTTGTGCCCCCGGCGGAACTCAAAAGCCAGGAGGTCCTTCTCCTTAGCCAGGCCAGCGCCCTCCACGAGTTTGCAGTACCAGGGCGGGTTGTAGTTCATCATGATGGCCGGGGGCACGTCGAAGCCCTGCACCAGCATGCCGATCTCGTAGTTGGTGGAGGGGTTGAAGGGCCCCCGGAAATGCGTGAGCCCCTTGCCCATGCACCAGGCCTGGGCCTCCTCGAACAGGGCGCTGGCCGCCTCCTGGTCATTCTCGCATTCGAAGAATCCCCAGGCCCCGGCCAACTCCTGCCAGTACTCGACGTGGGCCATGTCCATTATGGCCGCGATGCGGCCCATGGGCCTGCCCCCACGCTCGGCCAGGAAGAGCTGGCGTTCGGCGCGCTGCCAGAAGGGATGCCCCATGTCGAGAATCTTTTTCACCTCGCTGCGCAGGGGGGGCACCCAGTTGGGGTCTTGGCCCTGGACGGCCCAGGGCAGGTCGATGAACGCCTGCAGGTCTGCAGCACCCGCCACGGGGCGGACGATGAGGCTAGCCATGTCGTTCTCCCTCTGCCGGATGCGTGCGTGCCGCCACGGCCAGGCGGAAGCCGAAGGCGTTTGCCGTGCGGGCCGCCATGTGTCCCTGCGGGGTTCCGAGGCGGCAGGTGGCGCCGCCCTCGCCATCCGGCTCCAGCTCCAGGGCCTCGACGTCGCGGGGCTCCAGGCCGTTGAAGCCCGTGCCTAGGCATTTGGCTGCGGCCTCCTTGAGGGCCCAGAGCAGCGCCCGTGCCGCGGGTTCGTCCGGCACGAGGCGCAGGGCCCTCTCCAGTTCCGCGCGGGCAAAGGTCCGTTCTTTCGGGTAGGGGTCGCGGAAGTCCTCAGGCCCTGTCGCGTCCAGCCCCAGGCCTGCGGTGCACGCCACCGCGGCCCAAAGCCAGCCGGCATGGCGTGAAAAGGATACCCGGAAGTCCAGTTCCCCGCCCCTTGGGGAAAGCAGCAGCGGTCGGCCCTGCGCGTCTCGGTCCAGACGCAGTCCCGGCCGCTCACGGTCAAGGGCCTGGAGCAGCCGCGCGGCCAGCCCGGCGCGCAGGCCGGGGACCTCCAAGGCCCCTGCCAGAAGCACGGGGTCTCCGCCGCAGCGCCACAGCAGTTCCGGGCTGGAGGTCATGCCTGCCCGGCGTCCTGCGCTGGGAGCGGTTCCAGGGCGCGCATCAGCAGTCCCTGCAGGTGCATCACCACTTGGCCGTCGGAGTCGTGGGCGCAGCAGTCCCAGACCTGCAGGGCTTGGCCGTCCTCACGCAGGCGGGCCTCCAGGGTGAGGGCCTCGCCGTGCATGCACAGCCGGGCGAAGCGCAGGGAGCCCAGGCCGACGGGCAGCCTGTCCGGACCTTTGCCTTGGCCGCGCAGGATCTTGTGCAGCAGCACCAGCTGCATGAGCGCCTCCATGGCGTAGGGAGTGGTGCGCAGAGGCGCGGGGGAGTCGGGCACGTCCTGTTCCAGGCTGTAGCGCATGAACCCCAACACTCTGTCCGTCGTGGTGCCTGCCACGCTCTCGATGACCCTGTAGCGGCCGGTCTGGGCCGTGTGGGCGTCGTACAGGCGTTGGGTTTCTTGCCGGTCGGCCCCGGTGCCGGGGTCCAGGGGCGCCTCCGGGTCAAAGCCCTCAAGCCTGGGCAGGGGACCGCGCGCAGGGCCGAGGAGCACGCGGCCCTCGGAATGGGTGCTGAAGCGGCCCAGGGGACGGCCTTTGGGCGACACGTCCTCGCTTTCCAGCCGCACGTCCACCAGCACCAGCCCGTCCTCAAACCCGGCGCGGACGGCGCCTACCTTGAGGTCGCGGCTCTGGCCGGCCGGGCAGGGTAGCATGTCGAGAAAGCGTATGGCCGCAAGGCCCACGGGCACGAGGTAGGGATATAGGGCGCAGGCCGCCTCGCTGAAGATCTCGGCCATCATCACGGCGGAGAACAGCGGGTGGGGCAGGACCTGATAGGGCCTGTGGTCCGGCAGCCAGGGGTCGCGCTCATGGGAGATGCGGCGCGTGCATAGCGCCTTTTGCGGCGAAAGGTCCGTCAGAAGCGCCGCGTCGAGCATGGGCAGGCTGTCCACGGGCAGGGCGAGCCCCGCCTCGGCATCGGTTTTCGGCAGGCGCAGGGGCTCAACCGTGGTGGTCACGGGCATGTGCCGGGCGATGAGCACCGAGGGCCCGCTGGCCTCCGGGCAGGCTATCTCCCGCGCGACCACGGGCGCGAGTTCGTCGATATGCACGTACGCCTCGGTCAGGCCCTTGAGCTCCATCATCTCGCGGATGTCCTGGCTGTCGGCCATGCCCACCCCGGCCACGGGCGGCAGCCATAGCACCTTGGGCGTGAAGGCCGCGCCCTCCATGCCCTGAAGCAAGGAGGCCATGGCGCGGTTGGCGCAGCAGTAGTTGCCTTGGCCCACGTTGCCCTGCCAGGCGGCCACGGAGGAGAATGCCGCGCCCAGGCGCAGGCCGTGGGGCAAGGCCGCCTCCACTAGGTTGCGCAGGCCGGATAGCTTCACCTGGCAGACGCGTTCGAAGTCCTCGTCGCTCATCATGGACAAAAATTTGTCGCGCAGGATGCCTGCTCCGTGGATGACGCCGTCCACCCGGCCCAGCCGCGCGGCCACGTCGGCCACGACCTGCTCGACCGAGGCCCGGTCGGCCACGTCGCAAAGCAGGTACTCGGCGCTGGCGCCGTGGCCTTGCAGGCGAGTCACGGCCTCGGTCTCCGCCTCTCCGGCCGGGCTCCGGCCGAGGAGCACCAGGTGCGGCCCCAAAGGCGCAAGGGCCAGGAGCAGGCGCAAGGTTACGCCCTTGGCCCCGGCCGAGGCCAGGACCACGTCGCCGCGGCCCAGCGCCGCGCTTTGGGCGCAGCCCTCGGCCAGGGGCTTGGGCAGGTATTGCGGTGTGCTCATGCCGGACTGCCGGACCACGCGCTCCACCGGACCCGTGGTGCCCAGGGCCGAAAGCACGGCCTGGGCCATGTCTACCCCCTCGGCCACGCGCAGGGCGCGCCAGGCCAGGGAGCCGTATTCTTGGGCCAGGGTGAGCAGCATGCCCAGCACGCCCTCGAAGACCACCCGCTCGGGCACGCCGTGGGGCGCGTCGCGCATGACGAGCACGCAGCCCTTGCGGGCTGGGCTGGCGATGAGTTCCTTGAGCCGCCGGAAGCTGTCGAGCAGCAGGCCGTCAACGGCCTCCAGGGCCACGCCGCCCGCGTCCAGGACCAGGACGAGGCAGGCCGGGCAGTCCCCGGCGGCCGGAAGCCTGTCCAGGCCGCCCTTCGCCGGGGCAAGGCCGCGGTCCGCGGCCAGGGCCTGGGCAATGTCCTCAAGCGCCTGGCCGGAGGCCGGTCCAAGCGCCGGTCCAAGCACCCAGGCCGTCTTGCCGGAAAGATCGCCGAGGTCCACGGGCTGGCCCGTGGCCAGCAGCTTCTCGCCGGCCTCGTAGCGGGTGACGGGCAGAGGCCCGGTGCGCGGGGCCTTCGCCATCGCAGGGGCTGCGCCCGCGGCGGCTGCCGGGGCGCTCTGGGCCGTTCCGCCCGCCTGCAGTATCTCGATCTGTAAGGCCATCTCGCGCACGGTGCGCACACCGATGAAGTCCTCGATGCTGAAGGTGAGGCCAAAGGCGCGCTCGGCCATGTCCATGATCACCGGCAGGCGGCTGGAGCGGATGGCCAAGTCTTGACGCAGGTCCATGTCCGGCTCGATCTCGTCGCGCTCGTAGCCCGTGGCGTCCATGATGATGCGGATGGTGCGCTCCAGCGCGTCCAGGTCCGAGTTGGTCGCTTCGGCCGCGCTTTGGCCCGCTCTGCCAAGTTGCGAGCCTGCGGCGGGGGCCGACTGCGCGCCGCCCAGGTCCAGGAAGGCCGGAGGCGCTGACGGGGTGAGGTTGCCCCAGGCATACAGGATGGCCAGGGCCTTGCCAAAGGTCTGGGCCTCCTGCTCGCGCGAGGCTGTGCACAGGGTCTGAGCCTCGCCCTCGATGTCGCGCACCAGGCCGCCCAGCATGGCGTCCGGGCCCACCTCCACGAAGCGGCGGATGCCAAGCTCGCTCCACAGGAAATAGACGTTCTGGGTCCAGTGCACCGGGTTTTCCAGGTGCTGCACCATGGTCTGGCGGATGCCGTCCGGGTCGTCGGGGAACGGGCCCTGCAGCACGTTGGACAGCACCGGCATGGCCGGGGTCTGGAAGTTCACGCCCGCCAGGAACTCCGCGAACTCGTCGCGGATAACGCGCATCACCGGCGAGTGGAAGGCCATGCTGACCTTGAGCAGCGTGGCCTGGCCGCCCTTGGCCTTGATCTCGTCCACCAGGGCGCGCACCGAGGCTTCCTCGCCGCCCACCACGACCTGCTTGGGCGTGTTGTAGTTGGTGATGACCACCCCGGGGTGCTTGGCCAGCTTCCATTGCAGGATATCCACGGGCAGGCCGATGGCGGCCATGACGCCCGGGGCTTCGGCAAGGCTGGCGGCCTTGGCCATGCAGCGCGCGCGCATGTCCACCACGCCGAAGGCGTCTTCCGGGGTCAACACTCCGGCCACGGCGAGTGCCGTGAATTCGCCCAAGCTGTGCCCGGCGACGGCCGCGGGCCTGACCCCGAAGGCTAGGAGCTGGCTGGCCAGGGCGTACTCGAAGGCGAAGAGCGCGGGCTGCTGCCAGCGGGTATCGTACAGCGTGTCCTCGTCGGCGTCGAAGAGCAGGGCCTTGAGGTCGTAGTCGGCGCAGGCCGCCAGGCGGTTCAGGGTCTCGGCCGCCACTGGGTAGGCCTGGGAGATGTCGCGGCCCATGCCCTTGTAGAACGAGCCCTGGCCGGAGAAGATCAGGGCCAGGGGCAGCGCTGGTTCATCCGCGGGAGCGAGGAAGATGCCCTTGCGGCCCAGGCGCGCAAGCGCGGCGGGGGTGAGGCCTTCGGTCAAGTTGCCCCGCACTAGTTCGGATGCACCTGCCGGCGGACCGACCATGCCTAGACGCAACTCGCGACCGTCCACGCTGGCGGTGAGGAATCTTACGCCGGGCTGCCGCGCGCTGTCTTCCTCCTCCGGCAGCTCAAAGGGGATGTCCGGCAGACCGGCAGGCGCTTCCACATGCACTACCACGCAGGCCCCGCCGAAGCCGAAGGCGTTGACCTGTAGGCGCCGGCCCCGCTGCTCCGGCGAGGGCCAGGGTTCGGCCTTGGTTAGCACGCGGAAGCCCGCGGCGTCCAGGCCCATGGCCGGGTCCGGGCTGGTGAAATTCCTCGTGGGCGGGAAGATTCCCCGGCGCATGGCCCCGATGCCCCGGATGAGGCTTGAGACGCCGGAGGCACCGAGGGTGTGGCCGATCTGCGACTTGAAGGACGAGAGCACCGTGCTGCCGGGTTCCGGCTGGCCGGAGATCATGGCGGCCAGGGCCCGGGCCTCCTCGCGGTCGCCCTGGATGGTCCCCGTGCCATGGCACTCCACCAGGTCCACCTCGCCCAGACCGTAGCCCGCGTCGGCGTACGAGGCCTCCAGGGCCACCATCTGAGATTCGGCCACGGACTCCACAATGCCCTGGTGGTTGGTGCAGGCGCCCACCCCGGTGATCAGCGCGTGGATGGTGGCGCCGCGCTCCCGGGCCAGGCTCTCGCGTTCCAGCACCACCACGGCCCCGCCCTCGCCCATGACAAAGCCGTCGCGGTCCCGGTCGAAGGGGCGGCTGTGCTCCGCCGGGGTGCGCAGCCTGGCGTCCACGCCGGCCAGGGCGCGCAGGGCGGAAAATTCCAGGTAGTGCACCGGGGACAAGAACTCTTCTCCGCCGCCCACCACTGCGGCGTCGATGATGCCGGCGCGCATGAGCAGCACGGCGTTGTACAGCGCGATGAGGCTGGAGGCGCAGGCCGCGCCCACGGAATAGCTGGGCCCGCCGAAGCCGAACTGGTTGCAGATGTGGCCCGAGGCCGTGCAGTTGAGTCGGCCGATGAGGGTGGTGTCGTCAGTGGCCAAGCCTTCCTTGGCCATCTCGCGCACCACGGCGGCGCGTTGTTCCGGGGTGAGCTCCGCCGCGCGCCAGGCGATCTCGCCGATCTCGTCTGCATAGGTGCTGTAAAACTGGCCCCGCACGGTGCTGGCCACCTCGGCCGAGTTCTGGGAGGTCAGCACGGCCACGCGCGAGCCCGGCACCAGGGACTGCGCCAGGCCCGAGGCCTCGATGGCCCGGCGGGCCAAAAGCAAGGTCAGCTTTGTGGACAGGGACATGGTGCGGAAGTCCTGGGGCGACACGCCCAGGGCCTTGCGCGGGAGCTCCAGTTGCATGAACGCGCCCACGTCGGTGTAGGTCTTGCCCAGCTGCGCCTGGCCCGGAGTGTGGTAGCGCGAGTGGTCCCAGCGCTCCTTGGGCACGGTGCCGATGCCGCTCTTCCCGGCCAGGGAAGCCTTGATGACGGCGTCCGGGCTCTCGCCCAGGGAGTTGGCCAGGGCCATGCCGGTGATGGCGATGCGTTCGCGCTGGCCGACTGGAGCAAGGGGCTGGCCCGAAAGGTGTGCTGCGGGCGTGAGTGTGATCCCCTCCGCCGCGGCGGCAATAGCACCATGCACCTCTGCCAGGCTGTGCACGCGGTCCACGTTGGCGGCCACGGCCCCGCTCATGAACTGACCCTCGGCGCAGCACTGCTCCTGCGGTAGCGGCTCCCCCCCGAGGCGGCGCAGGCCCTTGGCCGCCACCAGCAGGGAGCCCACGCTCAGGGTCTCCAGCTCCTTGCGGAAGGCCGCCTCGTCTAAGCCGCCCTCTGCGCGCTCCTGTTCCAGGGTGCAGAGGGCGCGAACCTTTGGCGTGTTCAGCGCGCGCACGCGCAGGCCCACGCTCTCGCCGGAGATGCGCGTGGCCCCAAGTTTTGCGGCCAGGATCTCCTGCTGGTAGAGGGGACTCAAGGCTCCGGTTGAAACAATTTCGCTGGTGGCGAGATACACGGTGCCCATCTGGATGGCGTCCGCGCCGAGCAGGGCCGCGCGCAGGGCGCTGGGCCCGTCGCAGACGCCGCCAGCCAGCACGATGCGCGCCTCGCGGAACAGGCCGGGCTCGGTGCGGCGCAGCATCAACGCCTCCTGGGCGAGCTCCAGCAGGGTGCGGCGGCCCACGTGCCCGCCCGCCTCTGAGCCTTCGAGCACCACGAAGCGCACCCCGGCCTTCAGGGCCAGGCGCAACAGACCGATGTCCGCCGCGAGGTAGATGACCTCCAGGCCCTGTCTGCGCAGATCCCCGGCAAAGGCCGGGTCGCCCGCGGCCACGGCCACGAAGGGGGGCCGGTGGGCTGAGAGCCAGGCCAATTGCTCCTCGCGGTGGGGGTTCTCATTCAGCACCAGCACGTTCAGGGCATAGGGGAGGCCTTGCATGATCTCGGCTAAGCGGCCGAAGTCCTCGTCGAGCATGGCGGCGGTGCGCATGCCCACGGCCAGAGTGGGCAGGGCGCCCGCCTCGGCCACGGCCCGGGCGAAGTCCGGGGAGTCGCTGATCCAGGACATACCACCCTGGATGAGGGGCAGTCTGGAACCCATCTCGCGGGAGGCCGGTCCACGCAGGAAGCGCTTGAATATCAAAGGCGCGTCGGCCCACAGGCGCAGCGCCTCGGCGGCGAAGCGGTTCAACGCGGGTGCCGCGGCTTGGCCGAAGCGCTGGACGAATCCGCTGGTAAAGGGCGCGTCCGACCCGAGCGGCACCAGTTCGTCCGGGCTCAAGGCGCATAGCTCCAGGGATTTGGTTTCGGCGGCGACCATTGTGACGGCCTCGTTGCCGGAGAGCTCGCGCAGACGGCGCACAGCCCGGGAATTGCCCTTGTCGAAGAATCGCCACTGCAGCCCAGGCCCGGCCGGGACCAGGGAGCATGACTCGGGCTTGAGGACCGCGAGCCTCTCGCGCAGGCCCTCGTCCAGGCCCAGGCCCGCGGTGAGCCAGTGCGTGTGCTCCACCACCACGGCGGCCGCTCCGGTGGCCCAAAAAGCCGCGGCGGCCTCCGGGGTGGCGACGCCTCCCCAAATTAGAAGGGGAAGACCGGTGGGCGCGAACTGGCGGCGGGCGTTGTCGAACAGGACCCCGGCGCTCTCGGTGCTGCCGAGGCCTGCGGCCTCGCAGGGCTTGAGGGCCACTGCGGCGAGCCGGGAAGACGCGCGGGCCAGGTCGAGCGCGCAGTCCAGATCCCCGGTGACGAGGATGATGGGGTTGCCGGTCGCCTGGGCCTCCAGGGCCTGCCGGAACGCCTCCGGGCTGATGCCGTCGATGGTCGGGTGGTACTCCACGAACACCGGATCGCTCGCGGACGTGCCGATCTGTGCGGCTGCGCAAAAGGCTGCCGCGCCGAGGAGCGCCGGTCCGACGGAGGCAGCGCCCCCGCCGCGGTGGTCGCGCAGTAAATCGGCCTGGGGGCACAGGGCCTCCGGCAGCGCTGCGCCTCCGGCAGGGACCAGGAAATAGAGCATCTTCAGCATCAGCAGTGCACCTGTGGGGATCGCTGGTTTTGTGTTTGTTGCGTCCTTTCTGTTGGCGGCTCCTCGAAAAATGTGCGCCCCGCCGGGCGGACAGATCGGCAGGACGCACAGAGGGCGGGGCACATCACCTCTGCAATGGGCCGCTAGCATATAACGTAACGATAGCATACTGCCATGCGGACCATCAAGCCAAAATAATGTGGAGCACGGTGGGGGGGATTGCCTCCGGTCGCCATGCGGCGCGGGGCCAAGGCGGGACCCCCTGTCCGGCACGGCTGGACGCTGGGCTGTGCTTGCGAAGCGCCTGGGCGCGGTGTTGCAGAAAATGCGGGCATGGGCCTTCCGTGCCCGCGTCAGGCCGCGCCGGAGAAATCGAGCACGGCGGCTGGGGTTTTGAGCAGGATGTACATGTCGAGCCAGAACGACCAGTTCTTGATGTAGTACACGTCGTATTCCACCCGTTCCGCATAGGTGAGCCGACTGCGCCCGGAGACCTGCCACAAACCGGTCAAGCCCGGGCGGACCTGGTTCACGAATGCAAACCGGTCGCCATACTCCGGAATTTCCTCGGCCATGATGGGCCTTGGGCCGGTGAGGCTCATCTCGCCGCGCAGCACGTTGATCAGCTGGGGCAATTCATCCAGGCTGGACCGCCGTAGGAAACGGCCCACCTTGGTTATGCGCGGGTCATTGGGCAGTTTGCGGTGCTCCTGCCAGAGCTTTCGCAAGTTGGCGTCCCTGCTCAAGGCCTCTTCTAGGACGCCTTCAGAATTCGGGTACATGGTCCGGAACTTGAGGGCGAAAAACTCCTTGCCATTTCTGCCCAGGCGCTTGTGCCGGTAGAAGAAGGGGCCCGGCTTTTCCAGCCAGACGCAGAGCATGAGCATAATAACGAGGGGGAGCAGCAGCGCAAGGAGCAGGGTTGAGATGGTCAGGTCCGTGATGGTCTTGAGCAGCAGTCGCTTGCGGTCCAGCAGGCGCTGTGTGGCCTCCAGGCCCAGCATGTTGCCAAGGTCCACTGTTTTGGCCCAGAGGTTTCCGAGGTTGAAACTCTCGTGCAGGATGATGATGCGCCCGAACATTTGCTCCGCCTTGACCAGAATCTCAGAAAGATTCTGACCCAACTCTGCATGGGCCAAGAACACGAACACGGCACCCGGGTGCCTCCGGTCAATGGCGTCGAGAGTGGCTGGACCGAAGAATACCGGAACCCCAGGATCAAATTTCCCAGCGGCGCTCGCGTTGTGGAAGATAACCGCGAAGGGCCGCAGGCAGGAGCTTAACTTGTTGAATACCTGGCGCAGGTGGTGGGCGTTATAGTCCTTATAGCAGTAAAAAATGGTTCTGTAGCCCCACCAGGAGCACCGGCCGCAACAGGCGCGGATGGCGATGCGTCCGGTCGGAACGGCCACCAGCAGGATCAGGCCGCCGATGAGCAGGATGCCGCGCGAGTATGCGTACTGGTTGCGGGTCCAAAAGGTCGTGGCGGTGAAGATGAGCACAAAGAGCAGGGTCCCCAGGGTGCATTTCTTCAGTTCGATGGGGGGCGAGAGGAGAATGTTGTAGGAGCCGAGGAAGGCATTGAGCACGATGTGGATGAAGATGATAGGGACCAGGTCGAGGTAGGCGCTCGGCAGAAAGTCGCCGCCCATGACGTATCGTAGATAGACGGCGGCAGACCAAGTACCCAAAAGAATGGCGAGATCCGTTAGCGCAAGGGAGGCAGGCATGCACCAAGCCGGAACGGCGGACCGGGACATGTGGCTGCCGAGAAGCGTCGCCTTCGGC
>Ga0007792_10000748_pt1 | contig 11721 bp, 12 predicted proteins | sample CryBogmetaGMA6M_FD_60371 | JGI IMG/M metagenome (GOLD analysis project Ga0007792, IMG submission 60371) | Freshwater microbial communities from Crystal Bog, Wisconsin, USA - MA6M | ecosystem: Environmental > Aquatic > Freshwater > Lake | place: Crystal Bog, Wisconsin, USA | collected 2009-07-06
GGCGTAGATGCGTTTGCAACTATTGACTCCGATACCTTTGGTATTCCTGCACACTTGATTGTCAAAGGCATGGAAGGTATTAAGACCACGATACCTGCCATTGTTCAGCTCATGGGTATCCCAGCGCAATGGATTAGAAAGTTTGTAACGCGTATGCCAGCGTACGGCGTGCGTCAATTGCTCCGTGATCCTGTAAACTCATTTATGCTGTCTGGTGTAGATGGTGTGCCTATGATTAACGCCCTTAAAGAACTTGCCAAAATGCAAATGGGTACTAGCCAAGCAGAACAAGACCTGATGCAAGGATTGGCTGTTAGTAGTAATGTATTTAGTGGGAATGAGAAAGACATGACCAAGTTCTTACAAGACATTCAGTCTGGTAAGAGTCCTTGGCAAACGTTTTTAGGCACGTTGGATCGCTTTGCTTTGCAAGCAGACACAGCGACAAGAGCCGTTATATACGAGGACGGTTTGAAGAAGGGCTTGTCCAAAGCCCGTGCTCAGTTTAGAGCGTTTGAATCCCAGAACTTGAGTCGCCGTGGATTGTCACCAAGTATGCAGATGCTAAATACTCTGATTCCATTCTTTAACTCACAGGTTCAAGGGTTGGATGTGCTGTATAGATCCCTCAAAGGCAATATGCCTTTTGCGGAACAGCTTGATATTAGACGCAAGATTGTGGCGCGTAGTATGATGCTGATGAGTACCAGTATTGCCTACGCCATGATGATGCAAGACGATGATGACTATCGTAAGGCCAGCCCAGAAGAGCGCTATAGCAATTTCTTTATCCACATTCCTTTTGTTAAGGAAGCTTTGAAGATACCGATTCCTTATGAGATTGGTATTTTGTTCAAGGCGTTGCCAGAAGCGTTGATTGATTCAATGCATAAAGACATGACTGCTTTTGAAACGGCCAAAGGTTTGGGCAAAGTTATGTTGGCTGCCGCCCCCGGTATTAACCCTGGCGCTACAAAGCCCTTGATCGAGGCGTACTACGGCCAAACATCTGTTGGCCCAATTGAATCTCAGAGAGAAAAGAATCTAAAAGCAACAGAACGCTATCGCCCAGAGACAACAGAAGTTGCAAAACTTTTAGGCAAAGCCACAGGTTTGGTTGGCATATCGCCCATCATGCTTGAGCACTTGGCTCGTGGATACACAGGTAGTTTGGGATTGGCGGCGTTACACATGGTTGACCCCATATTAGCGTCTGGGGAAGAGGGCGAGAAGCCTTCAACGCCTATGAATAGAATGCCCTTTATTGGTAGCTTGTTCCAAAATTCAGAAGGACACTACATCATTCAACGCGGATATGACCGCATGAATGAGATTGAACAAGCTAAAGATACATACAAGGACAAGATTGCTCAAGGCAAACGTGCTGAAGCGGAAGAGTTTAGACAACGTTATGCTGAACTAATTAGTGCGGGAGCTGCCGCAGGTCAATTCAAACAACACATGGGTAAGATGTTTGAAAAAGCTAGACGCGTAGCGGCTGATCCTAAACTAACAACGGAAGAAAAAGACCGCATGCTTGAAGAAATAAGAAATGAAGAGAACAAATATGCTGCTAGTTTTGTTTCTCGGGTAGATGAAAAAACACGCCAATAAGCCCGTCTTTAATACCAACACGGGCTTTGGCTAAAAACAATCTATGACCTAGGGCTTTTTGGAGGCCGTCTTGTTTGACGGCCTCCGTATCCAAGCAGGGGACAAAGAACCCCTGCCCCCGCTCAAGTTGTTTCCAAGGATAATGGATTCGCAGTTGCGATGATGTCATTAGCGTCCTCCTCGCGACGGCTAATCTTCATAGTGCCTACGCGCATTTGCGGGCCGTTGGTCTTGGCCATCATATCTTTCTTTGGCATGTACGTCACTGTGTACTGGGCTTCCATTTGTTTCTTGAAGTCTGAGTAACCAAAGCTCATGGAAGAACAGAACGATCTCAAGAGGCGCTCTTCAATGTAGAAGTCCTTGCACCCAGGAGTCACGCCATTCTCTACGCGCCCCATGACGTTGGCCTTGGTGGTTGCCCTGTCGATCATCGAGCCGTCTCCCATAGCCGCAGACAAGCCGCCCTTCTCGCCATAGTTGATGATTACAAACTTGCCCCAGTACTCACGAATGAATCCGTTGAGCACATCCTCGGCACTGCGCTTGTTGCCCCTGATGTTGTTACGCATATAGACGATGCGTCGTTTGAGCGCCTCGATGATCTCGGCCATTGGGAACTCCGCAATATCTGCGTGTTGGGAGTTCATCAACAACCCTGCGCTCACCATCGTGCCAATACCTGCCATCCAAAAGCGCTCATCATTGGTTGCGCTAAAGTCTAGATACATCTGCGTCACAGCACTTGTTACCATCTTGGCAACGAACGGGGTATTATCCACGAGGTATTGCGCCATGAGATGCCCTGCTATCCCATAGTTGTGAGAGATAGCCTTGATGACCTCGATGTCCTCGGAAGTCCACTTTAGTTCTTCATCCATCACAAACTCGATCAAGCGTCTTAGCTCGCCTTCAGCCGCGTGCTTCCTATCTCCAGTCAAGGTGTCAACGACGTGGGTATTGGACGACATAATTGCTGTGCTCATCCAAGTGGATAAGTTGATGCGCTCTTTGTTTGAGCCTGACTCCATACGCTCCTTGCCTCGACCCTCGGTCATGTCAAGCAAGAACTCAGGAAACCATTCAAAGTCTTTGCGGTTCTTGGATGTGATCTCGTCCGTTACAAGAGGCAAGCTGTTTAGTAATCCCAGCCTTTGTTGCATAGCAACTGGGCTAGTACCCTTACCAGTACGATAGTGGACAGGATGCCCCCACACACAAGCAGCGCCTTCGAGTGCAAGGGATTTACCTGTGCCAGACTCTGTGCTTCCGCAATGAATTGTGAGTCCATACATACCAGTAAAACGCATAAGAGGCGCTCCAGCACCAAACAATATGATGGCCAAGTGGTCATACATTTTCTTTCGTATCAGGAGGTTGACAAAATTACGGAACGCTTGAAGCTCTCCCGTAGGTTGTGTGTTGAGGACGATGTTCTCCAAGCCGGGCATGGGCACGGGTACTGGCTCTTTGCCTTTGGAGTAAATCTTTCCTGCGAATACAAAGTCTTCGTTGGCTTGCCAACCATAACTTGATGGTACTTCAATTGGTGTTTTTTCTGTGCTCATTTTTTCCACGCATGCGCGTACATAGTCTGCTAAGTTTTTATCATTCCCCGACCCAAAGGCACTCACAATATTCTGTGAGGCTAGGGACTTGACTGTTTCATCCTTGCTTACAACTACCTTTTGTAGAAGCGTAATTGTCTGCGCTCCTTGTGGGCGTAGTGCAAGCATGTGGATGGTGTGATCGTTGCCGTGTTTTAGGATGTCTACTGGAAACAGATCGTAAGGCAATATCATAATCTGTTTAACAACCTTGTTGCCGTTTGCGTCTAAGTCTTCTTTCTCCATGAAAACCCCACCTCTTTCGCCATATGCATAGCCTCTGGGTGTTTCGGGTCTTTTGATTGTGCGGTTCTCCTTTGTGTCTGTGATCTCAATTAATTTTTCTGTGCGTGTTATTGCCGTGTCTCTGCCAAGCACCAACGGGTTAGTGAGCTTGCCCCAATGCTTGCATGATGGGCAAACGCCTGGGTTCTCACTATCCATCTTTATGCATGGGTAGGGGCCCTTGATCTGACTGATCTTGTCGTGCATCCTCTCGCGAGAATAGGGGTGCATGTCGCTCAACCACACCGATGCTTTTTCTCCATCCACGCATACCTTAGTCCAAGACAACAACCCACGCCACAAAGGTTCCATACCATCTTCAGTAGCGTTGTTGATGTAGTGGTCAAGCTGACCACACCCTTCGCCTTGCGCTGTAATTTTAATAATCTTACCAAACTTGGTTATAGAATTCTCAAAAAGTTTTACAGTCGTGGCGCTAGTAGATGTTGGTGGAGTTCCTTGCAATGCTATGGAGTGTGTTGACACGGGTTGAGACACCACGTTTTCATACATTGTCCCCACAAGATGCTTGGTTATTATGGCTTTCAAGTCCTCAAAGTTAAAGAAGTCACCCTCATTCATGAACCGAACATTGGTGGTTTCTCTTACTTTCTTCTTGCCCTTGATCCCGTTGTTAACAGTATCGGGCACACGCAAGACTCGGGACGCATCTCCTGTAATCGTTGGATCAATTGCAAGTTGCTTTTGAAAGCACAAGCGCTTGAACCCTTCAGCTACAGGCTTCCACTCTTCTTTATCCATAGCTTCGGTGAACGGCCAGTATGCGTGTACGCCACCGCCCGATGCCACTAGCCACGGCTGACCCAAGTCGCTGAGTCCAACCTCATCACAGAAATCTACAATCGCTTGGACTGCAAGTTTTGCTGACGGATAAGCTTTCGGTTTAACCACTCCCTTCTCATCAGGTATATCTTTAGGATGGTTACAGTCAACATCCACTGCAATGCATCTAACCATTTGGACGTTGGCCGCGACTCGAGTGTCTTCGGAGCCAAAAGTCCCAAGAGCAAAGTAAACATCATAGTTTTTATTTCTCCATTCATTTATTTTCGTTTGCGCTTCATCAAGTGTCTCAACATAATAGTGTTCCTTTTTTTGAGTAAGCTCTGCCACACAGTAACGTCCGTTACCTTGGGATGGCAGAACCGCCGCCATAAAATCAAGCGGTTCCATAGCTATCCTTTGGTTATTTAAACAGGTCTTGTTGTCCGTACTGTGGGTAATTGCGTGCGTTCTGCACGTCGGCTTGCATGAAGCGTTTGAGCAATTCTTTTTGATAGTCTATGGGCATGCCTTCGGGGCGGTACACATACGTTTCACTGAACCGAATCAACTCGTCGTTGGTTAAGGTTCTAGGTTGTATTCCTGACATATTTTTCTCCATGCTTCGTCTGCTGTTTTTGAGCTAGACATAATTTTTGTTAAAAGTTCCACCCGATTCTGATAGGCGACAAACACATCCTTACCCTCGAACCAGTTGTAAACTGTCTGTCGGGTAACGCCAAGTGCGTAAGCGATTTTCGTCACGGGAAAATCCAAGTGAATAGCCCAGCGCCCAAGAGTACTCCCAAGAGTTTTAGGCGACTTGGCTACGAGTTCTACAATTTTGTCTGAGTAAGGCATAGTCTGAAGGGGGGCGATGCCCCCGTTGTTGTTACTCGTCGTCCCAATCGGACACGATGTCCGCTAGCTTACTCTTCTTTGGAGGTACTGCGGTAGGCTTGGATGATTCCTTGCGAACTTCAGGCTCCTCATCAGCCTCGGCTATGGGTGCGGTCTTGGGTTTCTTAGCCACTACTTCTACAGGTGGAGTACCTAAGAGAGCAGGGGCAGAAGGTTTAACTCCATCAACTTGTGCCACAGTCATACGCACAGCATCCATTGCTTCTTGCGTGTTGCCCTTGGCTTTGGCCAATTCATACTCGACGTTGGTGAGCCAACGCACAGGTGCGAATAGTAGCTTGGGTGCTTCGGCCTTAGTATCGAACTTCATTTGCGTCACGATCTTCTCGATGTCCACAGGAGGTGATGCTAGGGCTAGGTGCTTAACGTACGCTTGCAATGGGCGCTTGTCGCCTTCTTCCTTGCCAAAGATGGACGTTGCGGGCAACGTGAGTTGCAACACATCATCGGGATTGTCGGCAAGCATGACGGCCAAGCGTTGTTGATAACGACAAGCACGGCTATTACCCTGCCCTGATCCCGCTACGTTTTTTTCACAACTCATGCAAGTCTGCCCTTGTGGCGCTTTGACGGAAGAGTCAGGCATCTCGCCATCGTTAGACCAACAGTCTGGCCCTGTGATGTTGTCGCCATCATAAGACTTGGCATAGAAGATACGGCTAACCTTGGGAGCAGCCTTGACCACGATGACATCAAGATGGCGATCCTCAATGGATGCTAGCTCTTTGCCACCTGCCACGATGCGGAACACGCCACCCTTGATAGAGATGCGTCTGCTCGTGTTGATTGTGCCACCCATGAGGGCTTTGGCTGTGTCGGATAACTCGCCACCTTGTGCGAATGCGGGTACGTTTGATGGATTAAATACGGATAGGTTTGACATGATTGTTACTTAGTTGGTTTAACGACGCGAATCTCATACTCTGAAGAAGAGTTGAGTCCTGGGGGAACTAGAGAAGGATTCTCCTCTAGAAATTTGGCCATGTTAGCTTGTGCGATACGCTTCTCAAGCAAGTCCACGACATCATTCTCAACAATAAAGCGCTTGAATGAGTCCCAGTCCTGTGTGTTGTAGCGTGTCTTGGTCACAAGGCTGATTGTGCCAAACTCGGTTTTGATCGACGTGGCGCCCTGCGCTTTCATCTGATCCTTGATCTCAAACTTGATGGCCTCAAGTTCTTCCTTGAGAAGTTCGGTCTGAGTATCATACTCTTTGGTGAGTTCTTCCATCCGCAATTTGATCTTGCGGTATATCTTAGCCAGTTGTGCAAGAGGGATTACCTCGTCAGTTGTCTGTTCCATTTACTTTCCTTTGTGTTTAATTTACTTTTGTTTTGTTGTCTAGCGTTAGACATTGTATATCAGTTTTAAGCCATTGCAACCTCCTTGTTAATATTTATTTCGTTCTCAAACATCTCGGTAATAAGTAAGTTGTCGCTCACCTTTGCCTCTAATGCCTTGAACATCTTCTTCTCAATTGGCGAGCCTTGGATGTGAATGACTGTCACCTTGTCCGAGTCTTGCCCTTTGCGATCTGCCCTTGCAATGGCTTGTGTGTACTGTTCTACGCTCATCAAGGGGCCGTAGAATATCACGGTGTCAGCTCTTGTCAAGGTAATTCCGTGTGCAGTTGCTTGCGGTTGCATAACTAATACCCTAGGGTTTTCCTCATTCTGGAATCTCCTAATGATGTCAGCACGCCTAGGCGGTGTGACTGTGCCATTGATAAATTCCGTGGGGATACCACGCTTGTTTAGGTGCGTGTGAATGGTATCAATCGTGGACTTAAACAATGCAAAAATAATTACTTTCCGATCAGTTTCCTCAAGTATTTCCTCAAGCACCCCAAGCCTTGGCGCAGAATCAAACTCTACAACCTCATGGTCATCGGTGTATGCTGCACCGCAACTAATTTGTAAGAGCTTACTCACCGCCGAGGCCGCATTGACTGCACTAATGGTTTCACCTGATGCTTGCACGAGCATTTTTTCCTTGAGCAAGTTGTAGTACTTGGCCTGTTGTGGGGTCAGTGGTACTTCCCGAGTCATGGTTAGCACAGGCGGTAAGTCCAAGCATTGCGCTTTGGTGAACCTGATGGCAGGTTGCAAGGCTTCATGCACCAAGTCCTTGGCTTCAGGCTTTGGCGCCCACTTGTACATGGTCATCTTGTTCATTACCTTGTCACGCCATCCTGTGAAGAACATCGGGACACCTGTGGGATTGACGAGCTTGGCAAGTCCGTACGCATCCACAGGCGACTGAGACGCAGGAGTTCCTGTCATCATCCACAGATGTGTCTCAGGTTTTAGAATGGCCTTTAAAGATTTCCACCGCTTGGTCGTGACTGTCTTGTATGCGTTGGCCTCGTCCACAATAATCAAATCAAAGCGACCATCGTTGACCACTTCATTGGCGATGAGGTTGAGCCCATCATAGTTTGTAATCACGAACTGGTAGTTTTGTTGGATCATCTCAATCCTTCGGGTAGCTTGCGCGTGGTGGGCGACTATGGCTGACCTGTGGATGATGCTGTTGTTTAAGTCCGAGAGCCACGCAGATTGCATGATGGACAGAGGACACAGTATCAAGCAACGCCTGACATCCCCACGATTCATCAAGTAGTCAGCCGCCCATAGTGCGGATAGCGTCTTGCCTGTGCCAGGTTCTGAGAACACGAACGATCTCTTGTGCATGGTAAGGAAGGATGCTGTCTCGATCTGATGATGCATGGGCGTGAACCGCCCTGGCCATGTGTAGCGTTTTGTGATGGGTGATGGCACGTTCTTAACCCCAAGGTTTCTTAGCACGCGCACTTCATCCAAGCCCCAATAAACCGCTATCTCATACCCATCATCGTACTCGCCTAGTATCTTGTGTTTAGGAATGATGCTGTATTTGGCTGGGTTCCGCGTACGGAACACCAGCGCTTTGTCTTCAACGATTTGCATTTACTCTGCCTTTGTTATTTATTGTCGCCTTGGTTGGCGCTCTTGGATCTAAGTCTTAGGTTGCTTTTAGTTGACGTGCCACCCTTTCTTAATGGCTTGATGTGGTCAATGTCTTTGCCCTTGCGCTCAATACCTTCCTTGTCGTACAGTCTTCTTGCACGTTGGCGCTCATGTTGATCGGAGCCGGGCCCTGACTTGCCCGTCTTCAAGTCTTGTTTGTATTCTTTCTTGTAGTCTCTCGTTGCCATAATAGCTCCTAGTGTTTTGGATGATGTTCACACGTTGTTACAGGACACCAAGGACATAGAGCAGATGGTTTGGTATTCCATACGCCTGTCTCGTGTGCCTGCTCGATTCTAGCTATGCGTTGGCGGTACTGCCACCACTCAGCTTTCGACTGATCCACAGCCATGCTGTGTCTAACCATATCGTCTTTGACGATAAACAAAAGAGCAGAGTTGACCTTCCTGATATGGGGCATATGTGCAAAGACCATCAAAGACATGAGCTTTAACTGTTCCCTGTCAGGGTACTTGTTGTTGCCTGTCTTGTAGTCAATGACCCATGCCGTCATATTTTCATCGTCTACGATAATCAAGTCAGCGATGCCTCGCACCCATACGTTTGGACTAGTCCAGTCGCAGGGCTGTAAGTCCGTGGTCAATGCCATCTTCAGTTCACACAGCTTTCGTCCAGGCTTGGCAACAAGTGCGTCAAGTGTTGGCTTGGCAAACATAAACTGATCAGGCAGCACCGCGCCATCTTGGATATAGTCCTCCGCCGCTTTGTGAAACTCGGTGCCGTACCGAGTGGCATCGTTCTCAACGAACGGAAAGTTCTTTAAGACCTTGACCTCTTGGTATCTGCGGGGGCATCCCTCGTAGTCTTTGAGAGAGCTGTGAGACCATGTGACTTTCATTAGAACCTCGCTGATTTAATTGCTTTGGATAACCGCTTGGCAAATTCTTCTACAAAGTTCTCGCGTTTGTTGAGAGCGTACTCCCCCATGTCCACAAGAATTGCATGTACAAGCTCATGCCAAAACGTCTCCCTGATTTCTTCCTCTTTGTATTTGCGCCCAGTGACGTTACTCTTAGCTCCGATTTTGATCTTTTGTTCAGGGTAAATTACTTTACCCATCTCGCCTTTATCCATCATTGCTTCGACAACTTCAACTGAGTACCACTTGAGTCCGATTTTTATTTTGCGTGGTAGTTGTTCAACCATTACTTCTCCTTTACCCTTTAGCTAACCCATAGCGCCTGTGTGCGCCAACATCGGCATTCAAAGGAATGCCTTGCATAAAGCTGGGCTCCATGCACATTTGCTCCAAGACCCAAGTCTTAGATTCTTCTACTTCGGCATCTGGCACGACGGCGATTAGCTCGTCGTGTACTGTGCCTGCTATGAAGTACCTTTTGGATACTCTAAGCATTCCGTCTGTCATCACAATGCGGGCTAACGCCTGTGTGACATTGTTCGTTATCTTTCCTGCGTACAGCTTGGTAGCGTCTGGCCCGTATACATACTGGCTCCTACCTTTGTCATCTTCTATGATCCTCAAATTGGGATAGAGAAGTTTCATTCCATTGGGCAATTCTATTTCTTCCTTGCGGAATGTCAAGCATTTATATTTGCGCTCCTCGCCATCGTATAAACATTTCTCTAGCATCACTGAACAGATGTCCCAGAACTCAACGACTTGGTGTGCCGTTTTGCGGTAGATGTCTATGATTCTCTTGGAAGCTATAGCGTGCTCCACTAACTCTTGAATAGAACATGTGTGGGGTATGTCTCTGAGCCTTGCCTCGTTCTCTTGCCACTCCACAAACTTATCGTAGAACTGTCGGTTAACACCTAGCGCCTTGGCAAACTTCCTCTCGTACCTGACTGGCGGTGCTCCAAGAAAGCCCGTGAGTAGTTGCGAGGCGAATGACGCCCAACCCAGTCCGTATCCGCAACCCAAGAGCGCGCTCTTCGCAGACTGCCTAAGATCGGGATGGCTTTCTTTAGTAAGGCCGGGTATGTTAAACATCTGTGCACCAAACGCGGCGTAAGGGTCACCACCCGCTCTGAAGATGTTAAGCATATCTTCGTAATCAGAAAGCCATGCAAGCACGCGGGGTTCAATTTGCGAGAGATCGCCGACGACAAGCTGATGCCCTTCGGGAGCCATAATCGCTTTGCGTAGGAATGAACCTCGTTTGAGGTTTTGCATATTGATGGCCGAGCCCTTTGCCGCTGACCAACGGCCAGACTTCGCTCCATAATATGAGAGCGGAACCGGTAAACTGCCGCGCTGACTGATGTCCAAGAACCTTTGAGCGCGTGTGCGTTCCGTGGTTGATTTAACCCGTAGACGCGCTTCACATAAAAGGGCAACGTCTTCACGTTCACCGTTGAGGAGCGCTTGAAAAAGAGCATCATTCTTGGCGAGTGCAAGGGTTTCTTTCCCTGTTGTTTTGCTGGTCTTTGTGGGAGGAACCACCCCGAGTTTTTGTAACTGTTCAGCAAACTTTGGGTTCGACGCGAGTTCAACTTCTGCCACGTCGAGGGTGTGTAACAGTGCTTCACGGGAATTCCTTTCGTCTTCTATGGCATTGGATAACATGAGTGGGTCAAGCACTAGCGTAGGACGCGTAAACATCTTTAGCGTCATGTCGATGAGTCTTAATTCTTTGGACGGATACCCTTGTACAAGTCGTTCAAAGATTCGTTCGCATAGATATACGTCGTGTTTGCAATACTCTGCAAGTTCAAGTTCCACGTTCTCGTCCAACTCGGCCAGACCATCTGTGCTGTGTACGGCTTGCCCTTTGGGGGGAAGACCAAAATCTCCTGCAAGTTTGGCGAGACTGTTGCCAACCTCCACGCCTCGTAAAGCTCTCGCCATTGATAACGAGTCGAAGATAAAAGCGGGTCGGCAGGAATATACCCATTCGAGGATGGCGATATCGAACTGTGCGTTATGAGCAAGGACGGCGGTTCGTCCCCAGTCAATACTTGAAAAGAGTTCAGGTAGTTCTGATCTTCCAAACCATTCAATTGGATCGTCGCTTCCATACTCATGGATACAAGCTCCAAACGCAATAAACCTATTGTCACGGATGTACTCCTCTGTGGTCATCTTCGATAGCGTGTAGTCTGCTTTAGACCAACGCGTCTCAAAGTCAATGGTTAGTATTCGATCATATGGTTTCAATTAAATTCCTTTCGGGGTGGTGCATCTCGCAAGCTGAGATAGTTAAAAAAGTTATTGGCAGAGATCATGAGTTGCATTGCCTGCATTGCGTCAGCGTTAACAGTTATAACCTCTGCTAGGGGGTCATCGGCGTAGCCTGTTATGACTACCGCACTGGGGCCACCTTCGGCGTAGCATTGCACTAGCCCTGATATAAGCATTTTGAAATGCGCTTGTTGCTCGTCTGTCATGCCCGCAACGATCTCTTCAAGTTCTTCTTGGTTTATTTGTCCATCCATAATAATCTTTCGTGTAGTTCTGTTATGTTGTCTTCGTTCACTACGAACGTCTCACCGCCTGCATTCATGAACCTGTTCAACTC
>Ga0007792_10000749_pt1 | contig 11717 bp, 12 predicted proteins | sample CryBogmetaGMA6M_FD_60371 | JGI IMG/M metagenome (GOLD analysis project Ga0007792, IMG submission 60371) | Freshwater microbial communities from Crystal Bog, Wisconsin, USA - MA6M | ecosystem: Environmental > Aquatic > Freshwater > Lake | place: Crystal Bog, Wisconsin, USA | collected 2009-07-06
TCCGCAAGTCCTGCACCTTTTCCACCTAACTCGTTCTTCATGTTGATATTACCCTCTGCTTTGCCATTTCCAAAAAAATAAACATACTTCTTTGACGACTTTGCCTTAACTGCCGACTTTTTTGCTTTTGCTGCTTTCTTAACCATTTCTCTTCCTCCTTAGTATAGTATGATAAATTGAATTTAAAAAAAACAACGAAGTAATAATATCATAGTGACAATAGAATTTCAAGACCGAATTTCGCTAAAAATGACTGATTTTAATGAAATTATAGCGATTTTGTAGTATTTAAGTTTATATTGGATTATCAATATGAATTTCAAAATCTTTGTTATTTACCCAATAAAATCAATCAAAAATTAGTTTTCTTTTGGACCATGTTCTTCCCTTAACCGTTCTACCTCTCTCAAAGGGACCTCGAGCATACGCGTACGAGTCGTTGTTAGTGCATCATATGCTGTTTTTACTTTTTCTATAGCTGTCCCTATTTCCGCAAAATGCGTTTTATATTCTTCCCATTGTTTTGAGAACTTGCCAAGCTGTACCAATATATCGCGGGCAGATTTTTCCATTTTGAAGTTTTCAGCAGCCTGCCTTATGACGGAAACAAAGGCATATAAAGAGAAAGGCGAACAAACAACAACTTTACTTTTCATGGCGTCGTCAATAAAGGTCGGATCGTTTTCGTTTATGAAGTTAAAAACCTGTTCATTTGAAATAAACATAATAGCATAATCCAAAGTACCAGCTTCAGGATTGATATAATCTCTTTTAGCCGTTTCCTTAAGCCGACCTCTACTGTCAGATAAAAACTTTTTCATTGCCGAATCTTTTTCTACCTGAGAGCTTGCTTGAACATAGACAACATAATTACTAAACGGGAACTTACAATCCATATTAATTTTCAAACTTCCAGGAAGCAAAAAAGTGAAATCAGGTCTGCCTGATTCCGTACTTTCCTGCTCGGTATAATTTAAACCTTCCTTCAAACCTACCAGATTTAAAATATCTTTTGCCATACGCTGTCCCCACTCACCGCGTTTTTGAGAACTGCTAAGTATTTCGTTCAATTTTCCTGTTGCATTACGCAATTCAACTATTGCTGTTCCTGCATTATCAAGTCTTGTATTTACACCTTCCATTTTTTCGCCACTGGCCTTAGAAAAACTTTGAACAGCATCTCTTACTTTAGTCAGTTCAACATTAACCATATCAAGTCGCTGATCTATTAGTTGTTTTTTTCCGTCAAGTTCCTTTTCTATGAGTTCTTTTTTCTTTTCCAGTTCCTGTGAACCCATATCCCTTTGTGATTTAAGAACATCCATAGCAACAGATTTAAAGCCGTCCTTAATACGCTCTTGATCCAAACTCTCTGTCTTCTTATTCATAATAACGACTTGCATGATAACTACCGCCGCCAAAAGCACGATGATTGAAATAGAAAATATAATCATAAAAACCTCCAATTATTGATTTAATAATGGTATTTTAACATATTTTAAATAAAATAAACAATATCCCTACTTAACCAAATGCAATTTAATTATTTTTTCAACTGCGTAGGCATCGTCCATGCTTATATATATTCCAAACTTCAGATTCTTTTTTTCAGTCTTTAATTCAAAAGCTCTTCCCTGTCTCCCTATTTCAGACAATATCATGTGAATTACATCTTTTTCCCTTATAAAATCAATTACTTTAAATTCAATTACTTGTTTTTTATCTATTGCAATTGGAAAACCAATACCTGCTATTTTTTTTGTGTAAATCAATTGCCTTTTTGTTATTAATACCACTTCCTCACCCGCAAGCATCCACAAAAAAGCTCTCAATGCAGCAAATATCACTAAAACCTTATATACTATTGCTGCTGTTGCTAAACAAGTTGAGAGAACTGATATTATTACATCATATTTAACAATAGCTGCTATAACTGCAAACACTAAAACTAATGCCATAAATATGGCTGAAATAATCAGCAAAACAAAAAAAGCATGTAGAACAGGGTTGTGGGATTTTATGCGAATAGATATTGTTTCCTGCGTTTGATTAATATTTATTCTACTTGATGTTTCATTCATAAGACTTCATGCCTCACTCAATTCATCTAAGATTTAATTCATTGGATAAGGATACAAACAATCAACTTAAATATCAAGACATGTTTTCAAACAAATTAAAAAGGCCGCCCTTTCGGACGGCCTTTTTATATATAAGTAAAATTATCCTTTTTTCAGCCTTGCAGTTAGTGCAGGAACTATTTCAAATAAATCACCTACAAGTCCAAATTTAGCGACTCCAAATATAGGCGCTTCTGGATCCTTATTTATCGCTACTATAACATCAGACGACTGCATTCCAGCTAAGTGCTGAACTGAACCTGAAATACCACAGGCCACATACAACTTAGGCGAAACTGTCTTTCCTGTCTGACCTACCTGATGTGAATACGGAATCCAACCAGAATCTACTGCTGCGCGAGAAGCACCTACTGCACCATTTAAGGCCTGTGCAAGTTCTCTTACTAATTTAAAGTTCTCAGCACTACCCATTCCTCTTCCACCTGATACAACAATATCAGCTTCAGATAAATTAATAGTAGTTTCAATTTCCTGAATAAATTCAATGAAAGATGAACGAGCAGAAAAAGAATCTTCTTTAATTTTAGGCTCTATCACTTCACCTTTTTTATTTGGATCTTTTACAAGTGGTTTAAAAACTTTATATCTCGCGGTTGACATCTGTGGGCGTCTTTCCGGAGTCATAATCTTTGCCATTAAAGAGCCGCCAAAAGCCGGTCTTATCTGCATTAGATTTCTTGTAGCCATATCAAGCTCAAAAGCCGTACAATCTGCTGTCAATCCAGCATTTAATTTTATGGATACCCTTGGAAAGAATGCACGACCAACAGCTGTTGCACCTGTCAAAATAATTTCTGGCTTAAACTGCTCTGCGATATCCGACAAGACATTAGCATATAACTCGTCATTGAAATGATCCAATTTCGGACTATCTACCACATAAACTTTATCAGCACCAGCTGCTATCAAATCAGCTGCTTTTGATTTAATACCATTTCCTATTAAGACTGCAGCAAGTTCGCAACCTAACTGGTCAGCAAGTTCTCTTCCTCTTCCTAACAGTTCAAATCCTACATTATGTAAAACGCCGCGTCTCTGCTCGGCAAATACCCATACACCTTTAAAATCTTCTTTTTTAAATTCGCTCATGTTTTTTATGCCCCCTTACTTTGCAAGCCCAAGCTCTTTGAGCCTGGTGAATAAAGTTTCGGCCTTAGCCGTTGCGTCGCCTTCTAAAATTTCGGCTTTGCCCGCTTCCCTTTGTGCTGACCAACTTTTAGCCACTCTTGTAGGGGAATTCTTAACTCCGACCATTTTCTCATCGCCATTAATATCAGCAAGTGACCAAACTGCCGGTTCATATTTTTTTGCTCTCATTTTACCTTTTAATGATTCAAGTCTTGGTTCATTGATTTCTTTAACTACAGTTAAAGCAACAGGCAAAGACGATTTCACAATATCCACTCCATCATCCATCATGCGTTCAACAGTTAATTCTGTATCAGAAATTTCTTTGATTTTTTTAACCCAAGTTAAAGAAGGTATATTTAAATACTGAGCCGCTGAAGGTCCTACCTGAGCAGTGTCTCCATCTATAGCTTGTTTTCCAAAAAGCATTATGTCAAATCCAAGTTTTTCTGCAGCTTTTGCTAATGCATAAGAAGTTGCCCAAGTATCTGAACCAGCCAAAAGTCTGTCGCTGAGCAATACTGCTTCATCAGCACCCATTCCTATAGCGATTCTAAGCATTTCTTTTGCCATTGGTGGCCCCATAGTAACTACTGTAACTGTTGAGCCAGCAAATTTTTCTTTAATTCTCAAACCCTCTTCTATGGCATACATATCAAAAGGATTCATTACTGTGCCAGCTGTTTCCCTTTTGAGCGTTCCTGTTTCTGGATCAACTTTGATATTAGTTGTATCCGGTACTTGCTTAATAAATACTACGATTTTCATGTCTTCCTCCTAAAATTAGATATTAAGTTTAAAGTTTAAAGATAAAAGCCAAAATCAAAACAAAATTCTAAAAAAAAATTTAGAGTTTCAAGTGTTAGTATTTGAAACTTGAAACTCTAAACTTAAAACTGTCTATATTTATTTCTTTTTTGCTGCAGCTTCTTTTATCATTTTTGCAGCAATTTCATTTAGCTGTATTTGACTTGTGCCTTCATATATCTGTGTTATTTTTGCGTCTCTCATCATTTTTTCTACTGGATATTCTTTCATATAGCCGTAGCCACCAAAAATCTGAACAGCATTAGTAGTTACTCTCATAGCAACTTCTGAAGCATAGTATTTTGCCATTGCTGATTCTTTAGCAAAATCTACCGCTCCTGCATCAACATTTCTTGCTACCGCATAAATCAAAGCTCTTGCAGCTTCTACTTCTACTGCCATATTTGCAAGTATATGCTGAACTGCCTGAAAGGATGATATTTTGACTCCGAACTGTTCTCTCTGTCTTGAATAAGCTAAGGCCTCATCAAGTGCGCCTGCTGCAATACCTAATGCCTGTGCAGCAACTCCTGGACGCGAATGATTAAGTGTTCCAACAGCGTGTATAAAACCCATTCCTTCTTTTCCGCCGAGCAGATTTTCTTCTGGAACTTCGCAATCCTGGAAAATAAGCTCAGTGGTTGATGATGCTCTGATACCCATTTTATTTTCTTTTTTACCAAAAGTAAATCCAGGGGTTCCTTTTTCTACGATAAAGCATGAACAACCTCTGGTACCTTTTGCTTTATTAGTCATAGCAAACACAGTGTAGGTCTCGGCTTCTCCGCCGTTTGTAATCCACTGTTTTGTGCCATTTAATACATATTTATTTCCTTTTTTTACAGCAGTCGTTCTCATAGAACCTGCATCAGAACCAGCATCAGCTTCTGTCAAACCAAAAGCTGCAAGTTTTTTTCCAGATGCTATGTCAGGTAAATATTTTTTCTTTTGTTCTTCTGTTGCTCCAATCAGTATTGGAAATGTACCGAGTGCAGTTGCTGCCATAGCAAGCGAAATGCCTCCGCAAACTTTCGAAAGTTCTTCCACTGATAAAACAAGTCCCATTATACCAGTGTTGCCAGTTGCCATTCCGCCGTAAGCTTCAGGAATATACAATCCGCAAAGTCCTAAATCTCCCATTTCTTTTACGATATCCCACGGAAATATACCTTCCGCGTCATAATGTTCCCTTACTGGTTTAATCTTTTTCTGTGCCAATTCGCGGCAAGTATCTACTATCATTTGTTCTTCGTCTGATAAAAAATAATTCATTTCTTTTCCTCCTTGAGTATTTTCTCAATTGCTTGCTGGGCCGCCATTTGTTCTGCCTCTTTAATAGTTTTTCCATGACCTGAACCGGCTAAGCTCGCTTGTAAAATCACATTCACATAAAACATTTTATTGTGTTCTTTTCCTTCAGTTCTTACAACTCTATACTCTGGTAATAATCCTGTCTCACCAAGTACTCTTATCTGTAGTTCGGATTTGTAGTCACCAAAATCTTTTCGGGACTTCACATCTTCAAAATCCAGCTTGAATATATCAAGAACAAATTTCCTTGCTTCAGCAAATCCTTTCAACAAATACACCGCACCAATTATCGATTCCACCACATCGGATATTATCTTTTTGTTGTTCTCAACATCCTTTAGTTTCAGAGCCGAACCCAAATGCATGCGTGCTGCAATTCCGTTCAAAGATCCTATCTTAAATAAAACTTCTTTGCTTACTAAGTAACCCTTTAGCTTGGCTATGTCGCCGACATTAGTTCCCTTAACCTCACGGTATAGAAACTCACTGACCACTGCACCCAGAATAGAATCACCTAAAAATTCTAAACGCTCATAATGGTCATGACTGACCGATTTGTGCGTGAAAGCATGCTTTATCTCTTTTGAGTTCAGTATCCTTTTTTTCTTAAGGTAAGAGAGTATAAAACCCTCTTTGACTACCTGAACTTCTTTATTATTATCGAGCCGTTGTGCCCGCCGAATCCGAAAGAGTTTGATAATGCGTAGTTTACCTCAACTGCTCTTTTTGAATTAGGAACATAATCAAGATCACAGCCTTCGCCGCCCTCTTTGAAGTTCCTAGTTTGATGCACTACATTATTAATACACGACATAGCGCAGACTATAGCTTCCACTGCCCCTGTGCCGCCTAACATGTGACCTGTCATAGATTTGGTTGAAGAAATTGGAATCTTATACGCTTGTTGTCCAAATAAAGTTCTTACAGCAAGCGATTCTGTTTTGTCATTAAGCTCAGTTGAAGTTCCATGAGCATTAATGTAATTAATATCATTTAAACCCAAGCCTGCATCGGCAATCGCATTTTTCATAGAAAGGATTGCTCCTCCTCCATCTTCTGAAGGTGCTACCATGTGGAAAGCGTCGTCGGACGCGCCATATCCAGCGTACTCGGCGATGATTTTCGCACCTCTTGCTTGAGCATATTCAAGTGATTCCAAAACCATTACACCAGCTCCATCTGCCATAACAAATCCATCTCTGTCCTTGTCAAAAGGTCTTGACGCATGCGATGGATCGTCATTTCTCGTGGACAAACTTCTCGCTGCCTGAAAACCAGCAAGTCCTAAAGGAGTAATCGCGCCTTCTGTTCCACCGCAAATGCAAACATCTGCATCTCCGCGTTGAATCATTTTTGCGCCTTCTCCTATAGAGTGGGTACCTGTTGCACAAGCAGTTACTATACACATATTTGGTCCTCTGAATTTATACTTCATTGAAACAAAAGCAGAAGCCATATTTGGTATAAGCATAGCAATAAGGAAAGGAGAAATTTTGCTTGGGCCTTTGGCCTGCAATACTCTCAACTGTTCCTCTGTTACAGAAATACCGCCGATACCTGAACCTACCAGCACCGACACTCTATCTTTATTAAGTCCAGCAAAATCTAATATGCCAGACTGTTCGATAGCTTCTTTTGCCGCTTTCAAACCAAACTGAATGTAAAGTGGAGTGCGTCTAATTTCTTTTTTATCCATTACTTCAGTTGGATCAAAATTTCTAATTTCTCCAGCTATGCGTGTTGTAAACTCTGTTGTATCAAAATAGGTAATTGGCCCTATGCCATTTTTACCTTCGAGCAATGCCTCCCAAGTGTCTTTTACATTATTTCCCACTGGAGTAATAGCACCCATACCTGTAATTACTATTCTTGGCTTCATGCTAAACCTCTGATTTGTAATTTTGTCAAAGCGCTATTTGATTTTCGACTTACAAAATTCTATAGTGTCTCCAACAGTTTTAATCTTTTCTGCATCTTCATCAGCAATCTCAAGGCCGAATTCTTCTTCAAGAGCCATTACGAGCTCAACTGTGTCTAATGAATCCGCACCAAGATCATCTATGAATGAAGCTTCTGGTTTTACTTCTGAAGGATCTACTCCCAATTGTGCTACTACTACATCTTTTACTCTTTCTTCTACTGTCTTGTCTGCCATGTTAAAAACCTCCTGGTTTTTGGTCTTGCTTTTTTTTGTTTCATTTTTTATTTCTCAGCGTAAGACGCTGTTTGTTTAGAACTAAAGACAATCTCATTAATCTCATAAGTCTCAGAAATCTCAATAGCCAAAAAAGCGCGCTTTGCGCTTGTCTTAGCTACGATCTTGCGATACCACTCGTCCTACATAGCCATGCCGCCGTCGACTCTGATAGTTTCGCCAGTTACATAGTTTGACATATCAGATGCCAAGAACAATGCTATATTTGCCACATCCTGCGGTGTTCCCATGGTTCCAGTCGGGATAAACGCAAGCATTTTTGCCTTAACTTCTTCCGTTAATTTATCAGTCATTGCTGACTGTATATAACCTGGACAAATAGCATTAACGCGTACATTTCTACGCGCAAGCTCTTTGGCTACGCTCTTAGTTATACCAATTACACCAGCTTTCGTAGCTGCATAATTGGTCTGCCCAGCATTGCCCATAAGTCCTATTACAGAAGATATGTTTATGATAGAACCTATCCTCTGTTTCATCATTACTTTACCTACTTTTTGCGTAAAGTTAAAAGTTCCCTTTAAATTAATAGCAATAACCAAATCCCATTCCTGCTCTGTCATTCTAACTAACAGGTTATCTCTGGTTACGCCCGCGTTGTTGACAAGTATATCAATTTTCTTGAACCTGTCAACTATTTTGTCCACCACGGCTTCTACTTCTGCGGTATTTGAGACATCCGCTTTATAGGCCTCAGCATCGACTCCAAGTTTCTTTATATTTTCAACTGTTGCCTGTGCTTTTTCAAGGTTAACATCAATAACTGCGATACTTGAACCTTCTTTTGCCAGCGTCATAGATATAGCCTCACCAATTCCCTGTGCTCCACCTGTAACTACTGCCACTCTATTAGTCAATAATGCCATTTAAAACCTCCTAATGCTTATTTTTAATTTAAACTAAATTGCCAGTTTTTCAATATCTGAAACTTTATCAATGTTAAATACTTTAAAATTTTTATCAACCTTTTTTATAAGTCCTGATAAAACCGAACCTGGTCCAATTTCCACAAAAGTATCAACACCTTTTGACTTCATATATTCAATACTTTCAACCCAACGCACCGAACCAGTAATCTGATTTATTAAAGCATTTTTAATATCAGTTGCTGTTTTTACTTCTGTTGCAAGGAAATTTGAAACCACTGGTATCTTTGCATCCATTATTCCAAATGTATCTATGTCTGCCTTTAAACCCTCTGCAGCTGAGAGCATATGTCTTGAATGAAAAGCACCGGCTACGGAAAGCTTTATATATCTTTTCGCGCCAAGTTCTTTAGCAATTGCTTCTCCTGCATCTATTGCCGAAGCGTCTCCTGAAACCACAACCTGTCCTAATGAATTAAAATTTGCTGGAGCAATATATCCAACCACTGCAGCTTTAGCACAGAGCTCTTTTATTTTTGTATCATCTAAGCCAAGCACAGCAGCCATAGAACCTTTATTATTAAGTGAAGCTTCCTGCATAAGAGCGCCTCTGCGACTAACAAGCTTAATACCATTCTCAAAAGAAAATGCTCCCGCAGCATATAAGGCACTGTATTCGCCAAGACTATGACCAGCCGTAAAAGCCACTCTTCCTGCAAATCTATCTTTTAACATTTCATATATAGCACAACTCATAGTAAAAATAGCTGGCTGCGTATAATCAGTTTTTTTTAATTCTTCTTCTGGTCCTAAAAACATAACATCTTTTAATTTTAAAGGAAGCTTACTTCTAAGAGCTGCTTCTGCCATAGCAAAAATAGCATTTGCTCTTTCATTTCCTTCACAGAAATCAAAGCCCATTCCTACATACTGTGCGCCCTGACCTGGAAATACTAACGCTAAAGACATTTCTTCCTCCAAAAGTTTCAAGTTTTAAATTTAAAGTTTAAAGTTACAAACTTCAAGTTTTAAGTTGTTACTTAAAACTTAAAACTCCAAACTGCCTTCATCTGCCCTATACCTTTACTACCGCTCCGCCCCAAGTTAAACCGCCACCAAATGCTGAGAAAGCCACAATGTGACCTTTTTTTATTTTACCTGCTTCGTATGCTTCCGCAAATGCAATAGGGATAGTTGCAGCAGAGGTATTACCAAAGCGCTGAATATTTACTATATTTTTTTCTTCAGGAATATTGAATTTCTTTGCTATATACTGAATTATTCTTATATTTGCCTGATGAAATATTGTGAAGTCCACCTGTTCCGGTGTAACGCCTGCTATCTGCATGGCCTTATCAAGCGCAAGCGGCATTTTTTCAACAGCATTAACATATATTTCTTTACCATTCATATGCATAAAATTAAGTTTTTTATCAAGAACTTCTTGCGAGAGTGGATGAACTGAACCGCCACCTGGCTGATATAAATATTCAGGATTGGATCCGTCAGCGCTTATGTAGGTTGACATTATCTCACTCGTTTCGCTGGCACCTATAATCATAGCTCCAGCACCATCTCCCATAAGTACACATGTGTTTCTATCTGTCCAATCAAGATATGTAGAAAACTTTTCTGCTGCAATCAATAAAACTTTTTTGTAAAGACCTGACTCAACCATGCTGCGTGCAACTGTCAAGGCATATATAAATCCAGAGCAAGCTGCAGACACATCAAAAGCAGGAATATCTTTTAATCCCAACTTACTTGCTGCCATGCATGCAGTAGCAGGCCAAGCAAAATCAGGACAAATAGTTGCCAACACCACAAGTTCTATTTCTTCTTTTTTAATTCCAGCACTTATAATTGCTCTCTCTGCTGCTTTCACAGCCATATCAGAAGTACATTCACCTTCAGCAGCGATTCTTCTTTCCTCTATACCTGTTCTTGTTCTTATCCACTCATCTGAAGTGTCAACAATTTTTTCTATGTCTGCATTAGTCATTATTTTTTCTGGCAAATAATATCCGCAGCCCAATATACCGGCTTTAATTTTCAATGTTACCTCCGAGCTTTTTTATATTCTCTTCAATCTCTTCATTAATATGATCCTTAATAAACTCTGCTGCCACGCGAACTGCATTTTTTATCGCTTTCACATTCGCTCTACCATGAGTTATGATAACTGGTTTTTTAATACCTACTAATGGCGCTCCACCGTACTCATCATAACTGAACTTTTTCTTCATTTCTCTAAACACTGGTTTTAATAACAGGCCTCCTATTTTAGCAAGGAACCCACCATTATTAATTCCATTTCTAATACCGTTAAATAGATACTCTGAAAGACCTTCTCCAAATTTCAATATTACATTTCCTACAAATCCATCACACACCACAACATCAGTTACTGCTTTTACTAAATCCTTACCTTCTACATGTCCTTTATAATTTAGACCTGAAAGTTTAAAAAGTTCATTAGCTCCTATTGTAAGTTCATTTCCTTTTTCTTCTTCTTCTCCAACTGAAACCATACCTACAGAAGGATTCTCTATTTTTAAAATATGCTTTGCATACAAAACACCCATAACGGCAAATTGTACCAAATGAAGTGGTTTACAATCAACATTGCCACCTGCATCAAGCATGGCTCCGAAACCTTTTGAGTTTGGCATAGGGATTAATATGGCTGGTCTGGCAATTCCTGGGATTCTTCCTATTATAAGAAGTGCGTGCACAACTACAGCGCCAGTATTACCAGCGGAAACAAGTGCATCCGCCTTACCTTCTTTTACTAACATAGCAGACACATATAAAGAAGAGTTCTTTTTTTGTTTAAAAGCTTCTGCAGGATGATCAGACATAGATACAACTTCGTCAGCGTTTACTACTTCTATGCGCTTGCGAAGTTCTTCGCTGGCTTTGTTCTTTAGTATGCCATCAATAACATCTTTTTTACCGACAAGAACAACTGTTATGTCTTTAAATTCTTTTACAGCCTCTATGGCTCCGTCAATTTCCACACCTGGGGCATTATCTCCGCCCATAGCGTCAATAACGATTCTCATAAAGACCTCCTATTAACAAAAATCAAAGTCCTTACCTTAGTCCTTAGAAAGATTAAGAACATCTTTACCAGCATAATGTCCGCAATTACCACAAACTTTGTGTGGCAATTTTTTCATGTGACAATTTGGACACTCTATCAAGTTTAAGCTCTGTTTAATTCTCTGGTTTGCTGCCCTTCTACTT
>Ga0007792_10000750_pt1 | contig 11716 bp, 8 predicted proteins | sample CryBogmetaGMA6M_FD_60371 | JGI IMG/M metagenome (GOLD analysis project Ga0007792, IMG submission 60371) | Freshwater microbial communities from Crystal Bog, Wisconsin, USA - MA6M | ecosystem: Environmental > Aquatic > Freshwater > Lake | place: Crystal Bog, Wisconsin, USA | collected 2009-07-06
TTCCCTGCGGGTGCCAAAACCTGCAGGGAAATTTTTGCTTCCAGGAGCAAGTAAAATCGATCCCTTGAATTCAAGGGAATAATATTTAACCTCTGAGAAACCTTGAAGCCGGTTTCAAAAATACCGATTGACAATGAAAGAGAAGAAACTGCTTAAACTAAAACCCCATTCAGATGACCAGGGAAGTGCACAAGAAAGTGTCCAGGTAATTTCCCGGGATGTGCCCAAACTGTTTCAAGCTTTGATGTGTACTTTCATGTGTACTAATTAAAAAAACCACCTACTTTTTTACTTGTAAGTGGCTGATTTTGAGGGTGGGAGCAACAGGATTCGAACCTGTGACCCTCTGCTTGTAAGGCAGATGCTCTGAACCGGCTGAGCTATGCTCCCTTCATTGGAGGGTGCAAAAGTACGCTTTTTTTATCTTATCCCCAAAGCCATTGGGATAATTTTCGATCTATCTTAATTCTGCTTACTTTTGTTTGCCATTCCTAATCTGCATTTCATTGAAGTCATTACAAACCAGTTCGTGGATTTGTTTCTTTTGTCTGCTCGTAATGCTTTCGGCTTGCAAGGTCACCAAAAACTTAGGACCTAAAGAATATCTCCTGGTCAAGAACAGGTTCCATATCAATACTGCAAAGGTGACTTCGGATGACCTGAGCGGGTACCTCCAGCAGCAACCGAATAAAAAACTCTTCGGGCTCTTCAGGACAAATATTGCCTTGTACAACTGGGGCTGCAAAGGCAAAGACACGAAGTTCAAAAAATGGCTCAGAAATACTGCCGGAGCGGCGCCTGTAATTCTCGATACCAGCCTTGGCATGATCGCCTGCAAACAAATGACCCTATACCTGGCCAATAAAGGTTACTTCAATTCAACGGTGAAGGATTCCGTCGTCATTAAAAAGAAGAAAGCTACCGTTCATTATCATGTCAAAACCACAACTCCATATAAGATAAGGAAAATCGAATATGCCATCCCCGATACCTCTGTGGAAAGATTTGTTCTGGCCGATACAACAAAATCACTGGTAAAAAAAGGAACTAACTACGATGCCTATAAATTTGATGAGGAACGGACACGTATTTCCACAAACCTCAACAACAAGGGCTATTACGGGTTTGCAACAAACTTTATTATTTACAAGGTTGACAGCACCCTGGGGCTGCATAAAATGGACATAACGCTTGAGATTACTAACCCAGTTGAGCCCTCCATTGGCAATCAGGCTCCCACAGTCGCCGGTCCGCATAAGCAATATTATATTAACAAACTTTATATTTATCCTGAATACGATCATCTTGCAGGGGATTCAACGCGTTACGACACTCTTCTGATCCAGCTTGAAGGCCCGAAGAAAGAGAAATCACGGTACAGCTATTATTTTCTCTATGACCGTAAAATGTCAATAAAACCCAGGACCATCACCCAAAGCATCTTTGTAAATCCCGGGAGTAAATTCAACCTGAATGATGTAAACCAGACTTTTACAAGTCTCACAGGATTGCAGGTGTTCAAATATGTCAACCTGAAGTTTACAATGCCTGATAATCAGAAAGACCTGATAAAAAAGAATGTTTACCCTCTTGATTGCAGAGTTCAGCTTTCACGGTCAGCCGGACAATCATTCACTGTTTCCACCGACGGAACAAACTCAGCAGGCGCATTCGGGTTGCAGGGCGGGCTGACCTACTCAAACCGGAATATTTTCAGGGGTGCCCAGTTGCTGAGGATAGGCGTGAATGTATCGGCCCAGACCCAGCCTCCTCTGGCTGATCAGCCAAAAAAGATATTCAATGTGTTTGAGATCGGGGTCAATGCGAGCCTTACTTTCCCGCAGTTCCTTTTCCCGATCAAGCCTGAAAAGTTGCCAAAGCATATGAAACCCAAGACTACGGTAACTATTGGATATGACTACCAGAGGCAGGTCGACTATGAGAGGCATATCACCAATACAAGTTTCGGTTATACCTGGCTCCAGAATAACCGGCTGAGCCAGACTATCAACCCGGTTGAAATTTCCCTTGTTAAAGTCAACGGGGATGACTACTTCAACCTTTATATTGAAAGCCTTACCGATCAGCGTTTAAAGTACCAGTATTCAAATCACCTGGTTGCAGGTTTAAGATATACGATCCAATACACCAGCCAGCAGCTCAACCGTCTGAATGACTATATCTATATGAGGTCGAATTTTGAAACCGGGGGTAACCTGTTATATGCGATTGACAATATCTTCAAACCTGCGAAAAACGAGGATGGCTATTATACCCTGTTAAACATCCAGTATGCACAATATGTAAGGCCTGATTTCGATTTTCGCTATTATGAAAAGTTTGGGAAGCAGCAAACTCTGGTCTATCGGTTCTATGCCGGGATTGGTATTGCTTACGGAAATTCGATAGCCCTGCCTTTTGAAAAAGCATTCTTCGCAGGAGGGGCAAATGACCTGAGAGGATGGAAGCTGGGCTTTGTGGGACCAGGAAGTTATCATAATGATACCATTGAGGGTAATTATAACCAGTTCGGGGATATGCAGCTTGAAGCCAATATTGAATACCGCTTCCCGATATATAAGGTGCTCAAGGGCGCATTCTTCCTTGACGTGGGAAATGTATGGCTGCTCAAACCCTCTTCTGACCTTCCCGGCGGAGCGATAACACTTACTGATTTCATTCCCGACATTGCTGTCAGTTCAGGTTTCGGAATCAGGCTCGACTTCAACTTCTTTATGATCAGGCTTGATCCGGCCATACCCTTGAGAGTACCATGGTATCCGCAGGGTAACCGGTGGTATTTCAACAAAATGCAGCTGGGAGATATTGTATGGAATTTCGGGATAGGTTATCCGTTCTGAAAAATAGATTATTATTGCACTCTTAAAATTCGAAGAATGGCAGATGGGGTCAATACTTATCTAAGGTATGTTAAGGAATATGTAAAGCATAAGGAATATGGATTTCTTATGAATGCCATTGGTTACATGCTCTTCCATCTCCCGGCACTTAAATCCTCATATTATACCAGCAGCCTCGGGAAGTTTTACATAAGAAAAGGAACTATTGATTTTCAGTTTGCCAATTACGCCTATGAATGGGGTGTAAAAAAGTTCTTTTTAGAGCATTGCAACGACTATACCATGTTTATTGACATCGGCTCGAACATCGGTATATACAGCATCATGATGGCCCGTAAGGGTCTTAAATGCCATGCTTTTGAACCCATGCCCGAGAATTACAAGGCCTTGCTTCAGAATATCAAATTAAATGACCTGGAGAATGAAATCCAGGCTCATAATATTGCCCTGGGAAGTGAAGAAAGCAGCAGTGAGTTCATTTACGAGAAGATCAACACCGGGGCATCGAGGCTTGCGGTTTTCAAATCAGATTTTAAAAGTCCCGAGCATGCCAAAAGCATAGTGATTTCAAAGGTGAGTCGATTTGATGTCCTTGCGGCCGGCCTCTCAATTCCTTCCACCGAGAAAGTGCTGATCAAGATCGATGCCGAAGGGATGGAACATATGATCCTTGTCGGAGCTATTGACTTTTTAAAATCACACAGGAATATCATGCTGGTAATGGAAAAAAAGTACCAATCCATCAAGCGTTTTGACGAGCTGCTTGCCCTTACCGGCAAGTACGAAAGCCTGCCCGTTGACAATGAAAATATAGCCTACCGCAAGATCTGAGCAACAGCTCAGGGGAATAATCATATTCCCGCAAACGCAAAGAGGGCAGCCTTGCGGGCCGCCCTCTTCAAACCATCAATCAATTTTTATTACTGGATAACAACCTTCTGGGTTGATACCTGTCCGTTAGCTTCGATCTTCAGGAAGTAAATTCCCGGGTTGATCCCGCTGAGACTCAGCTGGTATGAAGAACCGTCAACCGGTTTCTGAGCAACCACCTGGCCAACAATATTCAGCAGAGAAACTCTGTCGATATTCCGATCAGCAACGATCTTCAGATAATCATGTGCAGGATTCGGATATATAGTTGTGGCTATGGCTGAATTATCATTAACACCTGCCGGTCCCTTTACAACATTAAACTGGGTGAATCTACCGTCACCACCAGGATACGTTGTTCCAAAGTAATAGTATGTACTGGCGGAATTCTGGACAGGACTGAGGCTTAATGAATATTCCAAATTCCTCATGGAATCCCAGTACCTGAGAGTAACAGGATCTCCAACATGATATCCGTCACCACTTCCTAATTGTATAAAGGTAGGGATGCTGTTTTGCCAGGTATCGGTTGTGGAACTAATCTTTCCGGCACCGACCATAACCCCTGCATCGTATGCAGCGATTTCATCACCAACATTCATTCCGGTTCCGTTTACATATATGGTGTATACTGCATTCGCTGCATTACCACCACCAAAAACGAAATGCTGGAGGTTATCCTCACCTGAAATTTCCGCACCTGATTTTGAAGTTGGGTAGACCAATGTTGCAGGAGCAGACATATATAACTGGTATCCTTCACCTGGCTTCATATTACCAATGTTATTAACCCAGGTGCCAGCAATTTTACGAAGGGTTTTCCCTGCTGAATTCTTGGCCCAGATTAATGATGCTTTTATACCATCCAGCGCATGGGAAGCATCCATCTGGCCCTGCGGGAAATAGCTGACCATCAAGAATGCCGGGAAAGTAACTCCTCCGTTAGCATCATGTGTAAGATCAATTGGTGTGGTAACCGGCACGTTTGTCCCGGCAACTGAGAATGTGGTGGCAGAATTCATGTTGAATACATAGGCCTGGTGATAGTCCCAGGTATGAATGCCATCCACAAATGCAGCACCATTCCACTGATACATGCTGCCATTCTGAGCCTTTATAGATTCTAGCAAGGCATTATTGTTCCACGGTCCATTGCCATTATGAGCGGCTTCAATCATTGATCCTGCACCTGCAAAATTATTATTGGTCGGGTTCAAATAGGTTGATACAAACTGGAAGCCCTGGACAAGTGCAATATCCTGATAACCAGCAACTGCGACTCCATCATTGAAATTCACTGTTGCAGATCCTCCTATTGCCAAAACAACACCTGCATGGGGAGAACTGGCGAAAGTATAACCCGAAAGTGTTACTTTAACAGAATATGTACCTGCAGTAAGCCCTGTAATGGAATATGTGCCGGCGGGTCCTGTAACGGCAGAGCCAATAACAGTTGCTCCCTGTTTTGCTTCAACCAAAACACCGGCTAAAGCTACAGGAACAACGCTATTATCGGTGACTGTTCCATTAATGGATCCTGGTGTGATGGTAAAACCAAGTGAAACCAGGCTGTAATCATCGCTAAATGTAGGCGGGAAAACAATGCCAGTAAAAGCATTTCCTCCATCGGCAGCCATGCCAATTCCTGCAGCACCTGCGGTCAGAGAGAGCTCAAGACCTAAACTTTGACTGTAGCATTTGAAAATATAAGTATGTCCCGGTACATATCCCGGAGCTGGTGCCTGTTTTTCGAAAGCAACCATTTCATGCTGGGTGGTTGCACCCGGGGTAAGTGGAACGTCAAGAACATACGATCCAACAATTGTTGCTCCGTCAAAAACGGCAATTTCATCATCGGTTGTAAGATCAGTTGCATTGATACTGGCAGATGACAAATACACACTCCAGGTTGAACTCGGATTCCCGGCAACTGTGGGGAAATGAGGGGTTGTGGCGGTAAGGGTAACATTCTTCACAGTAGCGCCTGCAACCACTACACCGGCATCGGTATGAGTGAGATAGTGTGCCTTTGAAACAACCAAATCATTAGTTCCAGGCTGAACACTTAAATCATAATTTCCTGAACCGTTGGTGGTGGTTGTATAGCTGCCCCATGTGACGGTTGCCCCGCTCACAGCTCCTGCCGAAGTAACCGAACCGGTTAAATGGACCGGGGGAACCGATGAGAAAGTAAGCTGGGTTTTGCCATAACTTCCCCAACCTGAGGGGAAAGCACTGCCACTGTATGTTTCAGGCGCTGATGGATCATGGTACGCTGAGCAGGAAACACTTTCTGTACTTGTTGCATAAGAATAACATTTAAATGTAGGCGCATTACCAGCAGTATAGCCTACTGCCGAAGGATTCAGTAACTGGCTGAATGATTTAAGATTATACTTAGCCTGGTAATAATTTATTGCTGGGCCAGGGGCAGGTATAGCCTCAGAAAGGACAAGTAACCCCACGCATACGCCTCCATCATAAATTGCGATTTCATCGTCGGCTGCAAGACCAGTCCCATCAAACTTTGCTAGTGAAATGAATTGCTCCCAAAGTGGAGCTCCACCATCACCTGTTGTAAAGAGAAAATGTGTCGGTTTCATATATTGTGTACCGATTGCAGAGTTGGTTCCTCCGCTAGTAACAACATAATTACCTGCTACATATATGGTGTGATAGGCAGCAAATGTAATCGCCACATTCGAATAGGTTTCAGGGGCACAGGTGATATCAAAATTCCCTGACACATCAGTGGTAGCCGTAACCGTACTATAGGTTGACGATGTCGCCGTGACAACAGCCCCGGCTATGGCCGTGCCAGGACCTGGATAGGTCTTCACAGTACCGGTAAGATGCCCGTTAGCTGCAAAGGCCTGGCTCATGAGAAAGACTGAGAAGAGGATCCCCAGTACTTTCAGAAAACGTAATTGATTTTTCATATGATTGATGGTTTTAAAATTACAATTTCAATTTAGAAATCGGACATGGCTTTTTTCCATTATACAAATATAAGGCACGGTATTATAATACACAAGTATCTGTGCATATAAATTTAGTAAGTGTAGCTTTTTTTAAGGTAAGTGTAACTTTACGATTGTCTGACAGTCGAAGCTGCCACATTGATCATAGCCAGTGCAATGAAAAAAGATTGAGAACTCTATTAATAACCAGGAAAACTCTTTGCAATAAATGAACGCAATTCGCTTGATATCTGGTGATTCACCTTTTGTCGTTCAATGGATTACTCTTAACATCAAGGCCCCTTGTTTCTTTCAATTTCCTTGCCTTAATACCAGCCTCCTCATATTGGGGATTGATTTCCAGGGACTTATTATAAAAGTAGGAAGCCACTTCATACCGGCCTAGCCACTCATAAATAATTCCAAGATTTTTATAACTCTTATAGGACTTGGGGTCCATTTCAATTGACCGGTTAAAACAATAAATGGCCGAATCAAGGATACTGTTTTCCCGGGTACTACCAAGCTTGAGTTCATATGCATAACCAAGTTTGAACAAAATTTCGGGAGAATCAGGAACAATCAGGGCTGCCTGCCTCAGGTAAAAGATCCCCCTGTCAATATCGGCAAGTTTTTCAATCTGATCATGCTCCTGGTATGCACCTGACAACCAGTAATTTCCAAGATGTAAATGATTCTGGGCACTGTTAACTCCGGTTATAATATCAGTCTGATATAAAGTGCCCGAATCTTTCCAGGTGTTATTCCTGGAAATACATTTTGCAGAGGCAATGAAAAACAACAACAGACTGATTACGAATATGACACGATATGGTTTAACGCCCATGGAATTAATCGTAAGCATTTTATTAAAATCTGTCTTTGTGATGAATCCAAGAAAGATAATGATCACAATACAGAACCCGAGAGATGGTGCAAATAATGACCGTTCAACAAATATCCCTCCCCGTAAAAGAATAAATCCGAAAGCAGGGATCAGGGTGATATAAAAGAACGCTATGGCGAGGCCTAACTCTGATCGCTTTATAACCTGGATCATACCTAAAATTAATATAACAACGAAAGTGAGTAGTCCGGCAACTGCAAAAAAGTCATTCCAATGTACCGCAGGTATCTGATTATAAGAGTATTCATAACGAAGGGGATGGGGAAATATAAGGATCCGGATCTCAAAAAGGAAGATCATAAAGGCCGAAGAAAACCTGACACCCGGATAGCTGTAAGGATAATTCAAAAGATCCCGGGGGATTAACGCATCCTCAGTTTCAAATAACAACTTCTTCTGAATGAAGAAGATCAAAATTATAATAAGGTATGCAGATGTGGTTTTCAGGATTTTTTTGAGATCCCCTCTATTATAATAATATATTACCAGTGGGATAAGCAATATTCCGGTCAACGCACTTTCCTTTGATAAAAGAGCCAGGTAAAAAAACACAAGGCTCAGGATAAAGTACTTTCTCAGGTTCTCCTGTAAAAACCTGATAATGAAGTGCAATGTCAGGATTAAATTTAAAAAACTAAGCAGTTCATCCCTGCCTTTAATATTTGCGACTACTTCGGTATGAATGGGATGGGCCACAAACAAAAGACAGACCAGGAAGGCCCAGAGAGGATTTATTTTATCGAACAACCGGCTCAGGAAAACAAAGACAAAATATATTAAGGTACAGAATAACAGAACATTAATAAGGTGACTGACCTGGGGATTGAGACCAAAAAACTGGTATTCGATGGCAAAGCTGATTAGCGACAAAGGACGGTAATATCCCATTCTCAGCCCGGCGAAATGCCAGAAATCGATGGTAAGAAGTTTGGGGATGCCGGCAAATCCTTCCTGTACATATTTATTGTCAGTCACTGCTGCAACATCATCCAAAGCATAACCATGACCAATTGTATTCGCATAGACTAAGAACGCCATTGCAGAGACCACAAAACCAAAAAGATAGTTTACTTCAAAGCCTGCCTCTTTCTTTTTTGGTGAAAACCCATGCTGTACACCCTTGACAGAATTGGACTTTGGTTTATTTTTGAGTTGTTGCTTTTTCTTTTGAGGCTGCACAAATTTGAGTTTGATCTGGAGCAAAGATAAGGAATCGAGATTATCATGATGTGTTGATGTCGTGTTGACGGATTTTCAGAGCATATGAAAGAGAAATATTTGTTTTCGGATAAGTTTGTTACATTTATGGCCCTAAATGCACCTGCAAAGTCATGCTGTCAAACAAGAGGATCATAGACGTTTTACCCACTTTCAATGCAGAGAAGCCCCTCTACCAAACCTATACCGGAATCCCCTTTGACATTGTCGATGAGGTGTTACATGTGGATGATTCCGGAAGTGATAAAACCCTTGCACTAACCAGGCCGATCTGGATCATGAATATCATTGAGCATAAAAACAACAAAGTGTACGGAGGCACCCGGAAATCCTGTTATGATAAAGCTCTGGCGCTGGGAGCCGACATTGATAGACGGATAAAAGACGGCAAACAAGCGAACCAATGAAATGATAAAATGCAGACAAAGAGGTTTCGGTGTATAATTTGGCAATAAGGGAGTCTCTTAAAAAATCGGAAAAGATGTTTAAAGATTTAATTTTATAATCCCTCAAGATCATTACGTTTAGTAGCTAAAGTGAAAAGATTGAAATTATTGGGTGGATGAGAGATGAAAATGCGAATCTCTATATTTATAAACAAACTTAAGGCAAGCAACCACGTAAATGAAAAACAATACACATCTAAGGCATTCAAATAACTGGGAAATAATCTGGATGTTAGCAAAAACCGACTTAAAAATGCGATATCAGGGTTCCTGGTTAGGTATTATATGGGTGTTTTTAAAGCCATTCTGTTTGTTCTTGATTTTGAATTTTGTTTTCTCACATCTGTTCTTTAAAGATACGCCAACCTATTCAATTCGTCTTCTCGTTGGATTGGTATTGTGGTCTTTTTTCGCTGAAGCATCAATGAATGGGATGATTAGCCTCCTGGCTAAAGCTCATATATTAAAAAAGATATATATGCCTAAATGGCTTATTATCGTTTCCTCAAGCATACACAGTAGTCTTGCATTCTTTTTCAACCTTATTATTTTATTCATCTTCCTGTTTTTTTACTATCACATTTATCCAAGTTTGTTACATATCCTTGCATTTCTTCTTTATGTCTCTCTTATTTATGGAATATCATTGGTCTTTTCTTTTTTTACTGCAACTTTATATGTCAAGTTAAGGGACTTAAATCAAATTTGGGAACTTTTATTACAGGTCCTTTTCTACGCTTCTCCAATTATTTACCCATTCACAGCGGTACCTGCAAATGTTCGATCACTATTGTACTTAAACCCCATGACTCTATTAATAGAACACTCACGAATTGCACTAATAGACAATGGTATCGCACGTTTGGATCACTTACTTATATTTATTTGCATTTTCATTCCATGTTTACTTGTAAGTATTTGGTTTATGAATAAAACTTCAAGGAAAATTATTGAAATAATGTAACTGATTATGAACGATCAAATAGCTATAGGAGCCTATAAATTATCCAAGACTTTTAAAATTCCTCATGAGCATAACGATACATTTAAAGAACGTTTAGTTAGTTTAGGTAAAAGCATGACTTATGAAACATTCATCGCGTTAGATGAAGTTTCATTTGAGATTGCCAAAGGTGAATTTTTCGGTATAATTGGCAGAAATGGTTCTGGCAAATCAACATTATTAAAAATTCTTGCAGGTATTTATACAGCAGACAAAGGAACAATTATATTAAATGGGTCTATTGCTCCCTTCTTAGAACTTGGGGTTGGATTTAATCCTGAACTTTCAGGTAAGGATAATATTTATCTTAATGGAACAATTCTGGGCCTTTCGAGTAAAGAAATAGATAAAAAATATAAAAGCATTCTTGAATTTTCCGAGTTAGAAAGATTCATTCATATGAAACTAAAAAATCTTTCAAGTGGCATGCAAGTGAGATTAGCCTTTGCAACTTCTATTAATGCAGACCGAGAGATTTTACTGCTTGATGAGGTATTAGCGGTTGGAGATTTAGGTTTTCAAAAGAAATGTTTTGATGTTTTTCACAATTTTATAAAGAATGGGAAGACAATTGTTTTTGTTTCACATAATATTGATGCTGTTAGGAAATACTCTAATCGTGTATTATATCTTGAAACAGGAAGAATCTTGCATTTGGGTGATCCAATAACTGTATGCAATCAATATTTAACACAATACTAGCATGAATGACCTTTTTGAAGAATATAAAACCCAACAAACTCACATTACTGGGAATATAAAAAACAATACAATTCAAAGAATCGATCAGAATACTTCAGATGAAGAATTACTTGAGTTTTACTCCTTACGCTATGAAGATGTTGATGTAGAGAACTTTCTCAATGAGCATAGAAAAGAAAGGTTTAACGGACTTGTTAATCTGGTTGAGGCTAAGGAGTTTTATATAGACATAGGCTGTGCCAATGGAGGCCATATGCAAAAGTTATTCGAAAAAGGAATTTTTGGCAATGGCATCGACATTTCAATCCCAAATATAATTAAAGGTCTTAAAGATAAACCTCATTTGAAATTCATCCACGGATTTGCAGAGGACATTCCGTTTCAGGATGATTTTTTTGATATTGCCATCTTAGGGGATGTACTTGAACACTTTAGAGATCAAGAACAAACGTTAGCGGAAATTCTTAGAGTTGTGAAAAACGGGTTTGTTATTTGTTTTCCCAATGATACTACAATAACAGAAGAGCATGTTAATCCTTTGAATCTTGCTACCTTTTTAAAGTTATGTGATCATTTTAAACTCAAGGCCACATTTTTTACTCATGAGGGGGAACCAGTGGATCAGTCAATTAATACTGACTTTTATTGGATCTTTTCCAGAGTAATTAAAGGAGATGAAACTAATAAAATATTAAAAACATATCATAATAAACAAAAACATCATAACAATGACATACAAAGGGTTATAG